>Ga0307510_10003250_pt1 | contig 18901 bp, 16 predicted proteins | sample 12_EM_MG_FD_207224 | JGI IMG/M metagenome (GOLD analysis project Ga0307510, IMG submission 207224) | Populus trichocarpa ectomycorrhiza microbial communities from riparian zone in the Pacific Northwest, United States - 12_EM | ecosystem: Host-associated > Plants > Roots > Unclassified | place...
TCTACAATGGGGGCTATCATCTATTTTACAGGTGGGATATTAGTAGATAATGGTTGGATACGAATCTTAGGATCTGGCAATGAAAAACTTAATAGAACTTTGCCTGACTGGAACAAAGGAAAGACATTTAATGAGTTTGGTGAACAACCAAAGTTTTTATTAATCGCAGACGATGTAGTAGGTGGTTTTTTTGCAGTAAATGGTGGAACATTAGGTAGCGAGGTGGGTAAAGTATATTACCTGGCACCTGATGATTTAAAATGGGAATCATTACACATCGGCTACACTGAATTTATTAATTTTTGTCTAGTAGGTGATATGAATCAATTTTATAGCGGTATGAGATGGGATAATTGGGAAAATGATGCAAAAAACATATCCGGAACAAGCGGCTTTCATATTTTTCCTCCTTTGTGGACCAAAGAAGGAAAAGATATTAATAAGGACTCCCGTAAGTTAGTACCTGTTCAGGAATTATATGATTTTACGATCGATGCAATGACTCAACTTACAAAGCAATAGTTATCAAACTACATCAGTGTAATCATTTTTTAATTGGTGCAATCCTAACAATCATTTTTATTATCGGTGTATTCGTTTTATATTTATCCTAACAAATCACATACAAACCTGATTATTTTTTAATGAATTCTGTAAGTAATCGATCGACTGTTCCCAGTTTGATACGCAATATTGTAGCCAATATTCATCCCGATACCCATACTTTTATGACCCACAAAGTAAAGGATGAGTGGATAGGCATATCCTATCGCGAGACTATCGAAAAAGCAGATGCCATATCAGCATGGTTTCTCGATATGGGTGTTATGAAAGGTGACCGCCTATCTCTGATTATTGAAAACGGCCCTGATTATGTGTATTACGACCAGGCTCTGCAGCAAATAGGTGCTGTAAACACATCTATATACCCTACGCTTTCCGAAAGTGAAATAGAATATATCTTAAACGATTCTGGTGCAAAAACCATCCTGGCAGGCAATCCTTTCCTATTTCGGAAAGTAATTAAGGTAGCCAATAACTGCCCGGCATTGGTACGCATTATTCCCGCATTTGACGACTATGAAAAGCATTTAGGGAAAACAAGTTTAAATGCCGGTGTCATCGGGTTTAATGAAGTGATTGAAGAAGGTAAAAATATTGTCGAAAAGTATCGTCCTGAATTAAACAGTGCACGGGAGGCTATTTTGCCATCTGATCTGTCTTGTTTGATTTACACATCAGGAACTACTGGTATCCCAAAAGGGGTAATACTAACCCACTATAACCTGACCGAAAATGTACGTGCCAGTCTTGAACAGATACAAGTATTGGAAAAAACAGATCTGTTTCTTTCTTTCCTGCCTTTGTCGCATGTTTTTGAACGCACTGCCACTTACCATATCTGCCTGCATGAAGGCTGTACCATAGCTTTCGCTCAAAGTTTAGATCTTTTAGCTAAAAACATGGCCGAGGTAAAACCAACGATAATGAATTGCGTGCCACGCCTGCTGGAACGCATCCATGATAAAGCCATGAAAAACGGCATGTCAGCAGGTGGAACCAAGACTAAAATTTTCGTCTGGGCACTTGGCATTGGTAAAAAATACAGACTTTCCCTGGAGGAAGGTAAAAAGCCGGGACTCATACTTCGCAATCAACATAAAATAGCTGATAAATTGGTTTTCGGTAAAATTAGAGAAAAGACCGGCGGACGCTTAAAATTCCTGATATCAGGCGGCGGGGCTTTACCGAAGAATATTGGCGAGTTTTTTGGAGATCTGGGTATCAAAGTGTTAGAAGGGTTCGGCTTAACAGAAACTTCACCTGTGATGGCAGTTACTGAAAACGAACGTGTTATTTACGGGACTGTTGGCCGCATCATTCCCCGTATCGAAGTTGGCATACAAAATGTCGATACCAAACAGATATATACTATCCAGACGCATACTACATTTAAGCAGGATTTCCAGTCTGAAGAGGGCGAGATCATTGTTCGCGGACATTGCGTAATGAAGGGCTATTGGAACAAACCAGAGGAAACTGCAAACGTAATTGATCCGGATGGATGGTTCCATACCGGTGATATAGGCAGGTTTTACAAAGGCAACCTGCAAATTACCGACCGGCTTAAAAATATGCTGGTAAACGCTTATGGCAAAAATATCTACCCTACACCTGTAGAGAATACTTACCTGAAAAGCCCAAGAATTGAGCACGTATTTTTAGTGGGCGATAAACGCGAATACATCACTGCCATCATTGTACCAGCTAAAGAGGCAATGCAGGAAGCATTCGGCCTGACTGAAGAATTTTTTAATAACCCAGACCTATTTATAGAGGAACAGGAAATCGTCGACTGGATAGCGCAGGACATCAGGCGTTTATCAAACGAGTTGGCAAAGTTTGAAAGAATCAAAAATTTCAAGGTAAAACGCAACCCATTCAGCATGGACGAGGGTGAGATCACTCCTACCATGAAAGCCAAACGCAAGGTTATCGAGAAAAAATACGCCGATGCCATTGACGAAATGTATTTGCAGGAAGCAGAGGTGGATTAAATTCAACTTAAGTCCTCTCCCGAAGGAGAGTACTTTCAATGCAAAAATATTTAAAGATTACCACGGGCTCACTCCGGTTTCGGGGTTATTATCGTCACTGAAAAACCCGCCTGTAGGGCCGTTTTCATCTATAACCGCATATTTTACAATACGGGCGGCGGCATCTTCAATGGTGCCGGGGCCACTATGATGGTTAAAATCAGTGGCGGTATAGCCGGGGTCTACCGCGTTTACCTTAAAATTTGTGCCGCGCAGTTCGTAGGCCAGTGTAATGGTATAGCCGTTCAATGCTGATTTTGACGGGCCGTAAACGGCACTTTTCACCTTATAATACTTCCAGGACGGGTCATTATGCAGCGTAAGTGATGCCAGCCCCGAAGTAACGTTAACAATACGCGGGGCGTCAGACTTTTTGAGCAAATCAAGGAAGGTCTGCGTCACTAAAACAACACCGAACAGGTTAGTCTCAAAAACTTCCCTGAAAACCTTAATATCTGTTGTGATGGCGCTTTGCTGCATACCGCCGAGGATTCCTGCATTATTGATGAGCACATCAAGTGATGTTATTTTTTGCGATAGCTGTTGGTGTGCCACTTCTATCGATTCCTGATCGCTTACGTCGATTTGAATTACTTCCACTTTATCTGAGTGCAGTTGTTTTACTGCTTCCTCACCCTTTTGCAGATCACGGCTGCCTAAGTAAACGTAATATCCTTTATCAATTAATTGTCTTACTACTTCAAGTCCTATGCTTCTATTAGCGCCTGTTACCAATGCTGTTTTCATTTTATAAATTTTAGTGCAACACAAAGGTATCGGAGCCGCGATGACTAATACTGCACACTTAAAGGTTTCAATGGTACATTTCGCGGGTGGCGCTGCGATAAACGGCAGGCGTGGTTTGTGTTATGCGTTTAAAGAAGCGGTTAAAATATGAGGCATCTTCAAAACCAAGCTCAAAAGCGATCTCTTTGATGGAACGTTCGCTATGGAACAGCAGTCGCTTGGCTTCCAGTATCAAACGTTCATGTATGTGTGCTATGGCAGGTTTGCCACTTTGCTCTTTCACCACTTCGCTTAAATGCCCCGCGGATATATTGAGTATATCGGCATAATTATTTACCTCATGCAGCTCGGTGTACATTTCCTCAATCCGGGTTAAATATCGCTTTAGTAACTGCCTATCCTGTGATTGTGCTGCATCGCTAAACTGTGCGGTGTATAGCCGGCTCAGATAAGTCAACAAGACCTGCATATAACTCATCAACATGTTTTGCTGCCAACCGTTCCGGGAATTAAATTCAACGTATATCTTGTCCAGCATATCCTCAATGAAAGATACATCTTCAGGTTTTAGGTTCAACTCATGCCCGTTATGCGGGTTTTGTATAATAGGCAATTGCATTAATGATGTGTTGCCTGTCATGTTCAGAAATTCATTTGTAAAACCAATGCTTGTACCGGTAAAGGGCCGTACTTCTTCCTTTAAATGTATTTGGTGGGGTATAGTAAAATAAAACGTGTCGGGTTTGATGATATAAGGCTTCATATCTATCCAATGCCGGCTACTACCCTGTTTTACAAACACCAGGAAATAATAATCTTTACGATGAGGTATAAGAAAATCAGACTGCTCCCTGCTCATCGCGCAATTTGCTTTACGTATGCGAAAATGCTTATTCCCTACAATTTCGTCTGGCTCCAATGGATATTGGGGGATTATCGCTTCGGTATTAACGGTGTACATAAGTCAAAGTTAAAGCATTAATGTCAGGCGCACGAATTGGTTTATTCACCAGTGTGTCATTTAACTTCATCTCAAATCTAAAAAAAAGCTATTTTTGCAACCTTAATAAAAGCTATGAGTATTGCCCTATCCGAACAGGAAATTTTACGCCGTGAATCGTTACAACAGCTACGTGAGCTTGGTATTAACCCATACCCAGCCGAAGCATTTACTGTTACTGCCTTTGCACAGGATATAAAGGATAATTTCGAAAAAAATCCTGACACTTATCAGAATGTGACCCTGGCGGGCCGTATCATGACACGCCGTATTATGGGTAGTGCCTCTTTTGCCGAATTGCAGGATTCAACCGGACGTATACAGGTTTATTTAAAACGCGATGATATTTGTCCCGGTGAAGATAAAACACTGTATAATACTATATTTAAAAAATTGCTGGACATCGGTGATTACATTGGTGTAAAAGGCTATGTTTTCTTGACACAAACCGGTGAAATATCTGTGCATGTTCAGGAAATGACTATTCTATCGAAGTCGTTAAAACCGCTACCTATAGTTAAACGCGATGAGGACGGAAATATTCATGACGGCTTTACAGATCCTGAGTTACGTTATCGCCAGCGTTATGTTGACCTCACCGTAAATCCGGAATACAAGCAAATATTTATGAAGCGCTCAAAGGTGATCAGCTCTATGCGCGATTACTTTAATTCGCAGGGATGGATGGAGGTGGAGACCCCTATCCTGCAACCTGTGCATGGTGGCGCTGCTGCAAGGCCTTTTAAAACGCATCACAATACTTTGGATATGCCGCTTTTTCTGCGCATAGCTAATGAATTATACCTGAAAAGATTGATCGTGGCAGGCTTTGACGGCGTGTATGAATTTGGAAAGATGTTCCGTAATGAGGGCATGGACCGTACGCATAACCCGGAGTTCACGTCAGTTGAGATATATGTTGCCTACAAGGACTATATCTGGATGATGGAGATGGTAGAAGCTTGTTTGGAATATGTGACGAGAGCAGTGCACGGTATCCCGGTGGTTCAGGTGGGCGAAAATGAGATCAATTTTGCTGGGCCATATACCAAATTATCCATGTATGATTCTATCCTGAAATATACTGGTATAGATGTATCGGCGATGGACGAGGCTGCCTTACGTAAAACCTGCGCCGACCTGGGCATTGAGGTTGATGATACCATGGGTAAAGGCAAACTGATAGATGAGATATTTAGTGCAAAAGTAGAAGCCAATCTGATACAGCCTACTTACATTACTGACTATCCCATCGAAATGACCCCGCTTGCCAAAAAGCACAGAAGTAAAGACGGCCTGGTGGAGCGTTTTGAGTTGTTTGTAAATGGTAAGGAAATAGCCAATGCCTATTCTGAATTGAATGACCCTATCGATCAGCGCCAGCGTTTGGAAGAGCAATTGATATTGGCCGGGCGCGGTGATGAAGAAGCCATGGCTATGGATGATGACTTTTTGCGTGCACTGGAATATGGTATGCCGCCAACATCAGGCTTGGGTATTGGTATCGACCGCCTGGTGATGCTGATGACTAATCAAAGTACTATACAGGAAGTATTATTCTTCCCTCAAATGCGGCCAGAAAAGAAAGCTAAAGTAAGTACCGTCGAGGATTTTATAAAGATCGGCGTCCCGGCTGTATGGGTACCTGTGTTGAATAAAATGAGTTTTAATACAGTTGAGGAGCTAAAAGCGGCCAATCCAAACAAACTGTACAATGATATGGGTGGAATGCGCAAAAAGCTGAAGCTTGATATTCCGATGCTTGCCAAGGAAGTTGTAATGGCGTGGTTTGCATAGTACCCTACTTATCAAATACTTATCATGAAATTTAGCCGGATCATGTATGTAGAAAGGAAAGCCGGTAATATAACTGGGGAAGCCAGGATAGGTCGGGTAAGCTTTTCAAAAACAATGCGCTCAATGTATTATGATGGGAAGGAATTTCTAAAGGTGAAAGACGGATTTAAACACAATTGCATTGAAACTAAAAGCAATGAAGAGTATTGGATCTCAGGCTGTAAAAAAGATGGCAATGATACTTTATACGGAGGAAATATCCCTATTCCGATTGATGAAGATGTAAGAGAAGAGTATTGGCTGAATATTAGGAATATGCCTGAATTAAAAAACAAAGCTACCTCGAATTGAGGCGCCATGAACCAATTAACAATTTGTTAATCAAATCATAAAATAGATAGGACTTTTGTATGGACTTCTGTGTATAACTTTATAAATACACAAGTTATGCAAATATTATGACTAACTCCATATTAGAAATTACTGAGAACGAATACCTGATAAAGCTTAACCGCAGCAATTTCGACCTGTCATTTATCAGAAGCCTATTGAAAATTGTTGAAGTGGCAAACCCATCTTCTGATGATCAGATTATACCTGAAAGGTACGTATCATCAAGACAGAACAACTCGTCGGAGCCGGATTATTTCAGCTTTATTGAAGAGAAATAAGTAGAGACGCAATGCATTGCGTCTCTACTTGTATTAGAACTGGCGGTATCCTCCACGGACCACCTGTTTATCCATTTGGGCAAGTTGCCCTTTCATCATCTTTATCTGGTCAGCAAGCAATTTGTTTTTATCATCCTTTGCCGCTTCCTGCAAATACAGTTGCGCTTCGCGTTTGTTGCGCTTAGCCATCGCAATACCTGCAAGGCTTAATTTTGCCAACGCTATGTTATGCGACATCTTCATTCCCAACGACAGCGCCTTCTTAAAATATTTTTCTGATTTCATTGGCGCCTTGCGCGATTCGAGCAAACCGATCAAAAGATTATAATAACCATGCTGGCTTTTATTTAATTCCTTTTCGTAATCAGTAATTTTCGTGAGCCATACTTCTGCTTTCGCTGTATTATCCTTACGCAGGTAAAACTGCGCGATCAGCATATTTTCGTTAAAGAAGAAAGTAAGCAGGACGATTCCACCCAACAGAAATACAGTTATTCCCCATCCCCAAAAACCAAAACCACAAAGGGTAACCCCCGCTCCTGCCACCACGCAGGCTATAATTAACCGAACAAGATTTGACATAATTTTTTATGCTATAAAAATAGAATGCAAATATCCGTTTATTTGCATTCTAAATCAAATACTACGAAATAATTATGGCGATAGCATTAGAACCATCCTGGCTGGCCGTTTTAAAGGACGAATTTGAAAAACCTTACATGACAAACCTTAAAAAATTCCTCCAAACTGAAAAGGAAACCGGACAAGTTGTGTATCCCAAAAACGCTGATATTTTTAGAGCTTTTAATGATACCCCTTTTGATAAAGTAAAGGTGGTAATTTTAGGACAGGATCCCTACCACGGCCCTAACCAGGCACATGGTTTATCATTCTCGGTACAAAAAGGCATTGCTATTCCCAAATCGCTCATTAATATTTATAAAGAACTGGCTACCGACATTCCCGGTTTTGTAAAACCTGCACACGGCAACCTGGAAGAATGGGCCAAGCAGGGTGTGTTATTATTAAATGCCACGCTTACCGTACGCGCCGGTGAAGCTGCCTCGCATCAGAAAAAAGGTTGGGAAGTATTTACCGATGAGGTGATCCACACATTGTCTGAAAAGCGAACCGGCCTGGTGTTTATACTCTGGGGCGCATATGCGCAATCGAAAATCCAACTAATAGATCAAAGTAAGCATCATGTTATCAAATCAGTCCATCCATCGCCGCTCTCTGTTGAGCGTGGCTTTTGGGGATCAAAGCCGTTTTCAAAAGCGAATGCTTATTTAGAAAAAGAAGGGCAAAAACCTATAGACTGGCAAATACATTAATATGCAGATGTGCGAATATGCTGATGTGCAAATGTTTAATTATTTTGAAATCTCATCTGCACATTTGCACATCTGAAATCTGCACATCAAAAAATCAGTACTCCAGCGGCACTATAGGCTCCTTTTTGCTGGTCGACATGATCATCATTGTCTGGAAAGTTTTTACAACCGGGATGCGGCTGATCTTTTCCATGATGAGTTGTTCATAGGATTTAATATCGCGAACGTACACTTTTAGCAGAAAATCGCACTGACCTGTTACATGGTGGCATTCGGTCACCTCTTTGATACTCTTTATCTCATCCAAAAACACCTGGATGGTATTGTTCTTATGAAAATCAAGTGATACCTGTATAAATGTTTTGATGCCCAGGCCAAGTTTTTCTTCGTCAACCAGTGCATGATAGCTTTTTATGTATTCCGCATTTTCCAGTTTACGCACACGCTCCAAAGTTGGCGCTGGCGAAAGACCAATTTCATTAGATAATTGCAAATTGGTTATTCTGCCGTTTTCCTGTAATATCTTAAGAATCTGCAGGTCTATTTTATCTAGTTCAGCTCCCATGGTAAGTACAAATATAGTTTTTCCTTTATCAACAGAATAAAATTTCTCATAAAAGTGTTTCAACAGAAATAAATTTTTTAATAAAATTTAGACTAATCTAAATTTTTTATTAGATTTGTTTAAATGAATACATTTACTGAGGAGAATTACTTAAAAGCGATATACCACCTATCCTTACAATCTGAAAGTGTAAGCACTAACCAGATTGCCGCCTCTTTGAATACAAAAGCAGCTTCTGTAACGGATATGCTTAAGAAGCTGGCCGATAAAGAGCTGATCAATTATGCCAAATACCAGGGCGTTACGCTTACACCTGCCGGTGAGAAAATTGCTATCAGCATTATCCGTAAGCACAGACTCTGGGAATATTTTTTGGTTGAGAAACTCAATTTTAAATGGGATGAAGTGCACGATGTAGCCGAGGAACTGGAGCATATCTCGTCCCAGGAGTTGATAGACCGGTTAGATAATTTTATGGGTAATCCCAAATATGATCCGCACGGCGACCCGATACCAGATAGCAATGGTTTGTTTAAAACCCATGAGTTAAAATCTATTTCATCTCTTACCGTAAACGCGAATGGCATTGTTTTGGGGGTTAGGGATCACTCCTCCTCGTTTTTGCAATACCTGGAAAAAATGCAGCTCACCATTGGCAAAAAGATAAAAGTGGCCGAGATAAATGATTACGATCATTCGGTCATTTTACAGGTTGAGGATAAAAGAATTCACATTAGTCGCGAGGTGGCTAATAATCTGCTTATATCTATATGAATAACGAACAGAATCAATCATTAAGTAACGTACACAGCAGCGTCAGCACCGAAAACAAAATAGGCTGGCGCAAATTATTGGCTTTTATTGGCCCTGCTTACCTGGTAAGTGTTGGTTACATGGACCCGGGTAATTGGGCGACAGATATTGCCGGGGGCAGCGCCTTTGGTTACAAGTTGATATGGGTACTCTTTGTTTCTAACCTAATGGCGTTGTTATTGCAATCGTTAAGCGCGCGCTTAGGCATTGTACGCGGGCTCGATCTGGCGCAGGCATCTAAAAATACATATCCGCGTTTTGCCAATTTCTGTTTATACATATTGGCTCAAATCGCAATCATTGCCTGCGATCTTGCAGAGATCATAGGTATGGCTATTGGCCTGCAGCTATTATTTCATCTGCCACTGATATGGGGTGTCTCGCTGACTATTACCGACACCGTATTAATGCTCTTCCTGATGAACAAGGGCATGCGTAAACTGGAAGCCTTTATTATCGCAATGATATCTATCATCGGGGCCTCTTACCTGATCGAAATGTTTATTGTCGGGCCCGATCTGCCCGGCATAGCTAAAGGTTTTATCCCGAGCAACTTATTTAAGGGTGATAAGGTAAGCCACGAAATGCTTTATATTGCTATCGGTATAATCGGTGCCACGGTAATGCCGCATAACCTGTATCTGCATTCGTCATTGGTACAGACACGGCAGATCACCAGGACAGACGAAGGAATTAAATCAGCTATAAAATTTAACCTGTTCGACACCACCATCGCTCTTAACCTTGCCTTTTTTGTAAATGCCGCCATATTAATACTTGCAGCCAGTGCATTTTTCAGAAACGGATACTTCGAGGTTGCGGAAATTCAGGATGCCTACAAGTTATTGGAGCATATATTTGGTACGCTTGCTCCAACTTTATTTGCAGTAGCATTGATCGCGTCAGGGCAAAGTTCGACCATAACCGGTACACTTGCCGGCCAGATCATTATGGAGGGACATATTAACCTGCGTATTGAGCCCTGGCTGCGCCGCCTGCTTACGAGATTGCTGGCAATTATCCCGGCAATGTTAACCATTATTTACTTTGGTGAAGCTGGTTTAGGCAGTCTCATCATATTGAGCCAGGTGGTACTTAGTCTACAATTAGGGTTTGCTATTATACCTTTGATTCATTTTACATCAGACCGGAAAAGGATGGGTAAATTTGCTATAAGCTTAAAGGTTAGAATATTGGCATGGGCATGCGCTATCCTGATCATTGGATTAAATGGCAAGTTAGTGATTGACCAAATAACCAGCTGGATAAAGGAATATCCATCTGCAGCAGGATGGATATACGGATTGGTTGTGCCTGTAACAATCGGTGTTGCGGCATTACTGGTTTATGTGTTTTTAAGGCCGTTATTATTTAAACACCATGACCATCCGGCACAAGTACCACACGGTTTGGCTACTACGATCACCGATCTGACTCCTATCTCTTACAATCACATCGCAGTTACTATTGATTTCTCAAAAAATGATCGGGATTGCATCAGGCATGCCATAATGCAGGGGCATAAACATGCAAAATATACGTTGATACATGTAGTAGAAACGGCCGGTGCCCGGTATTATGGTACTGAAGTACTGGACCATGAAACGCAAAGCGATGTTGATAACCTGAACAAATATGTTTCAGCAATGGCAGACCTGGGATATAAGGCAGAGGCAAAGATCGGCTATGGCACTGCGGCCAGATCAATAGCTAAAATTGTAAATGAGGAGAATATCGATTTTATCGTGATGGGCTCGCACGGTCACAAGGGCCTAAAAGACTTGATTTTTGGCACAACGGTAAACTCCGTACGACATCTGGTGAATGTTCCGGTGCTTGTGGTCAAACCACAATAATAATCGCATATTTGCATCAAAATACAGCACAGGGATGAGCCAGGATATATATATAAAGAACAAGAAAGCTTATTTTGAATACAGCATACTGGATAAATATATAGCAGGAATAAAATTGTTGGGTACCGAAATAAAATCTATCCGGGAGGGAAAGGCCAACCTTAATGATGCGTTTTGTACATTCATAGATAACCAATTGTACGTCCGCAACCTGCATATTTCTGAATATTCTTACGGTTCATTTTATAACCACGAAGCCAAGCGTGACCGCGTATTATTACTCAATAAAAAGGAATTAAAAAAGCTGCAAACCAGGGGTGAAGAAAAGGGATTAACCATAGTCCCTCTTGCCCTATTCATCAGTGAGCGTGGTTTTGCTAAACTGGAAATTGGCCTTGCCCAGGGTAAAAAGACATTTGACAAACGGGAGACCATGAAAGAACGCGATACCAAGATTGAAATGGATCGGGCTATGAAGAGGTAACTTTATTTCGAATTTCGGATGTGGAATTTCGAAATTATAATTGACTAAAAAATTCGAAATTGTAAATTCGAAATCCGATATTAATTATCACCACGCCTTATCCCCCACCAACGGCACAAACCTGAAAGTATCCAGCACATGTCTTTCATAATCGTTCTCGGCGGTTTTTAGTATGGTGACCATTTTCTGCGTTTCTGCATCCCCAACAGGTATTACCAATATGCCGCCAATGGCTAATTGCTTTAATAATTCTTCAGGAACAAGCGGCGCACCAGCTGTAACGATGATCTTATCATAAGGAGCATGTTCAGGTATCCCTTTTGAACCATCACCTAAAAAAAACTTTGGTTTATAACCCATGTAAGGCAAAACCTGTATAGTGCGTTCGTATAGTTTTTCCTGGCGTTCGATGGTAAATACCTTCGCTCCTAATTCGAGCAAAATACAAGCCTGGTAGCCTGATCCGGTACCAATTTCGAGCACTTTATCACCCTTTTTAATATGCAGCAGTTGGGTTTGATAAGCCACTGTATAAGGCTGCGAAATAGTTTGCCCCTCGCCTATCGGGAAGGCAATATCCCGATAAGCCTGGTTCCAGAAGGTTTCATCAAAAAAGTAATGGCGTTGAACTTTACCAATGGCTTTTAATACGCCTTCATCCTCAATACCTTTCTTTTTTAATATATCAACCAACTGTTTCCGGGCGCCTTTTTCGCGGTAATTATCAATAAATTTATAAGCCATTATAAAAGCAAAATTAACACGATTAGCAGGATTTTAGTTGAATGTTAGGATTTTTATAAATACTGAGAATCAGTGTTAGTATGGGTCGACATCTGGTTGTATGATGCTGCCCTTACTCAATTTAGTGGTCTGGAACTGGGTAATAATATCTCTGATTACTGCCTTAACGCGATTAATAGATACACCATCTTTCTCAAATTTGAGCATAATGGATTTGATATAGAAATTGCGGATACGGCTAATCAATGGAACTTCGGGGCCAATCACCCGGTCACCAAAATTCTTGCGGAGCTCGGTAGCTAAATACTCAGCCTGGTTATATAACACATCGGCATTTTTGTGCTTGATATCCAGGTTAATGATACGGTAAAATGGGGGGTATTTAAAGCTTCGGCGTTCTTCCATTTCCGTCAGGTACAAATCCTGGTAATCATTTTCGATCACTTGCTTTATAACCCGATGGTTAGGATCGTAGGTTTGTATCACTACTTTCCCTTGTTTGCCCCGTCGCCCGGCCCGGCCACTCACTTGTGCCAGCATCTGAAAACTGCGCTCATTGGCGCGGTAGTCAGGGTATTTTAGCAGGCTATCGGCATTGATAATACCAATAACGGTGATATCCGAAAAGTCCAGCCCTTTAGCCACCATTTGAGTACCAACAAGTATATCGATCTTTTTCTCTTCCAGATCGTTCAGAATATTTTGCAGGGAATTTTTTGAGCGTGTAGTATCCAGATCCATACGGGTTATCCTGGCCTCGGGTAGAAGCATGCTTAGTTCATCTTCTATTTTTTCGGTGCCAAAGCCTTTGTATTCCAGGTGGGTCGAGCCGCAGGCAGGACAAATAGAAGGCGCTTCCTCTTTATAACCGCAATAGTGACAATGAAGCTTGCCACTGCTTTTATGATAAGTTAAACTGACATCACAATTGATGCATTTAGGTGTATAAGCACAAACCTTGCAAATGAGCAGCGGCGCGTATCCCCTGCGGTTTTGAAACAGGATCACCTGCTCTTTATTAGCAAGAGCTTTTTGCATGTCAGCCATCAACACACTGGTAAAGTGCGATTGCATAGTTTTCTTTTTAGTCTCTTCCACAATGCTCACCACTTCTGTTTGCGGCAATTCAACGCCACCAAAACGTTCGGACAGTTCCACCAACCCGTATTTATGCATGCGGGCATTGTAGTAGGTCTCAAATGAGGGTGTTGCTGAGCCTAACAATACCTTGCTGTGATAAGTATTAGCCAGGTAAATACCAGCGTCACGGGCATTGTAGCGCGGAGCTGGATCGAATTGTTTATAGGAAGTTTCGTGTTCTTCATCTACAATGATCAAACCCAGGTCATCAAAAGGCAAAAAAACAGATGACCGTGCACCCAAAACTACTTTATATTCATGATTTAATACCTTTTGCCAAACTTCTACACGTTCGTTATCATTAAACCTGGAGTGATACACACCGATACTGCTTCCAAAATACTGGCGCAATCGTTCAATAATATGCGTAGTCAATGCTATTTCGGGTAACAGGTAAAGCACTTGTCTACCCGAGTTGATCATATCTTCTATCAGGCGTATGTAGATCTGCGTTTTACCTGATGAGGTAACCCCATGCAGCAATACCACATCTTTCTGTTCAAACGCATCCTTGATCTCAGTTAAAGCATTCTGCTGATTTTCACTTAGCAAAAAGTCACTGCTGAACTCGTCCTCATCAAAATATAAACGGCTTACGTTCTTCTCTTCGGCAACAAATATCTCCTTCTCGATCAGTGATTTGATGCTGGCATCGCCCGCACCACTTTCTTCAATTATCTCATTTTTTGAGACAGTTTTCTGATGACGGGCAAGCTTAATATAAGCCAGCACAGCATCCGCTTGTTTTGGGGCGCGCTTTTCTAATATTGGGAACAGTTCTTTTAAATTATCAGGATCGTTGTAAACCGGATTTAGTTTGATAAAGGTTTTCTTTCGTGGTTTATAACGTTCGCTTACCTCTTCCGATATATTGATGATATTCTTTTCGAACATCAGCTTCAGGATAGGCATTACCGTTTTTTGCCCCAGCAACTTTGCAATATCGCCAACAGTGAGCTCTGGTTGCAGTTCGAGGGCCTCTACGATCAGGAATTCTTTGTCATGTAAAGCAGATTTATCAAACTCAAAATCCTTATTGAGAACGACCTTAGTTTCGCTTGCTAATTTGAGGGCAGATGGCAAAGCTGCATTCATCACCTCACCCACATTACACATGTAGTATTCTGCAAGCCATAGCCAGAACTGTAACTGGAGCTCTGTAACAACAGGTCGATCATCCAACACTTCCATTAAATACTTGGCTTCATATTTTTCAGGCGCCTGGTTGCCTATTGATGATATAATGGCTGTATATAATTTGCTCTTGCCGAATTGTACCACCACACGTTTTCCGATCTGCACCGAATTATTCAGATGGAAAGGCACACGATAAGTATAGTTTTTCGCTATTGCCAAAGGCAAAATCACCTCAACAAAAAGCGTTTCCCTATCCGTATGGTTTACGTCAGCAAATTCAAGCATGTTTTTATTTATTTCTGAAAGCAGCCAGCACCATTATTGCCCAACCTGCAATAAACAACAATCCGCCAATTGGTGTTATGGGCCCCATTACGATCAGCCAACTCCAACCCAGCAATTCACGACAGGCTAATAAATATAACGAACCGGAAAAAAACACTATACCAAAGGTAAAAAGATAGTAAGCGGCCTTAACCAAACGGTTGCCGGGCCTGGCAAAAGTAGAAAGAAACAGCAATGCAAAAACGTGGTAAAACTGGTATTGTACGCCGGTATGCCAAATTTCGAGTTGCTGTGGTGACAGGTATTGCTTTAATCCGTGGGCAGCAAAGGCGCCTGAAATTACCGCCAGCAAGCCAAGTACCGAAGCAGTAATGATTATTCGTCTGTTCATGTAGATATAAAGTGCTAAGTTACCAATTGAAAGTATTACTTTACGGCTGCCTTGTAAAAATCTACCTTTGTAAGACAACCGACATGAAACGACATATATTTATCACCATAATATTGCTGATAGCTACTGTGCTGGTAACGGTCGTATACTTTAAAAACCTAAGCGGTACGTCACAGCAAGCCACGCAGGTATTACGCAGTATTCCCAATGATGCTTCAATAATACTTGAGTTTAATAATGAAAAAAGCTTTTATGATATTTTTACTGATAATAAGCTTTTTACAAATATTATTGGCGAGGACAAAATGACCGAGTTTGCTGCCCTTAATAAACGCGTTCTGCAAAACCCGGCGATAGAGCCGCATTTGAATGGCCAAAACTTGTATGTATCACTGCATCCTCAAAAAGGCAATGATGTTGATTTTCTGATTACATTATCCCTTCCAAAAGGCTTTGAACCTCAATTGTTTGATGAACTGTCTAAACAAAAGAAGAATGGCCTGGTGCTCAACACTTTTAATATAGGCGAAAAACAAGGTTATGTTATTTACCTGAGTGATATTAAAAGGCGTTTTTATTTGATCGATAAAGACGATCAAACACTTTCGGGAAGCTTCTCAAAAGAATTAATAGAATCCTGCGCAAAATATGATTATCAAAAAGAAAAACAGGCATTTGTGTTACTTTCTGACCGGCAGAGTTCCAATTCATTAGCTAATCTTTACATTAATTATGAGGCTCTTTCGCCACTATTTGGGCAATTGTTCGTCAATAGGAATACAGACCTCTTCAGAAGTTTCAGGCAACTACCAGCATTCGCTGCGTTAAGCCTGAACTATAAAAACGATGCTTTAATGTTTAACGGCTTAACAAAACTTCAAGATAACCCCAATGACAGTTACCTTGGAATTTTCGCTTATCAGCAGCCGGTTGATACTCATTTAAAGGATATTTTTCCTTCAACAACAGCATACAGCATCAGTTTTGCCATTTCGGACCAGGAAAAATTTGAATCAGATCTTAGTGATTGGCAGTCGAAAAATGATTCAAAAAATGAAAGATCGTCTCTATTCAGTAAAATAAAAAAAGAAACTGGCATCGGACTAAAAAAAGAATTCACAAAACTGCTTGGCACTGAGTTTGCAGAAGTTACAACTCGTTTCCATGAGAAAATTGCTATCATAGAAGTGAAAGACGGTTCACGAATGCGAACCTTGTTAACAAATATCAGTCAAATGAATGATGATAATATCGGGCTGCTCAGTTATGAGAAATTACCCCAATTATTATTGGGTGATGCCTTTACTATTTTAAAAAAACCATATTTTAAAATATTTGATAACTATCTTGTTTTGACCAATAGTATTTTGGAAATGAAAAGTTATGATGATACTTATAACAATCGAAAATTCCTGAATAAAACTGAAGGCTACAATAAGTTTGATGCTCTATTGGCCGAACGAAGCAATGTATCGTTCTTTATCCAATTTAAAAATGCGCAACAATTATTTAGACAGGATATGAGGCCGGAATTTTATGATGCTTTTGAAAATAAGATGCCCGGATGGAAAAACTTCTATGCAGCAGCCTGGCAATTTACTTCATCCGATAAAAATTACTATACCAATTTTTGTATGCGTTTAAATAATGATACCACAGTTGTGAAATGAATAATTTTAAAAATGTAGGTTTAGAACATAACTATCGCCCTAAAAATCCGTTTAAGGCACCTAGTTATTAATTTTAATTCGATTATATTATAAAATTTAAAAGCTTATATTTAATATTTTTACTGTTATAAAAAGCCCCCTTATTCAATTTAATGAAGAAGATTTTACTTATTTCTTGTTTCTTGCTTATAGCAGTTAAGGGCTTTTCACAGCAATTTTCCTTGTACAATACAGGTACATTGTTCGACTCGTTTGAGAACCCTTCGCAGCGGGCATTTATACCGGATACCAGTAAAAAATATGCTTTTAATTTTCTGATTCCGAATTTCAACGGCAATTTTTACTTTACAGGGAATGCTCAATCAACCGTCCTCAGCAGAGCTTTTAGCTCAAAGTATGATAATTCGGCTCTGCAGATTGGCAGTGGTTCTTTGAACCACATAAATGCAAATGCTTCTGTTTATGCGCTAATGTTCAAGATGTTTGCCAGTTTAGATGGAGATGAGGAGCTTGGCGTTTTTGTTGAAACAAAATCTGAAGGCCGCGGAGCATTTACTGACGAATCAATTGCTTTATTAAACGGGCCATCAGGTTTTCCTGCAAATATTTACGACAACGTACTCAACAATCATTTTTATAACCAGATATATAACTCAATTGGCTTTACCTACAGAGAAAAAATAAGCAGCCAGGTTGCGGTAGGGTTCAAATTCGGATTATTAATGGGCGTAGATTACGCAAAGCTGGATACTTATGAATCTCACATAAGCTTTGACAGGCTCAGCGATGCTGCTACCGTTACACTGAGAGGAAAATATTCTTACAGTAAAGGACCCGGAAATTTTGATAAAACAAGCTTCTTTCCCACATTACGCAGCCCAGGCGCCCAGATAACTGTTGGCGCATCTTATAAAACCGATGATGGGATTACTTTCCAGGGCAACCTGAAAGATCTTGGATTTATTCATTGGTATAAAAACTCAGTCGTTAACGACTTCGATAATACAACAACAATAGAGGGTCTTTCCAGTGCCAAGAGAGAAAGAAATATTTATGGCGGGGTTTATTCTTTATTCAAAGCAGGTTATAGCCATAGTTCTTTCACTACTTACACAGATGGCCGTTTTGAACTGAGTGCAACCAAGTCATTTTACGTCAACGATGATAACACACTCAAATATATACCTACGCTGATCGCTTCCAAAGAGGTATTTTATAATGGCTTTGCAGGGGGTATGGTCAACCGTTTTCAATTCAAGAGTATTAATGCCAGCTTAACTGCTTCATACGACAATTTGAACCTGTTTAATCTGGGGTTGCAATTGATGTATAAACCCAATAACATGGAGGTTTTTATTGGCAGCGACCGGTTATTGAATACTGTAGCCTTCGCCGGTTCTACGGGCAATTCTGCATCATACAATAGTGGTTCTTATACCGGCGCAGATATATATTTAGGGTTTGCAATAAAATTTGGACCGGTGATTGAGCATCCTTTAAATGCAAATACGATTCCTACCGGAGAAAAAGGCTTTATTGGCCGCCTGTGGAATAGGCTATTTAAAGCATATTAATTTAGTCTAAACTGATTTTTTACCGGCGATAAAGTCCTTCAGGTAGTAAGGCTCAAAGTATGCCACATCCTCAAAATCATTCGCCAAAAATTTTTC
>Ga0307510_10003251_pt1 | contig 18892 bp, 24 predicted proteins | sample 12_EM_MG_FD_207224 | JGI IMG/M metagenome (GOLD analysis project Ga0307510, IMG submission 207224) | Populus trichocarpa ectomycorrhiza microbial communities from riparian zone in the Pacific Northwest, United States - 12_EM | ecosystem: Host-associated > Plants > Roots > Unclassified | place...
CCATTTCAGGTTTTAGAGAGAATCAATGACAACGCATACAAAATTGACCTTCCAGGTGAGTATGGTGTTAGTGCTACCTTTAATGTTGCTGATCTTACGTTGTTTGACACAGATTTTGATTCGAGGTTGAATCCTTTCGAGGAGAGAGGGGATGATGTGGACCAGCCCAGAAACACCAGCAAGGACCCATACATGTTCCAAATGGTCCAATGACTCGGTCCAAGACAAAGGCATTGAAAGAGGCATTGAATGCATTGATTTTCAATGTTTCCACCAAGTCAGAATTGAAAGGTCCATTAGAGTATCAAGAGGAGACCCTAGCACATCTTATCCATGTGCAAGAGGGGTCCAACATAACCTTATTTGGGCCATGACGTGAGGACAGCAAAGGAAACAAAAGAATCCTTCTACAACTTGGAAACAACATGGGTGGCTACCTTTTCCTTTTGTTTCTAGGATTAAAGGGCTGCGTGGAAGGCTATAAATAAGCCTTGAATCAGTTCTATAATATTTTACTTCCTTCTCTTCTTCTCATGACAGAACATGGATTTAATATTACGGGCTTTGTTTTATTTTGTTAGCTACAGCTCAAGGCTTGTTTAGGCTTAATTAATACTTTGTTTTCAGTTAGAATCCAAGGTTTGTTTGGATTAAGTTATGGGCTTCTCAGTTTAGGGTTTTGGATCAGTTTTAAGTGGACCTCATTTAAGTCCACATAAGGGGTCCATTAGGGTTAACTTTTCAAGAACTATTTAAACTCATGTAAGCCAAAATTTCAGCAACTTTGATGATAATTACTTCTGAATTTTTCAATTTTAAAGTGTGAGAGTGATTCTTGTATTCTTCAGTTCTTGAACGAACTGAATCTGACTTATCGAAGATTAACTGGCTTCGTGGCGTCATTCTACTCAATCCAATAGTGTTGGTGCCTTGGGGCAGGTTTCCATTGTGTCACACTCCTATCAGACTTATTTCGACTTTCCGGGATCAGATCTCAATCTTGATTGTCGGTTGCGTGACCACGTGATCACGAGGTTCGCATCACTTATACTTCTCATTCGCGAATCAATATTCGTTGGGTGGGAGTCTCCGTTTCCAATAGTGCTGGTGCCTAGGTACAAGTTATTTTTGTGTCACTCCTATCAAACCTGATTTACTTGGCTTTCCGGGAATTGGTGTCTTTGCGTGTGGGTTGCGTGACCAAGTGATCACGAGGTTCGCATCAGCAGGTCGCCCATGAAAATAGATTAGTGTTTGAATTTCAAATTGAACAGGTCACTCAAGATAATGAGACCAATTTCAGGAAAGTTAAACGTTCGCTGAAATTCTTTTTTAATTTAACTGGGCAGGTCACCCGTGAAAATAAACACTATTTGGATTTCAAAATGGGTAGGTCACCTAAGATAATGAGATCAATTTCAGGAAGCATAGACACTTGCTGAAATTTTTTAGGAATTTAAATGGGTAGGTCGCCCGTGAAAATAGATTAGTGTTTGGATTTTCAAATGGGTAGGTCACCTAGGATAATGAGACCAATTTTTGAAATTCTTTTGGAGTTTAAAGGGGCAGGTTACCCGTAAAAATAGACCAGGGTGAGTGTGTGTGGGCAGGTTGCCCATGAAAATAGACCAAGATGAGTGTGTGTGTGGGAAGGTCGTCGAAGAAAATAAACCAGAGTGAGTGTGTGTAGGCAGGTCACCCATGAAAATAGACCACGGTGAGTGTGTGTAGGTAAGTCGCCCATGAAAATAGACAAGTGCGAGTGTGTGGGCAGGTCACCCGTTAAAATAGAATAGTTTTCTTGCAAAAATAGTGGTCGAAATCTTTGGATTATTGTATCACTCAATAAGAAAACTTTTCCTTACGTAATCAAGTATAAGTAAGGTAAAGAGAACATAGTAGCTGACCAAGGTGAGTGTGTGTGTGGGGAGGTCACCGAAGAAAATAGACCAGAGTGAGTGCATGTGGGCAGGTCACCCAAGAAAATAGACCACGGTGAGTATGTGTGTAGGCAGGTCGCCCATGAAAGTAGACGAGTGTGAGTATGTGGGCAGGTCACCCGTTAAAATAGAATAGTTTTCTTGAAAAAAAAAACAAGTGGTCGAAATCTTTGGATTATTGGATCACTCAATAAGGAAACTTTTCCTTATATAATCAAGTATAAGCAAGGCAAAGAGAACATAGTAGCTGACGCAGTTTCACCCAGGTATGTTCTTCTAAACACTATGAATACTAGATTTTGTCTTTGAATATGTGAAGGAATTGTATGATAATGATTCTGACTTTGCTAAGATTTATAATGCATATGGACATTCAGCTTTTGGTAAGTTTTATATGATGGATGGTTATTTATTCAAAGAGAATAGATTGTATGTTCCTGCTAGTTCTTTATGTGGATTGTTTGTTTGTGAAGCACATGGGGGTGGTTTAATAAGTCACTTTGGGGTTGTGAAAACCTTGAATGTATTGTATGAGCATTTCTATACAACTCGTAGTGGTTAGAAATTTGAAGGATAATTCAATTCTGCTGCATAAACACAAATCTTAATGAAGCATAATCAAACCACCTCAGAATCAAATTGAAACTTCATATCCTATCTACTAGGGGTGAGATCACATGATATATTGAATTTGAGCTTATTTTGATATGATTTACTTGAGGTTTTAATTCAAGCTTCAATTCTGCTGCAGAAACATAACTCTCAGTGAATCGTAAGCAAATCACCTGAGAATCAATTGAACCTTCATATTCTGTCTACCGGGTGTGAGATCGCACCATATATTAAATTTGAGCTTATTTTGATATCGTTTGCTTGAGGTTTTAAATGGAGGTTCAATTCGGCCGCAAACTTATCATACAAGGGGTTTGGGTACCTAGACATTAGAGAATGACCTATAAACTTACATTTGTTGTTTGTTTGGTATCTAAATACTAAATATTGAATTTGAGATCATTTTAACATCTTTTGGTCAATGGTCAAATTTGCGTCAAATTCCAAAACGTGATCCTTCCTGTTTGTTTTCATCAAATTCTTTTTGTTTCTATTATAATTGGTTTATTTAGGATTCAATTCATTGTTTTTTTTCTAATTTTCGCTTCTGTTTTATTTCATGTCTTAGTGTCGTCCACAATTCGTATGAATTTGCATTGCTACTCATGAAATCGTAATCGTAGTTTTGTTTCGCTTTGTTTTTAGTATATTTATTGAGAGTCTGAAAATTATAATTGGATTGCGCTGTGAAGGCAATCCAAAAGAAAGCAAAAGAACCAAAAGAAACCAAGTTGTGAGATAAAAGACGTAGTGAGTTTATTAGAGTGAAAAGCCATGATGATACGATCCAAGAAATGTCAGATTCAGACTTTTGTGTAAAATTTTCTACCTTCCAATTCTACGCTATTGAGCATAACTCCAAATCCAACCATTGGTCCATCAATGGTTTTTGGGGAAGTTTTGTAAGTGGGTTAAATCAGTCCACTATGGTACATCCATCAGAGATAATTTTTTAAGAATTATTTAAACTCATGTAACCTAAATTTCGACAACCATTGATGAATATTTCTTCTGAATTTTTTAGTTTTGACGTGTGAGAGTGATTCTTGCATTCTTCAGTTCTTGAAGGAACTGAATTTGACTTATTGAAGATTAACTGGCTTTGTGATGTCATTTTAATTCATTCCAATAGTGTTGGTGCCTTGGGAAAGGTTTCCATTGTGATACACTCCTATCAAACCTATTTCGGCTTTCTAGGATCAGATCTCAATCTTGATTATGGGTTGCGTGACCACGTGATCACAAGGTTCACATCAATACGAGTTGTCTTTGTGTCACACTCATATCAAACCTGATTTACTTGGCTTTTCGGGAATTGGTTTCTTTGCGTGTGGGAACCGCATATTCAAGAGGTTCACATCAGCCATTCATTTTTCAGAAAGAGCCATGATCTTAGGATAACCATTTATTGTATGCCAACAAAAACATCTAAAATTGTATCATAGCACTTGAATGACATACTTTTGAATTTACATCTTAATGATCTAATTTCTAAGGGACCTACATCTCAAAGTAATGACTTGTCATCCATTAGGAGGAAATTAGGGTTTTTTTTTTCTCTATTTTCTATTTTTTATTTGGTCCTTAAACTCTTGGAACATTTCAATTAATCCTCAATTAAACATAATCATTGGGAATCCATTCAATTTCACCCTTCATTTAGTCAATTAATTTATGAAACTTCAAAATTGGTCCCTGGGACTTCTAGTTCTTACAATTTAACCCTTGATGTCATCTGATTAAGCTTGTAGAGATTAAATAGCGTATTGTCTTGAAAGCGAGGGCTCAAAAGAGCTCTCAGAAGAAGAAAAAATACCTAAAATGTTATTTGAAAGAGATAAGGAAACAAAGCATTACCTAGGAGGTGAGGGCTAAAGGTGTAGAAGAAAGTGGTGCCAAAAGAACTAGTTGAAATAGATAGGGTTAATCAGATCACTACTTGGGAGGCAAGGTGATGGAAATCTCATGATTAAATGAGCACGCAGCCCACAATCAAGATTGAGATTTGATACCGAAAAGCCAAAATAGGTCTGATAAGAGTGTGACACAATGAAAACCTGACTCATGTAACACTATTGGAATGAAGTCGAATGACAAAACGAAGCTAGTTAATCTTTGATAAGTCAGATCCAGTTCGTCCAAGAACTGAAGAATGCAAGTGAACTTCAAGCTTCATGAAAAAAAGAGGTACATCACTAAAAGAATGAAAGAAGAAGGAGAATCATTATGGTTATCATTCAAAAGTATGTACGCAAGTGGTTAGAATGGCGTGCTTATTTGAAATTCTTATCATTCAAAGGTCATGCGGATCAGCCCAACACCATGCGTAATCATGCCAACGACCCATTGGAGGTGCCAATTGGGCCAATCACAAGAGCTAGGGCAAAGAAGGTTAAAGAAGCATTGAATGAGCATGAAGGACAGTGATGCAAACCTTGTGATCACGTGGTCACGCAACCCACACGAAAAGACACCAATTCCCGGAAAGCCAAGTAAATCAGGTTTGATAGGTGTGACTTAAAGATAACTTGTACCTAGGCACCAGCACTATTGGAAACAGAAAACCCCCACCCAGAGAATATTGATTCGCGAACGAGAAGTATAAGGATGACGCCAAGAAGACAGTTGTTCTTCGATAAGTCATCTTTCAGTTTTTTAGAGAACCATGGAAGGGAGATTATCACACCAACACACACACACACACACAAAGTGTAGCAAATAAGAAGTTTTATTAATCTGAATTGTCTACCCTTACATGTTTGTTATGCCCTTATTTATAGTGCCTCCAAACTAAAATAAATCCTAATGCCCTTATGTGGACTTATATGAGGCCCACTTACAATTAAACCCAAATAATATAAATAAACCCTAAACTAAGAAGAAAATAATAATAACAATAATAAATCCGAATTTAATATCCTAAATATAATAGGATCAGATTTGGTACCCTTTAGAAGTCACATATAAACTAGGAGAATCAAATCTGAAGGTAGAATTAATTCTGAAATCTTCTTTCCTTGTTGTAGGTAGGATGAATAAGAATGCTTGTAAGAAAAGGATTCTGAAACATTTATGAATCCTTACCACACTTGGAAACTATGTTGCAGCTCATTAAAGTATGTTGGATTCAAATGGAATGATGAACAGGATAAGACTTTTAATTTGTTGAAAGATAAACTTTGTTCGACGCCTGTTTTAGCTTTGCTAGACTTTATGGGAGCTTTTGAAGTTGAATCTGATGCATCAAGTATTGGTATAGGAGTCGTGTTAATACAGGATAAGAGACCCATTGCGTATTTCTGCGACAAACTTAATGGGGAGCCTTGAATTACCCTACATATGACAAGGAGCTCTATGCCTTGGTAAGAACTTTAGAGACGTGGCACCATTACCTGTGGCCCAAGGAGTTTGTGATACATTCTGATCATGAATCATTGAAGCACTTGAAAGGGCAAGGTAAGTTGAGTAGGAGACATGCCAAATGGGTTGAATTTACTGAAACCTTTCCGTATGTGATCAAGTATAAGCAATGAAAAGAAAACATTGTGGCTGATGCTCTTTCGCGCATGTATGTTCTTTTATCTACTTTGGATGCTAGATTTCTAGGATTGGAACACATAAAAGAATTGTACAAGGATGATAGTGATTTTTCTAATGTTTACAATGTTTGCGAAACTTCGGCTTTTAGGAAGTTTTATAGACTTGATGGATATTTGTTTAAAGAGAGTCGGTTGTGTGTTCCATTAAGTTCTATACGTGAAATGTCATTAGTACTTAGAAGTGCATTTTCATTAAGGTTTTATATCATCATATTGCACTGAAGTATCATTAAATTCCCTAACAGATACGATCCAGGCAAGGTCAAATTCGGATTTTGATGTAAAATGTGCAACTATCCGGTTTTACAACAATACACATAATTCTTAATCCGACCGTTGGATCGGGCTGCAATTTTACATGGAGTCTCGTGACATGTTGTCCTACATTGGGTTCAAATTTCCAATCAATCGAAGTTTGGGAAGGCATCGCAATATAGGTCAACAGAGGCTGTATGAATTTTTTTATTTACTTCCTTTTGACTTGTGGACTTCTTATTTGGCTAGGATTCTTTTCATAAAAGGATGTGGCAGCTTATTTTGGGAATCTCCTAATTCTTCAAAGATCTTTAATGGGTTGCAACATAGTTTCCATGTGTGGCAAGGATTCATAAATGTTTCAGAATCCTTTTCTTACAAGGATTCCATATTCATCCTAGCAACAAAAAGGAAAGAAGATTTCAGAATTAATTCTACCTTCAGATTTGATTCTCCTAGCTTATATGGGACTTCTAAAGAGCAACAAATCTGATCCTATCATATTTAGGATATTAAATTTGTATTTATTATTGTTATTATTATTTTCTTCTTAGTTTAGGGTTTATTTATAAGTGGGCATCATATAAGTCAACATAAGGGTCCATTAGGGTTTATTTTGAGATTGGAGCCACTATAAATAAGGGCATAACCAGACATGTAAGGTTAGACAATTCAGATTAATAAAACATCTTGTTTGTCGCACTGTTGTGTGTGTGTGTTGGTGAGATAATCTCCCTTCCATGGTTCTCTAAAGAACTAAAAACGACTTATCGAAGAACAACTATCTTCGTGGCGTCATCCTTATACTTCTCGTTCACGAATCAATATTTGTTGGGTGGGGGTCTCCGTTTCCAATAGTGCTGGTGCCTAGGTACCAGTTATCTTTGTGTCACACTCCTATCAAACCTGATTTACTTGGCTTTCCGGGAATTGGTGTCTTTGCGTGAGGGTTGTGTGACCATGTGACCAGGAGGTTCGCATCACTAACTAAAGCATGTTTTATAATAACAAGTCTAATAATATAAGATATCTTTAATTTATGGTAAATGTTTATTTTGAATGTAGGTATATCTCACAATTCAAAGGATTGATTGATGTGATTAACTATTAAAAGTGAAGAGAAAAAGAAAGGGCTAAGAGAAAAGATGCTGGTTCAATTCAAACTGGAACACCATTCGGTTATTGGATCATAACTGGAGCTGTAGAACTTGGATTTAGGTCTGGTTTATATGTATGGAAAGCTAAGACATAGGCCTAAAACTTTCATGAGAAGTCCAAGATTTAAAAGTGTCATTTTCGAGTTCAAATGGTAGCAACAACGAAGAAGTCAGAATCTGTCCTGCAGCCCGGACACTGTTCGGTTTTCAGCTCATATCTCGAGTTCTAAAAGTCCAAATGAGCTCTGGTTTTTTTTCCATTGAAAGCTGAGACAATTGCCCACAACTTTGATGAAGACTAGGTACTCAAATTTTGATGTTAGTAATGATGTTTTGGCCAGCCAACAATATCAATAACCAGCCAACAATGTCAAAAACCAGTCACCAAGCCAATGGTTGGCCACCAACTAAATAGTTAGTCAACCAATCAAAAGTTCCGAATTTTAGCCTATTAAAGGAGGCATTTGTCATGTCTTTAGTCATCTTATTTTTCAGATCAAGATCATCTTCTTGTTTTCTCTCTTTGTAATGTTCAAGTTTTCTTTCATGCTATATTAATCTCTTGTTTATGCTTTTTCATTTCTTTTCCTATACTTAGTTAACTTATATCATGTTTATGTTCTTATATTGTTTATTTATGTTTTTTTTCTTCATTATGTTTAGCTAAGTTAATTATGTCAATGTGAAAAGGTTTCACTAATGGTGTTAGAATAGGTATATTATAAACTCAACATGGACTTTAATAAACATATCCAAGAAATTTTGCTATTAACATGTCTTATCTTTTTATCTTACTAATTCTTAATACCTTACTTATTAAATGGTTAATCTAGATTTGTGTTGTATAACACTTGGTACAATAAATGCTTGATCCTTCATAGTCTTCGGTCGACATCGTTATTATGATAGGAACTTGATTTGTTGGTAACATAAGTTAACATCATGAATACCTGACAATATTTACAAGTATGGTGTTACTTAGATAAGATGATTAATATGATTATGTTAATAATCTATAATGAGCTATCAATGATAAATCATTCGATTGGAACCTCCTTTGTGTGTGGTTTTCAATTGAGTAATAAAAAGGAGTTTATAATATATTTATTTGAAATACCATTAGTGGATCCTCTAACCTTGACAACTGTTTTTATCTTTGATTAAATCTTTACATCAATATCACATCTCAAAAGTTCTCTTCAACTTTTCTCCTTTTATTATTGTAATTTATACAGTTAACCTCTCTGTGGTTCGATCCCGGTCTTGCCAGGTTATTTATTACTTCGACAGTCCTGCACTTGGGATAAGACATCAACTCTTTGATCGTGTCAAGTTTTTGGCGCCGTTGTCGGGGAGGTAAGTTATTTGTATAAATTATATATTTTCTTTTATTTTCTTTTATTTTCACTTTTATTCATTTTTCTAATCTTTGTTTCTTCTTTCTCGTTTTCTTCTTTCTTTCTGCACTTGCATAAGAGTTTTGACACGCACATTAAGTGGTAGACTTTCTAGGAAATCCTTATTTTCTTCAGAAAACATGGCCGAAGAAGATAACCAGTCAATTCATAATGAGAATAATCGTGTTAGAACACTTAGAGACTACATGAATCCAACAAGAACAAGTGCACGATCATGTATAATTTTTCCTTCTGATGCATCTCATTTTAATTTTAAGCCAGGCATTATTCAACTTTTACCTACTTTTCATGGCTTAGAATTAGAAAATCCATACTTGCATTTAAGTGAATTTGAAGAAGTTTGTAGCACCTATAATGACTTAAATAGTAGCATGAACACCATCAGATTAAAGCTTTTTCCTTTTTCATTAAAAGATAAAGCTAAAACATGGGTACAAAATCTTAGGTCAGGATCCATTCGTGCTTGGGAAGAAATGCAACAACAATTTTTAAAGAAATTTTTCCCTTCTCATAGAACAAACTTTTTCAAAAGACAAATCACCACTTTCACTCAAAAACCAGGAGAAACATTTTACCAGTGTTGGGATAGATATAAGGACTTGCTTAATACTTGGCCTCATCATGGTTTTGAAACATGGAGATTGGTTTCACAATTTTATGAAGGGTTAACATCTAAAGATAGGCAAATGGTGAAATTGACGTGCAATAGAACTTTTAAAAATAAAGACCCTGATGAAGATTGGAGCGCTTAGATTTGTTAGCTGAAAATGCTCAAAATTGTGACACTACAGGCACTTGTGAGGCACCAGGTAAAACTCAACCTCATACATCTAGTGGAGTCATGTACAACCTTAAGGAAGATCATGACCTCCACCCTAAATTTGCATCTTTAGCTAGAAAAATCGAGGCACTAGAATTAAAAAAGAATGGTCAATTAAAATATGTTCAAGAAATTGTGTGTCAAATTTGTGAAACTAATGAACACTCATCCAATGATTGTCCAACTTTGCCTTCTTTTAAGGAATGTCTTCATGAACAAGCCAATGCTTTAAACAGTTTTCAATGGCCAAATCATGATCCATACTCGCAAACGTACAATCCTGGTTGGAGAAATCATCCAAATTTCAATTGGAAGAGTGGTAACAATAATGCACAAACTTCACAACCACCATTTCAAGCACACCATAATTTTTAAAATTCTCATGGATATGCACCTCCTTATGTTCCCCCTCATAGAAGAAATCTTGAGGAGACATTGGATGCATTCATTGAAAAGCAAGAGACAATCAACACTCAACTTGCTTAAAGCATGACAGATTTTAAAGATACTCTTGCAAAATTCACATTTGCTCTCAGTTTTCAGGAGTCTCATCTCAACCACAGCAAAATCCCAAAGGGCAATACAATTCAAGTGTCAGCAGCTCCGGAAGCCAACACATGGATCATGTCCAATTAGTCATTACTCTCCACAGTGGTAAGGTTATTGAAAAACCAATTCTTGAACCTTGTGAGAAAGATGATGAGTCAATCTCTGAGGGTAAGGAAGGGGTTAAACCTCAACATTGCAAAGAAAAGATTGATTTCCCACCAATACTTCCATTTCCTCATGCGAAGTCAATCATGATTCTGAAATCTTTGAAATTTCAAACAGGAAGGAATCGAGGAAGAAAAAGGCACCGAAAATGTTGTCGCTGATCATTTGTCAAAATTGACAATAGATTCGATATCTGACATCACACCAATTGAGGAATACTTTCCTGGTCAATCATGATTTAAAAGTGCCATTCAAGTTCAAATGGTAGCAACAACAGAGAAGTCATAATCTGTCCTGCAGCCCAGACACTGTTCGGTTTTCAGCTCATATCTCGAGTTCTAAAAGTCCAAATGAGCTCTGGTTTTTTTTTTGTTGAAAAGCTGAGACAATTGCCCACAACTTTGATGAAGACTAGGTGCGCAAATTTTGATGTTAGCAATGATGTTTTGGTCAGCCAACAATATCAAAAACCAGCCAACAATATCAATAACCAGCCAACAATGTCCAAAACCAGCCACCAAGTCAATGTGATGCGAACCTCGTGATCACGCAGCAACCCACAATCAAGACTGAGATCTGATCCCGGAAAGCCGAAATAGGTCTGATAGGAGTGTGACACAATGGAAACCTGCCCCAAGGCACCAACACTATTGGATTGAGTAGAATGACGCCACGAAACCATTTAATCTTCAATAAGTAAGATTCAGTTCGTTCAAGAACTGAAGAATGCAAAAAACACTCTTACACGTTAAAACTGAAAAATTCAGAAGTAATTATCATCAAAGCTGCCGAAATTTTGGCTTACATGAGTTTAAACAGTTCTTGAAAAATTAACCCTAATGCCCTTATGTGGACTTATTATATGAGGTCCACTCAAAACTGACCCAAAAACCCTAAACTAAAAAGCCCATAACCTGATCCAAACAAGCCTTGGATCCGAGCTCAAAACAAAGTTTAAATTAAGCCCAAAAATGAAAGAAAATAATAAAAATAGCTAATTTGTCATTAGATACCACTAGCTTTTTTTATATGCTTGAGATTAATTGTTGATACAGTTCAGTATATGATTCAGCTTTGGGTTTTTCATGATGGTTTAGTTAAGATAATTGAGAGATAGTCTTTGTATAATCTGTGGTGGTTGTCAATGAGAGCAACCATCCTTTATATCTATACCTTTAGGGTTATGTACAATATAATAATGGAATGTATTACACATGATAACTATTCCTATATAAGAGTATTTACATATATAGGGTCTATTTCCATAATACACCCCATCAAGTTGAAGGGGGAGACTCCACCCGAAGCTTGGATCGAAAGTAAGTAAACAAGACTGGAGGAAAAGGCTTGGTAAGAACATTAGCTAGTTGATCCTTGGAAGAGATGAACCGTACCTGAATTTCTCGCTTAGCAATGCGATCGCAGACAAAGTGATAATCAACTTCAACATGTTTAGTACAAGCATGAAACACTGGATTGGCAGATAAGAAAGTGGCCCCTAAATTATCACACCATAACATAGTCACGGATGAAGAAGGGACCCGAAATTCTGACAATAATGAGCGAATCCATAAAATTTTAGCACTACCCGTCAATTAAAGCCTTGTATTCTGCTTCAGTAAAAGATCGCGTAACAGTGCGTTGCTTCTTGGATTTCCATGAAATAGGAGTAGAACCAAGGTACACAAGGTAACCAACCACCTGTGGATTTTCAATCGTCAATACTGCCAGCCCAATCAGCATCTGTGAAACCATGAAGAGACAAGAGAGAATCCCGAGTAATATGCAGACCATAAGTTGTTGTAGCCTAAAGGTAACGCATGATACGTTTAACAACAGACCAATGATCCTCAGTAGGGGCATGCATAAATTGACATATCTTGTTGACTGCATAACATATATCAGGTCTAGTGAAGGTAAGATATTGTAATGCCCTAACAATTTGGCGATACCGTGTGGGATCAAAGTAAAGAGTGCTAGGCACGAATCCTAATTTGGAGGAGGTAGACAAAGGAGTATCAACCGGTTTGCAACAAGTCATACCTGCTCGTTGGATGATATCGAGTGCATACTTGTGTTGGGTTAATAAGATACCCATAAAAATAAATTTAACTTTAATGCCCAAGAATAAATGAACAGAACCCAAATCCCGAGGCTTAAATTCATACTGCAGCAAACTAATCAATTTATGAAGCACAACTGAGTTACTCTCGGTTAATAAAATATCATCAACATACACCAGCAGGTAAATCATAGCACCATCGAGAGAGAGAATAAACAGAGAAGTATCACCCTTGGATGCCTGAAATCCAATGGAGATTAAAAACTCACTGAACCGGTTGTACCAAGCGCGAGGGGCTTGTTTCAAGCCATACAAAGATTTATAAAGATGACACACATGAGATGGGAGTGCAAGATCAACAAACCCAGGTGGTTGTGCCATGTATACCTCTTCCTAAAGAATGTCATTCAGGAAAGCATTATGAACATCCAACTGATGAACGTCCCAACCATATGAGACAACAATAGTGAGCACAAGGCGAACCATTGTAGGCTTAATCATCGGACCGAACGTCTCCAAATAATCGATCCCTTCTTGCTGACTGAATCCGTGGGCAACCAACCGTGCTTTATAACGGACGATTTGACCATCAACATGTCGTTTAATTTTGTACACCCATCTTCTGCCAATCACATTCATAGAAGGATGGAGGGGCGCCAACGACCAAGTCTGATTAGAGTGAAGTGCCCTGGAGTTCCTCCTGCATGACAGTATGCCAAGTCAAATACATGTCGGCGTCCTTAAAGGACAATGGCTCCTGTAGAGGTAAGGACGCAACTCGTGAGGCAGCCGCAATACTAAGGTTTGCATTTTTGGTTGGACGTGGGCAAAGAGCACCATAGGGTGGGTGCGAGCCAACTAAGATGGAATGGAGGAGACAGAGGTCGGGATGTGCTGAAGATGGAATTTAGACAAATCAACACGCAAGTTAATTACATTAGGGGAATCAGAGGAAGAACCTGTGGGTGAAGAATTCAATATAGGTGCAGGCCGTGAGGGTGAACCAGCAGGAGAAGTGGCAGGGGAAACGGCCACAACAGGGGAGCTAGCAGGGGAAAGACCAGGGGAGATGGCAACAACGCTGGGCGATTCCTGCGAGTGTGAAGAATCTGAACTTGCACTTGAAGAATGATCATGATAATAACATGCAGATAATGGTAAGTGGGCCGAAGGAGGTGTAGGGAGTGTAGTTGGCAGTGGTGAAAGGACTGGGGAGTGTGGCATGAGAGGATGTAAAGTGACGGGTGCAGGGGCAGCAGAGGGCTGTATGGGTGGAGCTGCAATCTGTTCAGATTTATCAAGAGGAAAAACATTTTCATAAAACCGGACATGACAAGCAAGATAAATATGTTTGGACGATAAATCAAGACATCGATAACCTAAATGAGAGGTACTATATCCTAGAAAAACACAAGGGGATGAACGAAAATCTAACTTATGAGCATTGTATGGGCGAAGAAAAGGAAAACAGAGACACCCGAAAGTATGAAGAAACGCATAATCAAGAGTCGATTTTAGAAGACATTCAAAAGGTTTCTTATGATTAAGAACTGGAGTTGGTATGCGATTAATCAAATAAACAGAGCTTTCAAAAGCATAACTCCAATATTTAAGGGGAGGTGACACTGCCCAAGAAGAGTAAGCCCATTTTCAATAATATGTCTATGACGACGTTCAACCATGCCATTTTGTTCATGAGTGTGCAGGCAGATCACACAATGATGAATACCAATCGTTTTAAAATATGTATTTAGTTTTCGATATTCACCACCCTAATCGGTTTGAACAGACTTAATTTTTAAAGAGAATTGGCGCTCCACAAGCGCGTAAAACTGATGAAAAATTTGAAAAACATCAGACTTAGCAACCAAAGGATAAAACCATATAAACTTTGTATGGGCATCCACAAAAATAACAAAATAGTAAAAATCATCATATGACAACATAGGGGATGAACCCCAAACATCACTAAAAAATCAAGTCAAGAGGAACTCGAGTTTGATGACCCGTAGTTTTTAGAGTCAGACGAGATGACTTACCTAGAGGACATGCAAAACAATTAAAATTAAACTGAGTTGACGTACATGACACTTTTTTATTTTTCACCAAAAAATGCAGAATACGTGGACTAGGATGCCTAAGGCGATGATGCCAGACATCAGCGGAAGTAGAGAGACAGATAGATGAGACAACTTGAGGGAACGACATTGCGGACGACTCAGACAAAACATATAGACCATCTCTACTCCGACCAGAAAGAAGCACTTCCTTTGTCATGAGATCCTTAACATAAAATAGAGAGGAATGAAATTCAAAAAAGACGTTATTCTTAAGATAAAATTTTTGAATAGATAGTAGAGGTTTTTTAATAGCAGGAACATGTAAAATATTGGATAAAGTAAACGTGCATTTGGGTGAGTGAATTTTAGAGTGAGCAATATTTGAAATAAGAAGGCCTTTACCATCACCAACATGTATCATTTCCAAGGTAAGGTTCTGAGCTCTTCATACTTACAAGATCCGGCGTGACATGATGATTTGCACTTGTATTAGGAAACCAAGTAACAGGAGTAGTGGTAGAGACATTATTAAATGCGAGATTAGCATTAGCTTGCGTAGGATAAGTAGCCAATTGAGAACACTGTTGGGCAATATGCCCATATTCATAACACAGCTGACACTTGATATTGCGATTATAACCACCAAAATGATTTCATTGCTGCCCAAAGCTGTCTGTTGTCTGTAAGGAAGAACCAGAGGAGAACCGGTTTCCATGTTGGCCAAATTGTTGACCCGAAGCATAACTGTGAGCTAGGCCATTGCCTCGATAATAGTTGCTACGATTGTTAGGTCTCCAGCCCCCACGAAAACAACCACATCTGCTAGTGCTAAAGCCAGATTGATGTTGCATAAAGAACGCAGCTGGCTGCTGCGTTGGAGTTGGTAAGAGAGGAGCTGTTACAGATGGTTGGAGAGAGGCTTTGTGAAGAAACTCATGTATGAGAAGACTGCTATGAAGATCAGTGTAGGAGATGGGATCATCCTTAGTGGACAAGCTGGTGACAAGATCCTTAAACTCACTACGTAACCCTCGAAACACATACAAGTTGAATTCTGCCAAGGAGATTGGTCTGTCAGCTGCAGCAAGTTCATCAAACAAGGCCTTTGCCTTCTGCAGGTAGATGCTGATAGAATCATCATTTTGTCATAAATCTTGGAATGAGTCGTGAAGTTGCATAATCCGTGAATTTGAAGGAGAGGCATGAGTTGTTTCCAACATTGTCCAGATGTCATGAGAGGTGTTACAATCCACAACTAAATGCAGAACTTCCACCGAGAGAGAAGATAGGAGGGCACTCATGATTAAGTGATCTTGCTACTTCCATGACAAATATGCAGGGTTGACCAAAAGAAACGGTTTCATCTGCATCCTCCAATACAAAAAATTAGTGTTGGAGAGTTTTAAAGAGACTACCTGGTGTGTGTTAGGAAGAGGTATGATGGCAGTAGTAGTGGATGCGCCATAGATAACTGATTGCGCCACAAGGGAGAAAGAAGACTGAAGTGCTGATGCAGCGACAACAAATTATTAAAGTTCTTGATTGTCCATGTTGCAAGGGAGGATTTAAAGAGCTCTAAATATTGCAGATGAAAGGTAACAAAGGAAGAAGATGAAGATTTATGCTATGAAGAACGATTGTTGGATGATTTTTAAGAAGATGAGATCCTCTATTACGGAGGAGGCTGCTGAACGATAACCACAGCTCTGATACCAAGTTAAGATAATTGAGAGATAGTCTTTGTATTAATCTGTGGTGGTTGTCAAGGAGAGCAACTATTCTTTGTATTTATACCTTTAGGGTTGTGTACAATATAATGATGGAATGTATTCCATATGATAACTATTCCTATATTATTTACATATATAGGGTCTCTTTCCTTAATAGGTTTTTACATGGGATGCATTCGGTCAAATTGAGGTTTTTATGGATGATGGGTTCGGCCCAATTCTTTTGGTGGGTAATTTGGCCAGGTCGGGACAAGCAATGTATAGACAGTAAAGAAAGTTTATTTGAAGTGTGTTTTGGGTGTGGTTTGATCCCTATTACTGAATATGGGTTTAGGCCACATGGGATCCAAAGTTGGCTTGGGTTAATCAAGATGTTAGGATCATATCAGATTGGTTTGGGATTGATTTTCTAACTTTACAAGGACTTAAATCACCAAAATATTCTCCTAAATTTAAAGAAATTTTGTTCATTATTTTTCCTATTAATTAGGAGAATATTTATCAAGAAATGAAAAATTGGTCAATGAAATGAATCTCCAGGTACGAAATCAATCTAATGCTCTATCCCCCTCAATGGTGGTAATCCACTAGAAGTATCGTCTTGTTTCTTTAGTTTCTCCACACAATTCTCATCACCCTTCCTGAGTTTCTTCACTCCTCTTGTCTTACCTCCACTCTCGGCCAGATTTGGGTGTTTTTGAGTAGTGGTCGAATGGTCTGATTTGTTTGGAGTGTTGGCCAAATATTTGTTCTTGTTTTGATGTGTTCAGCCTTGTGATAACCCAAGCAAGGTTAGATTCGGATTTTGGCGTAAAAGTTTCTTTCGTCCAATTTTACACCATTTAGCATAACTTCAAATCCAACCTTTGATCAAGCTGAAGCTTTACTAGAAGATTCCAGAGGTATGTGTCTATCCTGGGGTAAATTTTTAGGTGAATTGGAGTTCGGAAAGGACTTGCAATATAGGTCAAAACAGGTTGTACGAATTTTGTTATTTATTTCCTTTTGACCTGTGAATTTCCTATTTGGAAAAGATTATTTTTTTAAAAGGATGTGGCAGCTTGTTTTGAAAATTTCCTAATTCCACAAGAATCTTTAATGAGCTGAAACATAATTTCCAAGAGTGGCAACGATTCATTAATGTTCCAGAATTTTTTTATTATAAAGATTCCTTATTCTTCCTAGCTACACAAGGAAAGAAGGGTTGGTGCTATTTAGTGACATATTAGTTATTTTTATTATTTTCTTCCATGTTTAGGCGTAATTAAAACTTTGTTTTGTGCTAGGATCCAAGGCTTATTTGGATCATATTATAGGCTTTTAAGTTTAGAGTTTTTGGGTCAGTTTTGTATGTGGGTCAGTTTTGAAGAACTATTTAAACACATGTAACCTAAATTTCGGCGGCGATTGAAGAATATTACTTCTGAATTTTTCAGTTTTAACGTGTGAGAGTGATTCTTGCATTCTTCAGTTCTTGAACGAACTGAATCTGACTTATCGAAGATTAACTGGCTTCGTGGCATCATTCTACTCAATCCAATAGTGTTGGTGCCTTGGGGCAGGTTTCCATTGTGTCACACTCCTATCAGACCTATTTTGGCTTTTCGGGATCAGATCTCAATCTTGATTGTGGGTTGCGTGACCACGTGATCACGAGGTTCGCATCAGTTGGTCTCGTCCTCAAAACCACCATCACCAATATGATCAACGTCCTTCTTAAAATCCTTATAGTCAGCCCACCATGGCCTTTCGGCCCTACTACCAATGTTTGCTTTCGGTTCAGCCCCAACCTTCCTCACATCTTGGGTGCTTGTACCTGCCTCGTTACCACATCTCTCCACCCTATCAAGTCTGTCACACACGTTTCCCATCACAAAATTCATCCTCTCCATCATCCGCGTCATGGCTTGCATTTGGAACTTAAGTTCTCCCTCGGGATGGGGTGGTGTGTTGTGTTGAAATAGATAGGGTTAATCAGATCACTACTTAGGAGGCAAGGTCATGCGAACCTCATGATTACATGGGCACACAACCCATAATTAAGATTGAGATTTGATATCGGAAAACCAAAATAGGTATGATAAGAGTGTGACACAATGGAAACCTGCCTCATGGCACTAACACTATTGGGATGAAGTCAAATGAAACCACAAGCCATTTAATCTTTGATAAGTCAGATTCAATTCGTTTAAGAACTGAAGAATGCAAATGAACTTCAAGCTTCATGAAAAAAGAAGGTACAACACCAAATGAATGAAAGACAAAGGAAAGTCACTGTGCTTATCATTCAAAAGTATGTACGCAAGTGATTAGTACGACGTACTTATTTGAAATTCTTATCAGCCATTACTTTCATACAATGTTGTTGGAGAAAGGTTTTAGCAATAAAGGAACTCTGAAGATGCAAGAAGGACAAAATTTCTCATCTTTGTTTTGCTGATGACTTGATGATTTTTAGCAACGGGGATGTAAACTCAATTCGTATGATCAGAACTGTGCTCACAAAGTTTCAAGATCTATCAGGT
>Ga0307510_10003252_pt1 | contig 18890 bp, 17 predicted proteins | sample 12_EM_MG_FD_207224 | JGI IMG/M metagenome (GOLD analysis project Ga0307510, IMG submission 207224) | Populus trichocarpa ectomycorrhiza microbial communities from riparian zone in the Pacific Northwest, United States - 12_EM | ecosystem: Host-associated > Plants > Roots > Unclassified | place...
GTGGGATTTACTTTGTGGTGGTTTTTTTTGTCCCGTTCCTTGTCTAGGAAAATCTTTTTACACACCATTTCTGTCTAGTATGGCTGATTTTAATGATGGTGTGGCTGTGTGGATGGTATGTAATTACCCCATTTCATTGGTTGTGGAATTTGAGTAGCAATAGTGTCCTTTGGTTTTAATGCATCAACATATTCTAACCTCTGTTAGTTAATGCAGGAAACGAGCTTCCTGTAGAGCTTCTTCAAAATTTGTTGAGGATGGCACCCACAGCAGATGAAGAACTGAAGCTTAGGCTCTACAGTGGTGAACTTTCTCAACTTGGGCCTGCTGAGAGGTTCCTAAAAGCATTGGTTGACATACCATTTGCTTTTAAACGACTGGAAGCCCTGCTTTTCATGTGCATTCTACAGGAAGAGGTTGCTACCACTAAAGAGTCTTTTGAAACCTTAGAGGTAGGAAACTGGATACTGTATTTCTTTTCAGCACTTGGTTTAATTCTTGCTTGTAAATGTTGGTTGTCATTTTTAACAATGCGTTGGAAATATCCATGCTCATGGTCTGATGATGAACTTGATAGTTGCACCTTTTCTACATATGGGGAAGCAGACCGTTGTGGAGCTTCATGATTTTGGAAAGGCATGCCAAATTGTGGAGATGTATTTTAAAAATCATTAAAATATTACTAAGAAAAGTTTTGGTGGAGAGCCACAACAGTGTTTTTTGCAAAAAAAAAAAAAATGCATATTGATATCAGTTTGGTGCCTTGTATCGGTTTCCCTTCATATGTGACTTGGAAAGTGCATGCATCCCTGCTAATGCATAGAGCGAAAGAGACCAGCCACTTATTAGACATTAGAGGATGGGTAGGATATGATAGAAAAGATAGCATTTGTAGAATACTGACTTAAGTTTGGCTTTTAGAACGTATGCATGTTCTTGCATATAAGATGCCTGACTGTATAAAAATATTCCTACATTTGTAAAATTTGAATATACTAGCATGTAGAGGTGGTCAGTTTCTCTTGGTTATGATAAAGTCCCCGCATCTCACAATGGACTCTCTTTTCTGGCAATTTCTTGAATTTCTCCACTTGCCAAAATCTAATGTGATGCCATCTCCATCTAATATGGCAGGTTGCTTGCAAGGAACTCAGAAATAGTCGGTTGTTCCTCAAGCTTCTAGAAGCTGTTCTTAAAACAGGCAACCGAATGAATGATGGTACATTTCGTGGCGGTGCACAAGCATTCAAGCTTGACACACTTTTGAAATTATCTGATGTAAAGGGAATAGATGGGAAGACTACTCTCTTACACTTTGTTGTTCAGGAGATAATTCGCTCAGAAGGTGTGAGAGCTGCTCGTGCTGGACGAGAGAGCCGGAGCATCTCCAGTGTCAGTGTAAAAACAGACGATCTCCTTGAGGACATTTCCCCTGATACAGAAGATAACTATAGCAGTCTTGGTCTTCAGGTTGTTTCTCAATTGAGCAGTGAACTAGAAAATGTCAAAAGAGCAGCGGTTGTGGATGCTGACAGCTTAACAGGATCCGTGGCTAAACTTGGGCAGTCAGTGGTAGTAACCAGAAATTTCCTGAATAAAGACATGAAGAATTTAGAGGAAAATAGTGGATTCCATGAAACATTAAAAAGTTTTGTGCAGAATGCTGAGGTTGATATCATGTCCCTTCTGGAAGAAGAAAAAAGAATTGTGGCTCTGGTGAAGAGCACTGGTGATTATTTCTATGGGAATGCCGGGAAAGATGAGGGTTTACGATTATTCATCGTTGTACGAGACTTCCTAATAATATTAGATAAGGTATGCAAAGAGGTGGGAGAGGCACAGAAGAGGTCAGCAAAAACAAGGAAAAAAGAGGCGTCAACTTCATCAACTGCATCATCTCCCTCTCATAAGCACCAGCAACCCTCGCCTGATATTCGACAGCGGCTATTTCCAGCAATTGCAGAGCGACGAATGGGAGATTCTAGTTCCAGTTCAGATGACGAGGGTTAATCTGAAAGAGGTAAGCTAAGACCCTATCAATAATTAATTTGTGGTTTTTCCATTTAGAATTTATACAAACACACACACAAATTAACGTTATTCTGTGAACTTCAGATTAATGTAGAAATTAAGGAAGTCCTTCACTTGTGTTATCCAGGTTGCTGATATCATGGGAGTGTAAATTACCCTTCAAGTCATTTGGTGGTGGTATCCACATTTGGAGGGAATCGTGGGGAATTGCACGAAAGCTGCCAAATTGCGTTCACACATGGAGACCAAATTGCAATTTCAGCAGATGGATTAATGGAGCTGAAAACAGATAGTAAATTAAGCCAGCAATTTCAGTCGGGGCTCAGTGGATTCACGTTTCAAAATCCCTTAAATGAATTAACTTGTGCGTTGGTAGCAGTTAGGTGTATTGATGTTTGTTCTTCTTCCATTCGAAATTCTTTGTTCAAACAAGATTGATTCTTTTTGTAGAATTTGGATGTCAATAGTGGAGCAATTAGATTGGAAATTACAATCGCATAAAAACAGATGGTATCTCCTTTGATGTTAAATAGCGGTCCGAAATGTGGAAGATCAGCATATGATGGAACTATAGACCCTCGACTTAGAGTTTGTATTTTACATTTAAAAAGTATTTTTTTCAAGTATTTTTTAAATTAAATATTTTTTTATGATTTTGCACTGTGTTGATGTTAAAAAAAATATATTTTAAAGCATTTTTAAATAAAAAAAAACTTTTAAAAACATTCATTACTATAATTCTAAATATTATTTTAGGTCATTTCATCATCCTACCTTGCACGTGACATGAAAATTTTACAGGTTGCGGAAGAAGATGGGGTTCCCCTGGTCAATTGGCCGTCTCTGACTCTCTGCAGCATCTCGGATGGCAGCCCCTTCTCGTGCTCATCTGCATGCAATAAAAAATAAAAAGAAAGGATTAAACGAGGATCAAGACGTTTTTTTTTTTACAAGTGTAATTGTATTAAAGGTAAAACTGAACAAAGTATTACGGCATACTCCAAGAAGTACAAAGGTCTATGATCCAGATCTAAATGACCTTAGCCAACAAAAAAACAAAGTAAAAGTTAAAGAAATCTTAAAAGTCTAAAAAACAGACAATCATAGCAACAACATGGTAATCAGTCTACCGGTTTCTAGAAAATCCAAGATGCAAGATTGATCAATCGATTATTCAAATAAAAAATTATAAATTCAGAAACCTGAGAATCGGTCAACCAGTTTCTAGAAAATCCATAACTAGTCTATCGAGTAAGCAACAATAGCAAACTTGAAAAGTAGAACTCGGATGACAGCAAAAAATGAAAGAGACCTCATGATATTGGAAGACGCCAAATGTACTTGAGATCAAGGGAATTTGATACCTTGGTTCGAACTTCACCAAGCAGGATCGGACAAGGTCAAAAATCTTCTCATTAACATCTTGGTAAGATGGATATAACTGGTGGAAGACCTGGTTATTCTTTTTATATCAGATGAAGTAAATCGTGGCCGAGAATACTAACCTAGCAAGCAGAAGTAAATATTATCATATCATAGTAGGCCAGCCTAGAAGGTCCTGTTTGCAATAGCACCTCAAACCAAATATATAGAGAAATGACACTGAAAACACAGATGGTCATCTGTCTTAACATGCAACCCACAAGTATACATACTAAAAAAATGTTGATCTGAGTTTATAGACTAGCGAAAGAAACAAGTCATATGATAAATGAGTATCTTAGTATGTGTCCTGGAAATCAGAGGGGTGATGCATAGGTCTGTGAGCCTCGGGTCTCTAAGAAACTGTCATGTCAAGTCGATAGTAAACCTCCCTCAAGAATGACACCTCCGGACATAGTAATCTGGTAATGTAATGCGAGGAACAAGACGCAATGGCAGATGGTCAAAGTGGGAGAAATATTGTTAAGGCACTGGCAACTCATTGAAACCATTTTTTTTTATAAAGCTGTCGTGGGGTGAGCAAAAAATTGCTTTCATATCTCCTGAATATAAATTACTCCTTCGCTTCCATATAATTAATATGATTGTTATCATCAGAAAACTGGCGAGGCTACTTGAAGGATGTATCTGTCCGCCATCCTGAGATTTGAGCTCCAAAGTCCATGGCACTTTGTCACGGAGAAAACGAAAAAGTCAAAATATGTCTCCTAAGGATGCAGCCCTTGTTTCTGCTGCAGCATCTACCTTGAATAAGTTTGCTGATGATGGAAGTTTTATGAGCAAAATTCTTGTTAAGCAGAATGAGGATGCTGGTGGTTCTGTTGGTTTCCTATACAAACCAAGAGGAGAATGTGGAGTAGTATGTTGGTTAAGGAGACACTAGGTGAAAACCAGTTGGCATCTAAGGCTTTGCAGCTTCGCATGAAAGGAAAGCATGAAGAAGCTGAGAAAGTTATGGTGAGACAATGTTTCCACTTTTACTTACTTTTGTTTCACCCTTAGAATCAAGCTTCAGGAGGTAAATGCACGAACTTTGGAGCAAATTGTAAATGCACGAACTTTTTATTGGCGATTAGCTGGTTTCATTTGCTTTGTTTTATCAGTAAGAGGCTGAGAACATCAAGGCGAAGCAAGGTGCCGGAGAAAATTCTAAAAGACCTCAGATAGTCAGTGGCACAAACAGGTAACTTTACACGTGATTTTCCAATTAAATATGTATGTTTTTTGAGCTTCTATCAAATACTTAAGTTTGCTCAACTTGATTCAGCAACTCCACACGCCATTTGTTTTTCTTATTTTCGAAAATTTGCAATTTATGCTCATCACTTTTATAATGATTTCTCTCGTATTGTTCATTTCAGATATGCTATTCAAGGTGTTTCTGCGAGAAGAAAGGAGGATGAAGATGCTGATAGGCATCTTGCTCAATGGTCAGGCTGACGATGAATATGATTTTGAAGATGGCCCAAGGAGTAAGTCCCATAAGAAGGGCAGAGACAGTGATCACAAGGTCTCTGAGAAGAATGATCTCGCAAAGCGCATTTTGACTCAGCAAGAACGCTTTCATTTTATCTTTGAGAATCCAAACCGGCCAAAACATCTTGTTGTGTCGATAGCAAACTTCACATATTTGTTGTTGCCTCAGTGGCAGCCTGTTGTGCCAGGTCACTATTTCTAGGAATGCCATAGGTGAACCTTCTGTTATTTCTGCTCTTCACCTGGTTTTTGTCTTTACAGCATGACTCGGCCGCAAGGAATGTTGACAATAATGTGTGGGAAGAAATTCACAATTTCAAGAAATGCCTTGTGATGATGTTCTCCAAGCAAGAGAAGGATTTAATGTTTCTTGAAACAGTGATCAGCTTGTCAAAACAAAGGCGCCATTGTTTCATCGAGTGTATTCTTTTGCCTCGAGAAATTGCTACGCAAGCCCCTCTCTATTTTAAGAAGGTTGGCCTTTTCTTATTAATTTCCTGTTTTTGATGAATCAATTTTTGCTTCCCTTTTTTAGTTTTCTAGATTTTACCGGATTATCTCCAAAGAGGAGAAGAGCTGATCTGTTAGTAACTATTGATTGAGTGCACTTTGATGAATATATAACAGCAGGATTGCCAATGCACTGTAACAATAATGTTCTCTAATATTTAGCAAATTGTTGAGAGTAAATGGGGTCAAAGTGATGAATATATAACAGCAGGGAGAAACCATAATGAAAAGTAATTTATATCCATGCAAGATTTTGTGCATGCTTCTGATATCAACCCAGTAGCTTTCTTTCTGGGAACAATGTCAGCACCAGCCATTCACATATGTAGATGTTGCTTGTATACGAATACATGACTTGCGCACTCCTTTACATGTTCACTTGTCCATTCCTAACAAATACTTGCACTAGTTACTGAAGTTCATTTCAGGCGATTGATGAAGCTGAAGATGAGTGGAGTCAACACAACACAAAGAAGCTCACTGATACAAGTGAGAAAGGACTTCGTGGTTCAATCCCCAAGGACTTCCCTTACTCTCATGTTGAATTTGGTCTCCATAGGGGGTTCGTCCATGGTATCGATGACAAGAAAAACTTTAAAAGCATCCTTGGTAATGTTATGAGAGGAATGTTGCATCTACCTGAGGAAGACATGTACCGACGCCAGAGGCATGGATCGATGGAATCACACAAAAACTGGCAGTTGCACAAGAACTATTTTTCTGGCAAATAGCTTTTAGATAGCCTCACTCTTTTTGAACTTTTGTATTCAAGAGCTCTTTGGATAGGGCCCTGATTCTAAACTGGAATGCAAAAATTTGCGAAGACAGCTCTGTAGAAACAAGCATTTTGATAGTCCAACAGCTTAGATAGCCAATCTTGAAGCTAAAATTCAGGACAAGAAGGGTTTCCCACCAGCAGTTGATTTTTTTGTTGGAAAATAGCTAGAAGATGGCAACACTTTCGCTAATTTTCAACATCTCTGAACTTCTGATTGGGCTGGCTTTGAAAATGCCGTGGCAAGGTCCTGTTATTCACACAATGCTTTCTTCCCATTTTGCTGTGGATGGTTGTGCTGTAGATAGCCTTATTTGTAAATCTGGAAGTTTTTGTAGCTGCAAAATCAACTTCGACTGGTAATAGTATGTGAGATGCCGTGTTCATCAACATAGATATAAATTTATGATTCACCAAGAAGTTACAGATAACAATAAAAATTCTGTTTCATTAGCTCATATTACTGTATCTTTTGGTTATTAATTCGATCGTATCAGTTCTAACTATATTCTTTTGTATTTTCAAATGAAGATAATTGCTTCATTGTTTTGCATTTGAACTGGAAAAAATCATTGCTTTAAAATATCAATCCAGACTTCTTTGATTTAAGAGAGGAAGAGAAGAGGGTTGCGTCACTTAGTGACTAATTTGTTTTGTTAATCTAATTAATAATTAATAATAATTCAAATAATTTATTGTTTTGTATTTTATTTCTGAAAAAATAAAAATAATTTTTAATTCATTTTAAATAATATAAATAAATAAAAGTGATTTTTTTACTATTTTAAAATTTTATTTTATTTTATAAATAATTTTAATATCGCTGAAAATAATTTATTGATTTACCACTGTGTCCCGCTATAAAAATTATGAAAGAAATTCCAAGCAAATAAAACCTCTGAAGGCAAGCCCAACTCAATATAGTAGGCCCACGTTACAAGCCCAACGAACCTCCCACACCGTTAAAATCGAAACCCTGACGCCGTGTGATTCGATTTCGATTTCAAATCAAATACCCCTCCCTCTCAACGGCTATCTCTTGCACTTTCTCTATTTGCTTTCATCTTCTAATCTCAATCTTTCTCTCTACAACCCAACAAAATCACAACAAACTCTCTTTCTTACATGGATAAATCTCTAACAACAATAAACCCAAACCCATAACGACGACGACGAAGACGAAGACGACGACAACCAGGTATGGTTTTTTTGGTGGGTCGTCTCTCTTATTATTGCTTGTTCAAGTGTTAAAAGAATCATCAAGCAGTGAGGTTTCTTAATCTCTCAAGTCTTTAGCTTTCACATGTTTTTTTTCGTTACAAGTCATTTTAAGTTAGCCCTTTGTTTGTTTCGTTCTTTCTGGGCCTCTCTGTATTTTGCCAGGGACTTTAATGATTTATTTATTTGAATGCTGGGTTCTTAACAAGACTACACGGTGACTTAAGTTAGCCATTGTGAAATCCTGACAGAAAATGAGATCTAAAGGCCTTTTCTTTTGGATTTCCATGTTTTTGACAATAAGATACATATTTTGGTCTATTATTGGATGCAAAAACGGAAAAGAAATAGACTTTTTAGATTTTAATGATAATAATAATTTTTAGTCTTTGTTTAATCTTGGGAGAAAAAACATGGAAAATCTTATTAAAACTGGTATCCAAATCTTTGGTTATTTTGGGTTTTATTTGATTTCTTATGATCTGGAAACTAAAGATTGGCCTTGCTCGTTGACATGTAGGTTCTTCATAATACAAGAGGGACAGTAAATAGGGTTTGTGGTCTTAAGGATTTTAATCAGTTTTTTAATGGTGGTGTTTTATGCTGTCCATCTGTTCTTAATTAGACCTGGAAGAGGTTCCAGGGATGCAATGCTCTTTCGGTAAGAAAAAAATAGCACCATAGGAATTATTATGCTGTTGCACTGTATTTGATTTGGTTAGTTGGATTTGAACCTCTTGACATATCACAATGTGATCTTCAATAAATATCTATTTGTGGTACTGTGTTCTCCATTGACATAATTGCTCTTAAATCAACTTCAATTTGTCATCTGAAAGATTTTTGCTTGTGAACAGGTGAGATTTGTTTCTTTTAAACTTGAGAGGAAATGGGTGAAGAGTTTGATGAAGCGAAAGCTGAGATTGAGAAGCTCAAAGCAGATTTGAAACTCAAAGCAGAATTGGCTGACAACCTGAGGAAAGCTCATGGTGAACAGCTTATCCGAACTCAAGAAGCATGTTCTAAGATTGAGAAACTGGCACGAGAATCAAATGGAAAGGAAGAGGAGATCTCCAAGGTGAAGCGGATGTGTGAAGATTTGCAATGCAGTTTGAATGAAAAAGAGTCCGTTATCAGACGTCTAAGCACTGCAAATGATAAGCTTAGAGTTGATTGCGGTGAGAAGTATAAAAAATGGGAGGAGGAGAAAAGGGCGATAGTATTGGCACTAGATGAGGCAAATGAGAAGAACATAGATCAAGAGCAAAAGATTAATGTGTTTATGGCAGAAATTGAAGGTCTCAAGGGGCTTCTATCGGCTTCTCAGAAGAAATGCTTGGAAGCAGAGAAAAATGCCAAAGCATCCAAAGAGATGAGGAAAAGGGATGCTATGCTACTCAAGTTAGAGGAGGAGAGCATGAAAGTAGAAAATCAGCTAAAATGGAAGAAAGAACAGTTCAGCCATCTAGAAGAAGCACATGAAAAGCTCCGAGATCAGTTCAGGGAAAGCAAGAAAGAGTGGGAGATGGAGAAGTCCACATTGATTGACGAAATTTGCTCACTGCAGTCACGCTTAGATTCTCAGACCAGAATCTTAGAAGATCTTGAAAGACGGTTCAAGATGTGCAATGAAGCCTTAGCTCGTGAAGAAAGCAGGAGAAATCATCTGGAAGTTGAGGTTTCTGAATTTAAAGCACGCTTTGAGAATGTTTTCACTGAGTGTCAGGATGCAAAGTCACAACTAGAATGCTTGGCCACTCAGAGGGACAGAGAAATTGCAGCTCTGAGACATTCTTTGGCTACAAAGGAGACATTTTACAAAGAAATCGAGTACAAAGCAGGGAGGCTAGAGAAAGAAAATCAGGAGTTGCTGGTGTACCTTAAAGAACTTCAGGAGGCTGGGATTCGGGAAACGGGAAATTCTTCTTCTTTGGCAAAAATGCGAAACAAACTCAAGAGTTTGGAGCAGATGCACAAAAATTGTTCTTCAAATCTTAGAGCTAAAGAAGCTGAATGGAGCTTTCAACTGGAGAAATTGACTGAAGAGCTGGATAATTACAGAACTGCACTAGAGAGCAAAGAAACAACAGTAGAAGAACTTGGGATGGAATTGGAAATTTGTCACTCTGTGATATTGCAGTTGAAGATGCAGAATGAGGAGGCTTCGACAATGCTACTGGTGTTGAAATCAGGTATAACTGAGGCTCAGCTGAACGTTGAGAATGCTGATACTGAAGCAAGACTTCGTGACAAAGAAAGGGGAGAAAATGTCTCTCTCTTGATGAGGCAGCTGGAGACAAAGAACACTGCTCTGGCTAAAGTGATGACAGATTTCGAGGATGAACGTCAAAAGGTTGCATCTTTATTGAAGAGAATTGAGGACCTGGATCTTGTTGAAGACCAACGACTACTGTTGCAGAAAGAGCTTGAAAGATACAAAGAATTGCTTGAGGAATCGTCCAGAAGTCAACTTTGCTTCAAGAAGCAAGCTTTGCAGACAGAAACTGACTTGAAAGATAAACTTAAGGCAGTTTGTGATGACTTGGACGTGGCAAACTCAGAATTAGCCAAAGAACATCAGAAGTTAGTATCTTTGTCAAGGAAAGCCAAGGCCTTGGATCTTATAGAAGAGAAGTGTCTCTTGATGCAGAAAGAGTTGGAGAAGTACAAGGAAGCGCTTGAGCAGTCATCTAGGCATCAACGTTGCCTAGAAAAGCAAGCTTTGCAGATTGAAAACGATTCGAAAGAGAAATTCAGAGAAGTTTGTGATGCATTCGACATGGCCAGTTCTGAAGTGGCGGAACATCATGAGAAGGTGGAATGTTTTTCTAGGAGGGTTGATCACTTAGAACTGGTTGAAGAGCAACGGCTCCTGATGCAGAAAGAGCTTGAGAGGTATAAGGAAATGGTTAAGCAATCATCGAGTAAGCAGCTTCTCATAGAAAAGAAAGCTTTGGATGTGGAAACCGACTTAAAGAAGAAACTACGAGAAGTTTATGATGCGTTGGACACTGCAAATGCTGAATTAGCTACAGAAAACGAGAACACAGCTTCTTTGTTGAGAAGGGTTCAATCTCTTGATCATATTGAAGAGCAGAACCTCCAGATGCAAAAAGAACTCAAGAAATACAAAGAAATGCTCGAGGAGTCATCCAGGTGCCAACACCGATTGGAAAAGCAAGCTCTCCAGAAGGAAAAAGACTTGAAAGAGAAACTTCAAGAAGTTTGTGATGCCTTAGACAGATTGAAATCTGATTTTGCAGCTAAAATTTACGAAGGACATGCTCTGGAATTTGAAATGTGGATGTGGAAAACTATTGCTCATCGCTTAAAAGATGATCTTGAAGAAAGCCAGTTGTTGCGCAAAGACATAGAAGCTTCTCTTCTATCACAAGTAGAAGTTGAGGAAACCATCAAGCAGGAGAAAGATGACCTTGCCCGTCTATTAAAAGCAAGGGACAGTAGAATAGATAGCATGCAGCATCAGATTGATTTCTTTGAGAAAGAGCTTAAAACAAGAGAGTCAGCTGCAGCCACTTCTGCAAAGGAGACAGTAATGTCCTTTGAATCAGAGAAAGAGGGTTTTCTACGAACCATGAGAGAGAAGGACAAAATTTTAGATGATCTGCAGAAAGAGGTTGGGTGGCTGGAGCAAGAATCGCTGAAAAGAGAACTTGAAGTTTCAGTGTTGACACTGGTAGAGGCTGAAAGAAAATTTGATCTTGAAAAAGAACATTTTATCCAGCTCATGGAAGAGAAAGATCAAAGAATAGACGACCTCTTGCAATGTGTAAGGTCGAGGGAACAAAAATTTAATGGCTCGTTGATCTCTTTTTCTTTGGAGCTTGCTGAGAAACAGGCTGAGATTGGTTTGGTCCATGAGGCCTGGGAGAAGATTGCTTCAGCCGAGATTCTGGCTCAACTGGAAATTGAAGAGAAGAAAATGATGTTAATGGAGCTGGAGGATGACATCTTTTCTGTACAAAAGAAACTGGAATTGCAGGAAAAATCACTCTCGGAATCGAAACACAAGGCAATAGAAATTGAAGCTGAACTAGAAGAAAAACTGCTGGAAATGAAGAAATTAGAGAATCTAATGGAGACGAAGCTGAGAATGTCAGAAGCCTCTGTAGATGAGCTGAAAAAGGGGAACAAAAGTTTGGCTGAAAATGTAATGAAGTTGTCATCAGAAAGGGACAATTTGATTGGCTTTTTCACGGGACTTGGTGAGAGAATCAGCCAGTTCTCCAATGAAGACATGCAATTGATGGGAACCTTGGCATGCATGGTGCAGTCATTTGACAATAGTGGATCATCTAGTCCCATGTTGAAGTGTGATACTGAGCTTTTCAATGCTGTGAAGGAGAATGTCAATACTTGTCCTTCACCAACAACAAAGAGACTACTTCAGTCTGTTCTTGAGGAGAGAGCACCATTTAGAGAGCTCAACTAGCTATAACTGGGAAAGAGTTATTAATATAGCTTGCAATATGCTAGGGTGATTCTTCCTTTAACATGTCTTACTGATTGCTATTACCATGCGATTTTCAAGCACGGAATCTGCTTGCGCTATGTATATTAGTATATATGATGTGCACGTTTGAGCAATTTGTTGTGCTAAGAGAATTTGCCACAGATTCAGATTGATTTAACTAACATTTTATATGCAACCACTGTCCCTTGGTCTTGTCATTTTTTTTACTTCATGTATTGTTATACATTCATTTCTTTCCTAGCACCACACCTAGCGCTCACAAACTCAAACAGGCCTAAATGTTTCCAACAGTGATTGAAGCTTCTCTGAAATATATCAATTAAAGAGAAACTACGCGAGCTAAAAGACCATCATTCATTAGCTCCTCACAATAGAAACGGAAAAACAGTCTTGATGTAAACAAGCAAGGGAGGACCAGTCTTCCGTCATTGATAAATTACGACGGAAGCAACTTGGCGAGTCAACATCCAAGTTCTTGGTATAAACCACTCCAATGTATTCCTGAGTTTGCTGTAATACCCATTCTAATCATGGCCTATCTATTAACAGACTCGCAGTCATCTCTTGTAAATTCCACTCGATACCAATCATATACCATCAGGACACCACCACTCCTAAGCACTTGCATAGACTGTATTATCACATGTTGGTGGCCCAACAATCCTGTCAATTTCTACACCTAGAAAAGCAATAAACCCAGGAACCATATCAAGCTTCGACAAGAAATTGATGCAAATCTAACACTAAAGATCCTTCAGCCGCTTTAAAACGCAAGCGTCAAAATCAACAACCTATCCTCTCGCTCTAAACTCCAATTAGAAGACAACACTCCACACCCACTGCCTGCCTCACATCCAATCTCATTCGAAACAATAATTAGATGATGCAATCAAATAAGGATAGATTCAAGTCGTGCATTAAATGTCATTACATAGAAAAAAAATATTTTCCACCATAACATGAGCACAAAGATGATGATCAATTTATATTCACATCATTAATTGTAAAACCCTAACTACTAAAACTACCCTTACATGAACACAGCCTCAAGTCCTAAAATCTGAAGAAAAATTGAAGCTAAAAGACTTAAATTATCACAGTGAAGTCACAGTGACTGAAAATACACTTCCTTTAAATCTCTTCCTTCACATTTAACTGTCATCATCAGCTGAGGCCTTGGAGGAGCCACCAGTCTTCTTTGGGAGGAGAAGGTTGTGGATGTTAGGCATCACACCTCCGTTAGCAATTGTAACATCACCAAGAAGCTTGCTTAGCTCTTCATCATTCCTCACTGCTAGCTGGATGTGGCGTGGCACAATACGGGTCTTCTTGTTGTCTCTTGCTGCATTTCCAGCCAATTCAAGTACCTGACAGCACAACATACACAGGACCCATCAAACACAAAACCAATTGATAAGATTAACTTTCCCTGATTTAGGCTTTGAAACAAAAATTCAAAAATCTCAGATTCAGACATCGAAATTTAAGGACACCAAAATTGACTCAGGAACAAGTTCAAACCCTAGATTCCAAAAAAACCAATAAGCAAAATCACAGACTAGCCACGGCCACATCTTCAAAAACACAATTAACAGGATAATTTCCGAGAACAAGAAGATAATTCCCAAAAAACGATCAAGATCACCAAAAAAAAAAGAACCCTAGATTCACAAAATCATACCAAAACACTTCGAAGAGAGAAGATTAAAGAAAAAAGTTGAGGCATTATTACCTCAGCAGCAAGATATTCAAGTACAGCAGCGAGGTAGACAGGAGCGCCGGCGCCAACACGCTCAGCATACTTGCCGGCCTTCAAGAATCTAGCAATACGACCCACCGGAAACTGCAGACCGGCCTTGCTACTCCTTGATGTAGCCTTCTTTGCTGTTCCAGATCCTAGGGTTTTGCCTCTGCCAGCCATTGATTGACCCTTTTCGAACAAATAGTCGAACCGAAATGTGGAGAGAGTATTTCTTTTGGGAGAGGATAAATGCTGAGAGAGGAAATCTGAAGTGCGGAATGGGTGTTTTGGGGTTTATATAGGAGAAGAGAAAATCGGGGTGGCCAATGCGAGAGGAATACGCGGATCGAGATCCGTGTCCGTTGGATTGGAAGTGGAAGGACGGTGGAGATTCTGTAAACTTCTTGGTTTTGTTATGGGAATTGTTCGTTGGGATTGGTGGATCGACTGAAATGGGGTTTTGAACGTAGCTTTTGGTTATTGCAATACATATAAATAAAATTGTGATTGATAACGTTGTATAAAATAAAACGATTATTTTTATATTTTATTTGGACGAGGGTAGATATAAAATATATATATATATATATATATAATTTTATTTTACTTTTTATTTGAATAATTATTAAACAAATAATTAGATATTATTTTTTTTTAATTTAGTTTATCTTGAAATTAATAATAGTATAATAATTTTTGTTATAAACTTGGATCGATCTGGCAAATCGACCTAGAACCTTGATAACCTGGGGTTTAAACCAGTTTGAATTTAAAAAAAAATAAAAGAATAATTGATCAAGTCTGAACCAGTCAAAAATACAAGTAAACTCGAGACTTTATCAAAACCCAAGTAAAAAACTTGTTGACTTTTCTTTTGAAAAAATATCGTTTCAGTCCTTTAAGAAAAATTGGGATAGATTCAGGTTGACCTAGCCGACCCGTGACTCGAACATTACCCCAAGTTGAATTTTAAAATTATAATAACAACCATATTTATTAGTACATGTCTTAGTTGAACAAGTTTAAAAGATATTGTTTAATAAAAATTTACAAATTTGAGTTGATCGTTGTTACTTAGGTTATTAAGGTTCTTACTTAGGTTATTAAGATTATGTTTGGCAATATGGTATGGCCGTGTTGTTGAGAAATTATATATAAAAAAATTGTTTTAAATTATTTTTTTAGTATTTTTGGATCGTTTTAATGTGTTAGTGTCAAAAATAAGTTTTAAAAATAAAAATAAATATTAATTTGATATATTTCTAAATAAAAAAATACTTTGAAAAGCAACAACTATTATAATATCAAACAAGAGATACGCCAAATTAAATTGAGTTTAATAATTATAGCTTTGAATTTTGGATGATTTGAAATTTGAAGGGAATGGCACATCCTCGAATTTCTGTTGGCTAGGTACAAGAGAATATGCTTTTTAAGTTTCGCTAAGTGATCATTTGGAAACGTTATTGAAATCATGTTTTTTAAAAAATTAAATTTTTTTTTAAATTTTTTAAATTTTTTTATTGTTTTGAAGTTTTAATATCAAAATAATTTTAAAAAAATAAAAAAATATTATTTTAATATATTTTTAAATAAAAAATATTTTAAAAATAACTACTATTATTCTTTCGAAATCTTCCTCGATCCTAGTTGAAGAAGGAAAAGTCGATCCACGATGAATGACATTTGATACCATTCGATGCAAGATTATGGTAGCTTAATAATTTAAGATGGACACCTGTACGTTGAAAAAAAAAAAGAAGCTTTTTGGTTAGAGCAGAAATTTAAAGAGAGACGCCAAACATTTGGAGATATGCGTGTTTTGTTTTAGGCACTTGGATTGCTTTTGATGACAAGAAACAAAGAAGGGGTAAAAAAGGTTAAAAATACAGTTGTTTGTTTTTTGACGGATAGTAAAACAGAGTGGATTTTGTTGACAATGAATTTATTAATTTAATATGGTTTTAACAACTTTTGAATATTATTGATGATGATGAATCATGTTTATTTTTGTATTTTAAAAATATTTTAAAAAATAATTAATTTTTTTATTTTAAATTAATATTTTTTGATTTTTTTAGATTATTTTGATACACTGATATTAATAAATAATTTTTAAAAATAAAAAAAATATTATTTTAATATATTTTCAAATAAAAAATATTTTTAAAAATAACCTTAAACCATAACCAACTCAATTGAGCACTTCGTTTTATGATTTTACCATGGTTTTCACTCTCTTCGGACACTGGATTTTCTTGGATGCTGTGCTAAATCGAAACAAGTATTTGAGATTTTTGAATAATATGCCGATTATTTTTTGTTTTTGCTTTTTTAAAGGGTTCAATTCTGCCAGGTTGTGTGAGCAGTAAAAACCCTCGTGATTTCTGATCATGATATACCCAGAGAGACAACGACTTCTTCTTGATTGATTATTTCGAGTTACGATGAAGAAAGATGGGAGAAACATTGTTCTTGTTAAAAAAAAAAAAAAAACTTAATTTGAAGAGAAAATATTTCCAGGAAAACTTGGTCTGATCTCTAGAGATGAGATGGAAAGGAGGAGAGATATGTGAAAGCAATTGTTTTAGATCTGCAGTGGAGAAGAAAAGAGAAAAAAGTTGAAGGGAATTGTTTTAATTTTATAGAAATTCTTGATGTGGGATAAGTCGGTGATATGTCTTGTTAGTTGATGGAATCAGACTGTACTAATTACAATTTAAACACTATAAAATTGTTGATGATTTATTCATCATTTTCCATTAGTATGGTCACCTCATTATTTGTAGACAATTATTTGTTATTTTTTGTTATTAAAAATGAAAATAAAAGATTAAGGATAGAAATTAATATTTAAATAAAAACAAAGCCCTTTTTCACTAATCACGTGGGAAAATATCATTTGGTCCTTCAAGTTTAAATTTTGTGCGTGTTTGGCCCCTATTCTTCTTAGATTCTCACGATTTAATCATAAACTTTATTTTCTCATGTTTTAGCCCCTGAATTTTAAAAGGTGAGAGAGATTCATATAAAAAGATAGAGGAGAAAGAAAGCACTCATATGGTCAAATTTCAACCTTCAATAACTTTGTTTTTAGTGTTTATAGATTCATCTTTAAAGAGAAACTCAAATGAATATTAAATGAAATGGTTGAAAAATATATTAGGGGCCCATAAATAATTTCAAAATAATCACTGAATTTTTTAGAATTTTCAAAAATTATTTGGGGTTTGCTTATCAATGACTCAAAAATACAAAGGAAAAAAAATATATAATGAGAGTTGATGATGTGTTTGCCAAACATGCTTTAAATGAAGAAAAATGTTTTTTTTTCTCTTGCAGAAATGCAATGGGCCAAACAAGGATTTAAAGTTTTATGGGTCAACCCAGTCATGTAGGGTTGGGCTTGGTGGACTTGACCCACAAACAAGAAAACAAGGCCTCAAACTGATGAATATCAATCAAACAAGACAAAAACATAATTTTTCATAAATTTCAAATTGAAATTGATCAAAACTCAGAATTTATCAAGAACACAAAGAACATTCAACATAAACCCAGAAACGCAAATTCAATTTCAAACCAGATTTCGCAAAATCATAGACATAGGAGCATGTAAAATCATCGTTCAAGAAAAATTTTGAGGCTGGATCATCACTACAAACAACAATTATCATGATTAGTTGATTTTGTGAAAAACACAAATGAAGAACCAAAGATCAAATGCCAAGATTTCAATGTTTTTAAGCCTTTAGGATACTAGATTAATGATTAACAAACTTATACATATGTGTAAGAACCAACAATTGATCAAAACAACATGAAAATCATAAATCCAAAGTAATCTTCTTTGCATGAATGTTAAACCTAGAAACCCAAAATTTGCTAAAATCCAGAAAATGCACCAAAATCGAGAATAAAAGCCTAACGCCTATTCATACAAGTCACATACACTTATGCACACATGATTAAGCCTTCAGAAACAACAATAAACATGAAACCTTAAAATGCATAAGACTCAAAGTCTATAACTTTCTGTCAACATATAAACATGAATATATATTGTTTTAATCAATCTAAAAGCTCATTCAACTTTAAAAAAAAACATCAAAATGATTTATATGAACTTTCAAACAAATTAAATTTTAAATGTTTTAAATTTAGAACTTCAAATTAACATATATTCAAAATTCTAAGATAAAACTATCCAAATTAGTTATTTATAAGCTCTTCACAAATAATTTTTTTTTTATTTGATAGTTATCTTGTTCCCTGTACTTTTTCTAATCAATATTTTATCTCTCTTCTCTTTCTTTCTTTCTATATATACACACACATTTGATTTTATATTTTCTAGTTTTCATTCTAATGGTGGAAATTGAGTAAATTAAAGTCAATTGTCCAAATTTAAATGTAAGGATATAGATTATAATCATGAAATGTTTAAAAGAATATTTGTGAAGAAAAAAAGTTAACTTGTTTATGTTTATATCTTTTTTCTCTGTCTTTTTTGTACTTCTTTGTTTTTATATTTTAAAAGCGTTTTTGAAAAAAAAATTACTTTAATTTTTTTTTTGTTTTTAAATCACTTGTACTGATATCAAAAATAATTTTTTAAATAAAAAAAATATTATTTTAATGTATTTAAAAAAAAAAATTTAAAAAGCAACTGTTAGCATATTCACAAACACCCTCTTAGAAGGATAAAAAATTACATTTAGACAAAATCAAAAACTCCACAACCCAACATGTTACTATTATGTAAAACAACCAAACACTACCTAATTGATTTACCTCACACATAATAATCATATATTAAATTTATATTGATCTCAAATTTATTACTTTTTAACAACATAAAAAACTACGAATATCATTTAAACAAAAAAAATAAAATTAACATCATCTTCTTAATATAACATTAAAAATTAATATTAACATTAATAAAAAAAATTAAAAGAGGATAAAAAAATATTGTTCATTCACTATTCATGAAGAAACATTTGCATGATCACCTCACCATGCATGATTATTTTTTTTTATGCCCTTGAAATTTTCTGTTTTCTGTAATTTGGTCATTAAACTTTGATTTTTATTTTTATTGTCATTGCAAGTTATGTTATGCTTGTATGTTTTAGAATTTGTTTGGATTTGCATGTTCTCATGTGTGCACTATGAAAAAGATTGTTTCTATGTTAAAT
>Ga0307510_10003253_pt1 | contig 18887 bp, 11 predicted proteins | sample 12_EM_MG_FD_207224 | JGI IMG/M metagenome (GOLD analysis project Ga0307510, IMG submission 207224) | Populus trichocarpa ectomycorrhiza microbial communities from riparian zone in the Pacific Northwest, United States - 12_EM | ecosystem: Host-associated > Plants > Roots > Unclassified | place...
TTATGATTATCCATTAGGGTTCGACCAAAATACCAAAAATCCACAACAATTAGTCTTTTAATAGAAGTGTTAGGATTTAGATGAAGACTTTAATATTTGTGAGTATAAAATTACACTGTAAAGTATACCCTCAAGTATTAAAATAAAATAAAAAATAAATGCAATGCTAAAATTAGGACCTTAGAACGGTTAGGATTCAATCTAATAAGGTAGAGACTTCCTCACAAAGGGAGACCTGCTTTGAAATGTAGATGGGACCAACAAATAAAAATGTGTCTTAGATTAATAATCAATCAACAATGTTGCTTACCATAGGTAGGATGCACTAGGGGTGATGCGTCTTTCCCTTGCACAACTAGTCCCCTTACCCAGATTCTCGCAGACCAAAATGTTTTCTAGTGACCATAATATTAGGTGATGACTTTTAAACCATTTAATCATAACTTTATGATTAAACCCAAAACTCCTTCAATTCTATGAGACAGCTCCGTCATTCGACGTCGTGCACGTCACGACACTTATCATATACTTAATTTAACTATTTCATCACGTTTCCCACACATAACTTCATTTCATTCCAAATATTTATCATGTCCATCCAACTCACAATCACATTAACACATACTTTTATTGTCTCCAATCCAATTTACAATCTCATTAGCACATAGTCTCATCAAATACAATATCAACTCATAATTATATTATAACATAGCAATTTTGAATTTCATAATTAAAAATTATATTTAATTTATAAAAAGACAAGGTATTGAGCACTCACCTAGAGTATGTGCACGTGTTGCCACTTCATGTCAGTGTCTAGTCCCCACAGCCTCTCTTGTACCTTAAGGGATTCAATTTTCATCAATAATACAATCAACATCACAACTTCATTTAATTCTCATTTAACTATTATTTTCAAACCAATCATAAGAAAAATCCTTAACATCCCATACTCTTACACATTTTCATGTTCATATTCATTCTTATATATTCCAATGTCAAAACCATAACTCAACAGTAATTCCAATAAAAGATTAAAAATTGTCTAATTCTAGTTGATTTAGCCTAACCAACCCAAAACACTATATAGTGTTTTAATCATAACTAAAGTTATAAAACTCATTTTTTAGCATGAGCACTGGATTAATAAAAGTGGTAAATTATGAAATTGAGTAATAGATCATTGAATGATTAATGCCTAACCTTTATGAAGGATAATGACAAAGATTGTATCACCTAAGGAGAATGCATGGAAGGGTAGATAATTTAGCAAATTCAAATAGTGATAAGGAGGATGACCAGTATAATGAGTAAGATGATGTTATCACATTAAGGATTGCTTGGAGATAAAAAGAGATTAAGTGCATGACTGTGTTGAGAAGTCAAATAAAGTATAAAGTAGGGTTGTATTGTATGAATTTTTTTTTGTATAGAAACATTTGTTATTTAATGTGATAACGTAATCAAGTGAATATAAAAAATAATTGAAATGACTTATATGGCATAACTTGGGGCTATTTGGGGACAACCTTGTATGGTTCCTGAAGGGGGAGGAACTTTTATAAGAATATATGATAGAAAAAGAACAAATGGACAAAGGTCGCGAATAAAAGAAAATAATGGTTATTCAAAATTTTTAAAACATGAGTATATAAAGAAAAAGAAATGTAATAATATTACAATCATGTGATGAAATAAAAAACTAAGTTGAAAGGTGAAATAAACTTTGAATATGTTTTTACTTAGTGGGGTGCAAATATGTTAATGATGAGGTAATGATGTCAATATAATATGACAAGTTAAAAATGGTGATAATGCAACTAAAATCAACCATCATAAGACAAGCCAGCGCTAAATGACCACGGGAATGAATAAGAATTTTAAATTGTTAAGTGTAAAAGTCAAATCACTGAAAAATATATGATATCATTTATGTTTGTAAAAGAATGAGTCATCGTCGTGTTTATTTTATATGAATAATGTTGCCTATTAGCATGTGGGTAGAAAAAAAATTGTTTCTTCGATGACATGATAAGGGTATGGAATATATCTATATAAATTCAGCATGAAGGGTTCAAATAATAGATTGGACATAAATAACAAAAATAAGAATGATTAAATTACCCTAATTTTTTAAGTTTCAGGCTCAATGAAATTATTTTTACGTGTATAAATTACAAAGTATTAAATTTGGTATCAAAGCTTCTAAACAAGATTCAATAGACTTGTAAAAGGAGAACAATGAAAAAGAAGGTGATATGAGTGGATCAATGATGACTAATCTAGTGCTAAATATTTAATAATGATGTGATCAATACTATGATAATTTGTGTAGCCTTTGTGATAGTATAATTTTATTATCGAAAATATTTGTTTGTAGTAAATTGAATGTATTTGTTAAGAAGGTAATGAAATAAAAGGAAATGAAGGTTAAGAAGCCATATAATGATGGTTGTTCTTAATAGCGTGCAAGGATGAAACAAAGGATTTTATAGTAATGAGAAAGTGAATGAACTAGATAAATTAGGATTATATAAGTATAAGGAATCAAAGATGGATATCATAGTTGAGATTGACAAGGTCGTTAAAGGTACATATATAATAGCACAATATGGATTATTTCTCAATAATATAAAGATGAAACTTTAAAGGCTGACAACAGGAGAAATGGAACACATATGAAACATGGTTGAAAGGAAATAGTGAGAGTGAAATAGATATAAAACAACTTTAGTTTGATATCAGGAATAAATTGAGATTTAAATTCTAATGATCAAATTTGTTAATAAGAGGAGAATATAAACCCTCGTGTAAATGGAGGATTAAAAATAGTAAGACCTCGAAGAGTAATGGAAACCAGGATAAAAAAGAATAGATAAATTAAGATAATAACAATAATTGTGATGTATAATGGAGGAGATGACCTTCATAAAATGAATTTTAATTTAGAATTCATAACAACGGTGAAACTAGTAACACATTTTAAAAGATAAAATAATAAGGAAGAATGAGAAAATGATTATAAAAAATAAGTGAGGTAATAAAAAATAAATTATAAGAAAGGATAATGCAACAAAAAAGCATGAGTAAAGGTGCATGATTAAAAATCGGTAATGTTGTTTTAAAATAGTAATAAGTCTGATAAATAAATAAATGTGAAAAATTTAAGGGTTTTTTAAGGATAATTAACATAATTTATGTAAGGATTGAATTAAAACTTTTGAATTCTTTATGAAAAGTCACAGATTAACTATTTTTATATTAAAAAACAAAACTTCCAATCCAACTATTAAATCATTCGAAAATTTTATCTAGATTCTATTGATATGTTTTATCTTGGTTAAAAATTTCGGCTCAATAAGATAACTCATAATTTAAGCAGAAAACTGAATAGTTGACGCGAAAAATAAATATATGAAGGCATAAATGAGGGACATGATTGTGCTTTCCCTTCCTTACAGTGATGGTGAAGCAGCATGGTTTAGAAAAGAAAGGCGCGTGTCGTGAAGGCGCTCCTGTAGCTCCCACCAGGGCCACACATGCCAAGTGCCAATACCACTGCCACCAGAAGGCTATCAGCTTATGCAATTTTCTGTCCACGAGCTTCAACAAGAGCAACCAATTTTACTAACTAGGACTCCAGCACTTACACCAGTACTCTTGCTTGCTCTTTGGGTAGGAGGCACCAGCAATGTCATCAGCTGTAGTTGCAGGAACCACCTCCACTTCTTGCTTTGCCACCTTCAGCAAGAATCACTCCCTTAAAACTACCACACCTACATCTACGAAATCATTCATTTCCTCTCATTACCAGGTTAATTTTGCCCAAGCCTTTTATCTGGATTTGTGTTTGTTTGTACTGGTAAGTGAAAAATATTAATGATTAAGTACAATTCATCTCTTTCTTTCTCAATAGAAAAGCAACTTTCAAGGCCTATCACTTCAAGATGGCAAAAGGGGTTGCTCGGATATCTTCATGCCTAACAGCAGCTGCAGTACTTTGATCAATGTGAGAACAGGGCTTCAGGTCACTGCCAGAACAACTGGGGCTGCAAAGACAATTGAGGTTGAGGTTGACAAGCCACTGGGTCTCACTTTGGGTCAAAAGTCTGGCGGTGGTGTAGTCATAACTGTGAGTCTCCTTGTAATTGTATTCTATATTTTTGTGTTTCTGGTCTTTCTTTTGTTGCTCATGAAATTGACATGATTAATTAGGGCGTAGAGGGGGGTGGGAATGCAGCCAAAGCAGGGCTAAAATCAGGGGACCAGGTGCTCTACACTAGTAGCTTCTTCGGGGATGAACTTTGGCCTGCTGATAAGCTGGGGTTTACTAAAACTGCCATCCAAGCAAAGCCAGATTCTATTTATTTTGTTGTTAGCAGGTATTCTTTCCTTACTCCTCCTCGTTTTTTGCTTTCATGATTCATGTATTACATATCAGTGATGGTTTAAAACTAACAAAACATCTCTCTCTTAGAAAGAAATCACAGAACATTTATTATGTAAGATTCATCAATTAACTTGTGGGAATCAAGAAAATAAGCACTCATTTACCTTAATTGCAGTGTTTTTTTTTTTTTCACTCCAGTTAGCTGGACTGGTAACCATAAAAATTAAGTTTTTTTTTCTATAAAAACGAAAAAACTCTAGGCTTCTAGCATAGAAGGTAGTGTTGTTTGGATTGATGACATGGAAAAAGACGAAAAGATCTTCATGGGCACCAAGTTGAGTGAAGAGGCAGCACAGGTAAGCTAAGAAGGATTAATTACGTTTGATGAAACAAATATTATAGAAAAATACGGATCAAATTAATTGCAGTCTCTGTGTGAGGAAGTTCCTAGTAGCAGGTGAGGGATCAATTACAATAGTGAAAGCAAGTAGATATAGACAATGGCATATAGCAAAAGTGAAAGATAATTATATATAATATATATAGGGATTACTGTTTGTAGAATTAAGACTTGTCTTTGTTAGATGTTTGGATTGGTGCTGAATGAAATATCTCATGTTTGTCTCGTAAGCAGTGATTGCATTCTTCATATAATTGTATTAATCTATCTATATAGTATACAAGGGCTGAGTGAAGAGAAGAGAGCCAACGACGTCTTTGTTATTAAGGGTATGTTTATCCCACTTCCAAGCACTAGCAAAGCAAGTTTTGATAAAGAGTTTTTTTCTTTTTGCTTCAACTCGGGAGCTTTCCGCCCTGACTTTTTTTCCGTAAGGTTTTAACAATTTCAAGTGGTAAGTCAGAGAATTGCTCTTGTAATGATAGATTGTGGTAATATGGCTGGTACATGCTGATTTGCAATCTACGTCCGACGAAGTCCCAGTTTTTAAACTAAACTTTGATCAGATTGTTTAACTCCTTTCCAAAAATACCAAGAATTAAAACATGTTATATGCATACGAAGGGCAGGAATAAAACATGCATAAGCTCATAATTCATTTTGCTGTAGTTATATGTGTTTCAAAACTGACAGAAGGTCAATCTTTATTGCAAAACAGAGGCGCAGAAGTAGATGTCAAACGACTGCCTAAGCGTCCTGCTCCTCCCCGCTTTGGAAGGAAGTTGACTGAGGCTCAGAAGGCATGCTTCTTTTTTTTCTTTATGTGCAATTCCATATATTCCACTCCATTTCAAATTTAGTGTGTTGATGGTATGAAATTACTTTTTACTGTCTTGTCGATGAACACTAATGGTGTAAAGCTTTTTGAAGGCTAGAGCAACTCACATATGCATTGATTGTGGATTCATATACACCTTGCAGAAATCCTTTGATGAGCAGGCACGTTTGTCCCCTTTGCATAGAGAAAGATCTTACATTTTTCTTTTTCCATCTAAAACATCAATTTCGTATTCATAGCACATTGCGTAAAAAAGATAGCAGAAAATAGATTTCTGGCAAGAGGAGGTTTTGACCAAATAAGAACATGTCAATATAAATGCTTGTACACAAATTTATTTATTCTTTTCTTCTTGTTTATGCAGCCGGAAGCATACGTATGCCCACAATGTAGAGCGCCAAAGAAGAGATTTGCACGATATGATGTGAATACTGGAAGAGCAGTTGGTGGCGGATTGCCTCCTATCGGAGTCATCATTGGGCTAGTGGCTGGCATTGGTGCAGTTGGTGCCCTGCTTGTTTATGGCCTTCAATGAGGCAGTTGCTTATTATAACCCAAATCTTATCTCCAATTGTTTTTTCCTCTCTCAAATTCTACTGTCCAGTCTGTTTAATCGTAAACATCAGATGTGCCATTAGTATTTGTGTTGCCAGAGAGAGTTCATGTCCTGGGATATATATATATATATATTTTCTGTCAAATCAAGTCAAAATTACAATTTACAATTAAAAAAAAAAAACTAAATATTTGGCCTTTTTGATCTTCATCAATTGCAGCTACTCTTATATTTCACTGTTTTCAAAGCCAATGTTTTTCTTATTGGTACTTGAAATTTTGATTCTTTTTTGCTTTGATTATTATTTCTTTTCAATTATATCCTTGCGAATTATGTTGACATGATTTTATCTATTGTTATATGTTTTCATTTTCATGTTCTCATCTACCCAATATATCGTTAAATATTCCAACATTTAATTAAAGAACAATTTTACAAAATGAATTTTAGGTTTTACTTGAAAAAAAATTAAAAGATCAAGGATCAAGATAAAAAAAAATGTTCAATTTGGTCCCTCAAGTTTTACTTTTTCATATTTGGTCCTAGTTCTTTAGGATTTTTATGATTCTCTTAAGATTTTTCTTACATTTTAGTCCATAAATGTCTAGATAGAGAGAGAGAACTCTGTTTCACTTATGCCCAACAAGGTAGAACAAGACTTTGTTTTTTAATTTGGTTTGATTTTGAGTGTTTTGAATAATTAAAATGTGTTATGTAGTTAGAAATGAGTGATTTAGAGGTCTATAAAATTATTTTTTTCATGTTTTGGGGTCAAAACAAGGTTCAAATTGGGATTTTTAGAGTCTAGGAAGTTGAATTCTAATTCAAAAACTTGAGTTTCCTTGGATGATTGAAAAATGTTTGTAGTTCGTCCTATTTTAAAAAATGTTAGTTGTTATTTAAAAAAATACACTTTTTTTTTAATGAAAAACATATGTTTTGTAAAACAAAAGGAAACCAATGAATAAGAAAAAGAAGTTTCGATTAAAAAAAATACATTTTTTATTCCTTATTTCAGGTCAATATTTTTTTTGAATTTATATTTTAATTACCTTCATTTTTTTCTCAATAAAATTAATAAAAAAGGATTTTTAAAACAAAAAATAATTATACAAACAATAAAAGATAATTTTAAATAAAAAATATAATTTTTCTCTAAATTTTAAATCATTGCAATTATTATAAATATCCATTTTTATTGTCATACAACTAAAAAAACAAAAAGTTACCTGTGTTATGGTGTTAAATATTTATATGAATATATATTTTATGCTTCTTATAATAAAGATTAACTTTTCAATTTAGTCTTTAATTAGTGGTTAATAACTTTTTATATGATTTATCAGTTTATATATTTTTTTAATTTATTTTATAATCGACTATCTTTTCAATTTTCATAGACTTCTTGTTTTTAACTACAAATTAAAATGATTACTTTAAAGTTTTAACGATTTTTGTTTCAAATGTATTTTATTTTGATCTTATTTTCATATATACTCATAATTTTAAAATGCAATTATAAGGTTGGTTCAATGTAAGGTCTAGGTTATAAATTGGGATAGTCAAACCAGGTTGACTCCAATTTTATTTAAATCAACATCATTTTGATCCAATTTTTTTTTCAATTAGTGGTTAATAACTTTTTATATGATTTATCAGTTTATATATTTTTTAATTTATTTTATAATCGACTATCTTTTCAATTTTCATAGACTTCTTGTTTTTAACTACAAATTAAAATGATTACTTTAAAGTTTTAACGATTTTTGTTTCAAATGTATTTTATTTTGATCTTATTTTCATATATACTCATAATTTTAAAATGCAATTATAAGGTTGGTCCAATGTAAGGTCTAGGTTATAAATTGGGATGGTCAAACCAGGTTGACTCCAATTTTATTTAAATCAACATCATTTTGATCCAATTTTTTTTTCCAAAAAAAAAATTAATGGGTTCTTGAATGGCTTTTACCTAAGTTAGCTAGGTATCAAGTTAACCTATAATTTTAATCGAGTCAGGTTGGATCAATCATTTCTTTATTTTTTTTAAACTTGGATCGATCCAAACTCCAAGTTAACCGAATCCCCAATTGACTCATTAGGATGGTCATTTTTTTATAACTAGGTATATACATGTACCAATGAAAGAGTTGAGTCAATACTTAATTACTTAGATTAAGGACTCACAACCAATATCAAGTTCACCAACCATTTTTTCCTCTCAAGGTTTATTGGGTTTCCCGAAACACATACATGTAGCAAAAATTGTAAATATAAAAACTTTTTAGGAGTTTCAAGAATCATGTTAGACAAATCTATAGTTATTTAAGGTTTATGCAAAGATTACCTGAAGATCAGATGTTCTTTTCGCCTTTGAATATTTGCTTCAAGACTGGGTTATTACAAACCACAAGTCATCCAAATATTCGGTCTCTAACGGTAAATCACACAAACCACTAGTTAGAAATTTCCTAAACCTTTTATGTTATAATTAACCATTAAATTGAGTTTATTACATGTTATAAAAGGCTTAGATATCCTTTAAGCCTTGAGAAGAGAAAAGAGAGGGAGAATAGCTTGTAATTACTATTAAAAATATTCTTCTTCTTCTTTTTCCAAATTCATGGCATAGTTAGCGGAGAGAGGGTGATAATCCTATTAAAAATCTACACAAACATGTGTGTTTAGAGAGAAAATGAAAGCTTAGAGTGTTTTGGTGAGGGAAGTTTCAAAGAAAGAAAAGGAAGAGGTTTGTTCTTGATTCCGTTAGAATTAACCATTAAATTGAGTTTATTAGATGTTGTAAAAGGCTTAGTTGTCCTTTAATTTCATCTTTGTTCCTTAAATTAGTAAAGGAAAATAAAAGCTCTAAAATTGGTAATTAGTTGTATAGAAAAGAGGATGATAAAGTTAGTTGGGAATTGAAGGTGAAATTGTTAATTATGATGTAATATTGTGTTGTTATTGCTTCGAGAATATAAATTGATGATGAAATTGTTAATTAGGGCAAGCCTTTGTGTTGTTGTTGTTGTTTTGTGAATATTAATTTATGATAAAATTGTTAGTTGGAGCATGAATTTTTGTAAAATATGTGTTATAATGAGGAATCATATATAAAATCTTGGTTATGATGATTGTATATTGAATTGAAATGTGTTGTAACATTGTGATATGTTTTGGAGGGATGGATATGTGAAATTTCTATAAATTTTATGGGTTGAATTATTGCCCCTCATGTGTTTGATAAAATGTTAGACATGGATTTTCGTCGTTGAAAAGTGTAGACATTTAGACATTAAAATTCATCAATGAAAAGTTTAGATATTTAAACAATGAAATCCATCGACAAAAAGTTTAGATATTGGGTTTAGCTGATGAAATAGTTAGATATTGAATAGAATTATGTAAATGGTTGACGTAACGTGTAGATATTGAATCATATTATGGAAAATGGTTACATGTAATGTTTAGACATTAAATTGGAATATGAAATTAGTTGATGAAATGTTTGGACATTGAATTTGAATATGGAAACAGTTGACAAATACTTCAACATTAAATAGGATTATGGAAATGAATAAAATAAATAAGAATTAATGAAATTTGTAAACAAAAGTGGCATATCTAAAAACTTTATTACAAAAGTGGAAAAATGATGTGTATAAGTTATGATAATGGTTGGAATAAATCTGGGTATTGATTTGGATACCTTCTTCAATATTATGAGGGTGACAAAAAAGAACACAATAAGAGCACCAGGTAGGTGTTTGTCACCCTCTTTTTTTTATTTTAAAAAGTATTTTGTTTAATTATGTAAATGTGAATATGATGTGAGTATACGAATGAAGAATCGATGAAAAGTAAACAAATATAAAAATCAATGAAAATAAGTGATTGAAAATAGAGACGGGTAAGTGAATATAATGCCAATGTGAGGAATAATTATGAGAAATAATGAGTAAATGAATTATAAGCATAAAAATAATGAATAAATAAAATAAACAATGAGTACAATTAAATATGATACGTGAATGTGAAAATAATACCATATGAAGTATGCTTTCAAGATGGGAAAATGGAATCAAATGAAATATGTTTTTGGTACAGCAAAATGATACCATATGAAATATGTTTTTGAGATAAAAAAATGTTATCAAATGAAATATTTCTTTGGAGAGGGAAAATGATTTGTAAATTAGTTGGTCGCAATGGTAAAGGCTATGATTTGAAATTAAACCAACTGAAATGAGGGGGTTTATATGAAAAAAGTTATGCCAGCCATAATGGCAGGAGTAATGAATTATTATTAAGACAACCACAATGAGAGGGCTATAAAGTGTTTTTTATTCGAACCTAATGACATGGGCTGAAAAGTGAAGATAACTTATTAAAATGACAGAAAGCCAAATAACATTTTGAAAACTTTAGTCTAGATAACTTAAAAAAGGTACAAGTCAGTGTTATAAATGTGAACTTAAGTGAGAATGTGAAGGCATGTAAAGTAAAATAAAAGGTGGGGAGACTTAATTGTTGATTAATAGAATAAAATGAACTGATGAATGTGATTTACATAAAGTATTAGTCACGAATATTGAAAAGAATCAATGAATGTATAATAAAAAAACAATACAAGTTGTATTTATTAAAATGACGAATAAGGTTGATGTTTAAAGCTTGAGTTACGGGTATCGAGTTAAAGCATTATTAAAGTTGGCTTAAACATGAGTTAACTGCATAAATAGATTTAATGAATCCATAATTGAGTTAAAACCTGAGTTATAGGCATGAGGTGGATTAATGAACCCAAATAATGAATTAAAACATGAAGCAAAGACTTTGATTCATATTGATGAATCCATGGTTAAGTTAAATCACAAATTGTGGGCATTAAGTTACAATAATGAAAATGACCAATCTAGGGAAAAATTCTTGATCTCTGAAATGAATTATGAATCCAAAATAAAGTATAACTATGAGGGATGAATTGAATTAATTAGGGGTGTTCAAAAAAACCGACCAACTGATTAAACCAAAAAAACCGAGAAAAAATTAACCAAAAAAACCGAACGATAGAAAAAACCGAATAAACCGATTAAAAAATAAAAAAAACCACCCAGTCCGGTCCGGTTCGGTTCCGTTTTAAAAAAGCTTAAACCGATTGAACCGAACCAAACCGTACCGGTTTAATTAAATCTAAAAAAACGGTATAAAAAGAAAATCCTAACCCTAAATACCCTAACCCTTCCAGCCGCCCCCCTCACTTTCCCCCTCTCTTTTCCCCTAACCCCTCCCTTTCCCTATTCCTTTTCCCCTAACCCTTCCAGCCGCCCCCCTCCCCTTCCCCTTTTCCAGCCACCCCACCCCTCCCACTCCTCTGTGCTCTTCTAGAAATGTGCTTTTTTAAATGACAACATTTATTTTTTCAATCATAAGATTGAATCTGGTTTTGTATGATCTCAATCTTCAGGGGAACTTGAATAATCTCGAAGGGTCAAATCTGAACTTCTGGTTCAGGTAGATGGTGTAAACAATAGTCCCACTTGTGAAGATGGCCATCGGAAAATAGTGATGGTTTTGGTAGTTACAAACTTTTCTTGGGACATAGATGAGGCACTAAGATTGGTTCATTGTCTTCTGGTAAATATTTTTTAGATTTTTTTGCCTTCTAGAATTCTTAGATCCATCCTAAATGGCAATCTATCCAAGATGTAATACAAACATCTTGTTCTGGTAAATATTAAGGTATACAACGGCAGCAACAAAAATGTTTCAGTTTTTCTGGTTTTGAATGCTAAAAATCGACCCGAACCGAACAAAACCAGTTCGGTTTGAACCAGTTCTCGGTTCGATTCGGGTTATATTAATAAGGACTACTATTTTCCGGTTTGGTTGAATTTTTGGATTAAAACCGGACCATGAACACCCCTAGAATTAATGAATGTGGTTGTTATAAAGTGGAAGTTATGGTCATTGAGAGAAATTAATGGATTCATAAATGAATTAGGACATGAATTAGAAGTCTCAAATCAAATTAAAGCATATGAATTACAAACACAATCAACTTAAAGCATTGGTCATAACTACTGAAGTGGGTCAATAAAATAAAGGTTTAAGTATTGGATAACGTAAAAGAAATTGTTTATACGTCAATAGAGTTGGATGAAATTGATTAGTGATGGTAATGCATCCATAATTACCATCACAGAAAAGTAAAAGAAAGTGATAGAAAATACTCTGAACCATAAAATAAATATTATGGATAAATGTTATAATATCATATTTAAGTAAAATGTTTAAAATTAAGAATGGTAAGGTTACAATTATATTTGTAATCTGAAGAAATTATGGTTGATACAAATAATAATGAGACTAGTATGATGAGACAATATTTTAAAAGCTCTTTTGAAGGATATCGAAGTAGAAATGACAAATACTTTGTTGGTATATCATGTATCAGAAAAGGTAGAAGGAGTATATTTTAATGAAAAGAATGAAATCATAGTATAGTTGAATATACCTATAAAAAAGGTCACTAGTTTTGGGGATTATTACTAAAGTCGTTAAAGATTGTAGTAATGAATAAGTATATGATAAGATCTATGATTATGTGGTTGTTCTTAAGATCACAAAAAGCTATTTGGATTAATAGATACATAAATGCTTATCATGTATGTGTTTTTATAGACATATTCCATCCAGCACCACACCATGATACAGTATTATTTTACTCAGTTTTTCCTTATTAAATAGACTTTGATGTAAACTAGATTTTGTTAAGTAAATAACTTTATTACATATGCACTTAAGAACACCATATGAATTGGATAATAAACCATAAAGGAAGGATGAATTATCTTTTATTGTGGATATTGTATGCTTTCAAGTAAATGTTGTAGTTTTTATTATCATAAATATAAAGCGAGTATAAATATGTTTTTAATGATACTAATGGATAGTGAGCTCGAGACTACTTTTTTTATGACAGGTTGTTATTGGGATTTGTTTGGTAGAGCTTTCGTACAAGTGAAACTTTGCCAAAATTTTATTGAAATGAATAATTTATTATTAGATATTCATGTATGTTGTATGATGGTGTCATAAGTTACGCGAGAAATTGATTGGAATAAAATATGATGGAATAAGATAAGGACAATGCGACTCCAAAAAATAAAAATAAAATTAACCTATTTTATATAAACTGGACCGTTTAAAATATTCTTAAATAATATTAAATTTCAAGTCGTTACAAAAGATAGATATTATATCATCACCAGTCCATCATCATCATAACAAGTGATTGGCAAGGATGATAAAAAAAACACTTAATGAGTGTTATCAAGCCATAAATGTTTGTCAAGAAAGTGGATAAGAAAATAGAATTAGTATTGTGTTGTCAACTTTTTTTTGTGATTGAACTTAAAGCAATTTTTATCCTTCTATTTAAAAAAATTGAAACTTTAATAGAATCACTTCTTTTAAGAAATTGTGTTTTTAATGCCTTATTGTTGTTATGAATCCAAGATATGTCTATGTGAAAATAATATTTAGCATCCACGATTAGATAAATTTAATGACAAATTCATTGATCAAATTCCGAGATATATTATGCAAATGCTAGGGGAAAATATATATTTTTTATGAATCTTAAAATCTCATTTTTCATCTTTTATACATCTTAAAAGTGTAAAGTCTTGATAATCCATCTTTTTTAACCTTGGAATTACCTTTTTCCCTACCGACAAACACCTCAAAAGAGAAATTTTTGCTTAAAAAATGGTTTGATAACTTAAATAATGATAAGCAGTATGTATTCCGATAACCTCGTAACCCTTGAATAAAGCTAAGATTTATCAACATGAATAAATTTAGATTTAAGATAAAGAAAGGTCACCTTTGGTATTCTCTTCACTGATAAGAATCTATCCCTTGCCGCCCCCTTTAAGACTAAACTATATTTCTTGGATAATAACTTGAACTAGGATCACCCTCATACTAAGAGCATGTTTCGGTTGTTTTTAGTCGATGAAATTCTCTAAATAGAAAAAAAAATGAGAAACAAATATGAAAGGGAAAAAAAATGTTACAAGAGAGAGAGCAAAATAAAATGATAACAAAAAGTTTTGCAAAGCGTCCCTAACTGAAAATAGTTGTCGACAACGAAAAATGAGATAAAACTTAGAGAATTAAGGTTTAACGAGATCAATCATCATGATATCAAAATTAAGGTAGCAAGTCTAAAAGATCTTAATAGATAAGAGATCCTATGTCTTGACACCCTTAAATATCTTTTGAGCTCTTGACACATTTAAATACCTTTTGAGCATTATATATCTCATTCTTTAGTGGACATGAATCTTGGCTTATATCATGTGTATTTAAAAGTCCTTTATAATAAAAAAATAATAATAATTTGATCTTGTTAATGAGTGTTAATCTTTAGAAGGAGAAGAAAAATGTTTTTCAAGTAAAATCATGAATTGTTTGTGTGATGAAGTTTTTTGGGAAAATAGATATTTTTCTTTGTTAATATTTTTTTTTCTATTTTGTATTATTATGTTTTTCTTATTTCTTTTTCTATTTGAAGATAATAATTTTTCTAATTTATTTTTTTTTTTCAGTATTACTGGGGTTTTAAGTTTTTTCTATATAAATAATTGTAATAACCTTTTGGTAAGTGAGATAAATAAAAATTGATTTTTTCAAGAATCTTTCTATAGTTATAATGGTTTTCATCTTTAAGGATTTTGACTTTCAACAAACCACGTTATTCTTCGCTTCTATCTGCATCACTTTTTATGGATGTGTTCAGCTGGTTTTCAAGGAAAGTTCTTACACTTGAGGACCCTTTGATGGGAAGGATTTCTATCATCCTGTGGGCAATCTGGTACTGCTGCAATCAAAGAGTGTTTCAGGACAAGTGCATAAATAACAATGACATTCTTGAGATTGCTGTGTCAAATCTCTCTTGATACCAGGAAGCTAACAAGAAGCTCAATCCATTTACTTCCGCTTCCTGCAATCAAGGGCTGTCTAGATGGTTGCCTCCTGCAGATGGTTTTATAAAAATCAATTCGGAGCAGCACACGTTGCTGTGGTTATCATCAAGGCAGAGTTATGTTATCTGTTCCGTTAAGAACTTCATGGTGCTCCTTCATGTATCAAGATTGCAAGGAAAGGAACAAAATTGTTAGCGCCATTGTTGATAGAATTTCCAGCTTTATTCGACTTAGATTTCAGGAAACAAGAATTCTGCAGCAAGCTTTTGTATGTAAATCGCAAATATCTCTTTGCAAGAGCTGGAACTTTCAGTAGTTTGCTTTTGTTTGTACTTGCATTAGCTGTTGTCCAAGGTTATATTGCTAACTGCCACTGTTTATGTCTCGTTTTGCCTTGTCTAGAGCTTCAAAGATCCAGCTAGGGCTGAATGTGGTTATGGATCAAAATTATACAGAGAGTTCAATATCACCAAGAATTGAAACTAGTGTGTACGGTGATCTTAAACCCTAGAGTTGAAAAAAAAAAAAAAACTAAAACTTTCTTAAAAAATGCTCATAAATACATAGGAAAGCAGTTCCTGATATAAGAGGAGTTCAGGACAGATGATGCACTTGTACCAGCTCTGCTGCCAAGAAATACACACATGGTAGCATGATAATACAGATTACAAATGAAGTAAGAATAACAGAGCACAAGAAGATAAGCCTCCTCATTAATTTTTTTTTAAAAAAATTAAATAAAAAACAACTCCAGCTGATGAATGATATCTACTTTTGAATTATTTATCTGCTTCCTTCACGCACTCATCCTTCTCTTTCAACCACATTTCTGCAAACTCACAATGCTTCCATGCCTCGAACCATGGGCCACCACGAGTATAATGTATTGCTTTAGGAAATGTTGTTGTGTCACCCTCCACAACTTTGTTATGACCCTCCAGGAAATTCCACACAAATGGGATGGAACCAATTTCTTCGTCCTCAAGCCATTGAAACCTATGAAGGAAAGCACCAGTTTGGGTATTCACAACCTCAGGCGTCAGAACCTTGTTCTTCGGATGCCCACAATTGTACAGCACCATGGAAGACCAGTTCTTCCTTGGATACACAGTTTGCACCGCCCCGTCCATTTTTGTGGTCTCTTTCGGAGCATAGTCATGATGCACACACATGATGGCATACTTATCATCAATCAAATCCCTCAATTCCTTAATGTCAGCTAAGTAGAGGAAATCACAATCAACAAACATTGCCCAACCATCATAGTTAGCCAAATGCGGGGTCAAGAAACGAGAAAAAGAGAACTCTGTGCTCTCAAGCTGGCCTCTCTCACGCCAATACAGGCCTTTCGTTCTGAGCTCTGATTGCACAATGGGGGTGATGTCGACAGGGATCGAGGATCGTTTCAAAATAGAATGGCGACAAACCTCATAGGCAACATCTTCACATGGATCGTAACCCACAAATATCTTGAAGGGCTTTTCATTCGTAAAGCCTCCGTTGGCAGTCACTGAATGCACCTCCCCATTGGTCGCGGTCATGGTCACTCTAGCTGGCTCTGAACTGTGAATCAGGATCGCAGATATGAGCAAAACAAACAAGCAAACAGTTTATAGTAGCAATTACAACTATTTAGACCAGGCAGGCATATCATAGATCTGTGTAAAACACCAATCAAACAGTTCATGATAAAATTCATCTGCTCAGATTACTCTTCGAAAATAAACAGAATATGAGTATGGTTTTAGTCTATAATTATCAAAAGGGTGGCCGGATTAACCATAGGTAAAGAAGTCAAATCAAATCATAGAAACAAGAATAAAATCCAGTTGTTGGAGCTCAGTTGTATCACCCACATTTTGTCAATCAGTGATTAACAGAGAACCCAGGTCATTAAGTAATCATCTCAACAAGCAGAACGAGACGGTTTAACAGACAGGTCTCAAGAAAGAAGAACAAAATACATTGGGCCAGCAAGAGATTTGAGAGTACCTGGAGATCTTGAAAAAGAGAAGAGAACTAAAAAGAAAGCGTGATCTGGGTTTGTAATGGACGTGAAAGGGAATCGAGTTCCTTTATATTCAATCTGTCTAAGATTAAGCGGTGGCTGTGAGCAAGAGACAGGGAGATTTATGGAAAGCCCACCGTTTTCTGAAATGCATATATTATTTAATTTTGAGATGAAAATGTTAAGTTTTCGTCTTCTTTTCTGACTTTAACTTTATATCTTTTACTTCTCAAGCTATGGCTAATAATAAGAACGAGTGAACGGAATAGAGGGAATGAGAAAGAGAGTTTCATTCCGTTTGGTTGAAAAGAAAAGGAATGAAAAGGAAAATTAAACATAGTTTCTTTCTCAATTGTAACAAAGGAATAGAAATGAATAGTTTTATTTTTAGAATAATATGCTATTGTTTTTTATTATTATTAATATGGATCTCCAGGTCAGTTTACGCGCACCTCAACTAATCTCACGAGACCTAAAATTAACGACCATATAAGCCTATAATATACTATTGTTATTCATTGCATATTAACTTTTTTTTTTTCATTACTGCTATTATAGTTATTTTTATTTTTTTTACTACTATTGATAAATTTATTTTATAATCATTATTTCTTTTTATCTAAAAACTAGCAGTTAAAAATTTAAATTTTATATCAATTTCTTATTATTGTTCTAAACATAACATTAAAATTAAAAATATCAAACCAATTCCTTCATTTCCATTTTGATTCTCCCGTTCCGATTATGAACATTAAACTTTTTTTAATTTCATCCTTTAAAATTTTATTCTTTTCATAATTAAACTTTGTTTTTTTCTCATTTTATCTTCTATTAGGTTATCACATTCTCATGATTCTGCTTGTGATTTTCGGCGACCTTACATTTCACTATTTTATCTAACATTTCTATTTATTCTTCAAAGTATTCTTTCATAATAAAGAAAAAAAAGATTTCTAATACACAGGACGAATGCAAGATGACTTTTGATAAATTAGACTATCACTTGACAATCCAAGTATGAAAAAAAGAAAAGTATGCATTCTAATTTCTTGCTGATAACAAATTGACTGGGTGTCCTTTCCTTATACCTACCAAATAACTCCTTTCTCGCGCCTCACTTAACGGGAGATGATTGTGAAGTAATAGTGTTTTTCACGGTGTTTTGAAAATGTTCTTAAAAAAATTAAAAAAAAATTATTTTTTTATTATTTTAAATTAATATTTTTTGATATTTTCATATTATTTTAATATATTAATATTAAAAATTATTTTAATATATTTTAAAATAAAAAATACTTTAAAAAATAACTACTATAACACAACACTTCCCGGCACACCACCAACAAACAGTGCAGCGAGCATGTCGGCCACCGACACCAGTACACGTTTCGTATAAATGGTTTAGACAGCTGTGATGGTGACGAGAAAAAGCAATTGGTGCAGAGGAAGTAGGAGGTTTTCTTAAATGATATATAATAATCACCACAGATTCCACGAGTGGAGTTGATGGTTTCTGATGCAGGATAATAAAATCTAGTGGAGATCGGTGTTCCGTGCTAGAGTACCACGTGCTCATCTATAATCTTCAATGGAGCTTTAAATTAAACTGAGGCTCCAGTACGATTCTATCGATTTGGTAGGTAAAAAGAAAAAATTAAGATAAAAACTGGATTTGATTTTAAAAATATTTTTAAGATAA
>Ga0307510_10003254_pt1 | contig 18885 bp, 12 predicted proteins | sample 12_EM_MG_FD_207224 | JGI IMG/M metagenome (GOLD analysis project Ga0307510, IMG submission 207224) | Populus trichocarpa ectomycorrhiza microbial communities from riparian zone in the Pacific Northwest, United States - 12_EM | ecosystem: Host-associated > Plants > Roots > Unclassified | place...
CCCCTCTCTCTCTGTGTGCCGGGCAACTGTGGCCCTTCTTATATCTCTCACAACGCTCTCCGATCGACCTGCTACGTCCTCGATATCGTTAACGAACACCCGCCAGCGGCAGCGAGGATAACAACTCACGCACACCGCCCTCGCTCACTCCCGGCGCGTTCTCGATCTCGGGTGCGCCGCTCGGGTTTTATCTTTAAACCCTCCTCTCGAACTCTCGCGCGGACTTTCCGTCTGCGATATATCTGGCTGCCCCAGAGAGGCAGTGAGCTTTTTCAAGTTCGCTGCTTCTCTTCACTTGTTCCCATTTCAGATACCATATTTTGCTCCTGGTTGCCCTTGGCGACCTTGCGCATGCCAAGCTGACCTCAGCTTAGGGACAACCGAGGACGCTTCATCCACAGTGTCCAGCCCCAACAGGAGGAACGCGAACCAGTCACACCACAAGCCCAAGTTACCCGACCCAGCGCATTACAACGCATTCTCCTCGCCGCCAGCACTCCACTCGTTTCAGACATCCCCGTGTCCGAATTTATCTCCAACATCGCACAAGCATACTGCCATAGCTCACCTATACCCGACTCCTCCGAGTCACTGCCGAGCCTCCCGTTCGCATCCGAAAGTGTCCTGTCATCCCCAATCCGCTACGTACCACCCCTGCGTTACGCAACTAACCCATCTATACCTGCCCCAGCGTTCGACGCACCCGGACCCGGTCTAAACCTCCTGCCAGCACCTTCACCCTTCCAACTACCTGGCGCCTCCTTCAGCATGCCGCGACAACCCGCTCACCTAAGCGACGACGGGCTGTCCTACTTCAACGAAGAGCCACTCATGCGGCCTCCACCTCTCCCCCCGCGTCTGTATCAAGCATTGCTCCAGCCTCTGCAGCATCTCCCGCACACCACATTTCCACCACCACAATGTCCGCACTCAAGGGCGTTACCGCAACCTCCACCCATGCGACCACGCACAATGACCGCAGCCCTCGCTACACCAGCACCCATCCCGGCCTTCACGCCAACTTACGGTATCAGCGCCATGCCATCTGTGCAGTCCAGGCTTGCGCCCCGCTTCACCGGCAATGTCAACCAGCCAATCGAAGACTTCCTGGAGGAGTATGAAGAGTTAGCGGACAAGTGCGGCCTCACCAGCCTGCAGAAGGTGGAGACGGTAATTCGGTACGTCGACCGCTCCCAGCGTTATGTTTGGCAAAATTTGCCAGGATACATCGCACGCGACTGGCTTGACTTCCGTGACGAGCTGTGCGACGAGTATGTCAGCCCCACACTGGAGGGGCAGTTTTCAAGGCAAAAGCTCATCGACTTCGCCGCCAAGTATGCCCGGAAGCGCATGGGCAACGAGACCGATGTCATTAACTACCAGCGGCAGTTCAACAACCAGAGTAAGGTCCTCCTTGGCACCGGTAGGATAACCGTTGGTGAACACAATGCCATCTTCTGGCGCGGATTCCACCCTGAAGACCAGCGCACCCTCCGCGAACGCCTCATTGCCATGCACCCCAATATGCCCCAAGGTCAAGCCTTCGACCTCAAGGACGTTTTCAACATTGCAAGGGCCATTTTCTCAGGTGATGATGACTTCTTACTGCAGGAGCCTTCCCCTCACACCGATTGCACATGAATGGAGCGCAGCACTCCGCGCGATTACTCGTCGCCACGCATCGAAACCCGAACCGTTCGGTTCCAGAACGACGCCCCTGAGGAGAACGAGAACGAGCTCGAAGGTTTAATATACCAGCTCCACACCCTGCCACCTTGCAATCCGAAATACGCGGTTTTGTATGCGCGATGTGCTGCTCGTTTCCCTAACCATATGATGAGCATCCCCAGGCCAGAGTACCAGACTGACACCGCCGCTGCCTACTTGTATTTGGCTCCGCCACCCCCGCCGCCGCCAACATGGAGCGCGCCAGCCGCCGCACCCGTCCTGACTCCAGCTGTGCCCGCCGCCAACACCACCGCCGCTACCCCCTTCTTCTTCGGTCCTCGCCCTGAGCTCTGCACCTTCTGCCGCGCTGAAGGCCATCGGCTTCGCTCGTGTGCCTCGGCTAATGAGTACCTTCAAACCGGACGTGCCTCCTGGATCAACAACAGGCTTCACCTCCCAAACGGCCAACCGGTGCCATTTGACGGCATGAGACGCGGACTCAAGGCGAGTATCGATGCATGGCTAACCGCACAGTCTTCCGCCGCCTTGCCCCCAGCCCAGACTCAAGCGATCTCAGCGTGCAACCTACCGCCGCACCTCGACTCATGCAACGCTTCTGCCAGAATTGAGGAGGTAATCGAATCTCACATTCTGCAGGTTCAGGAAGTCGCCACCCCTGACGAAGAAGTTTTCTCGCAAGACATCTTCGAGGTTTTCGCCGCTGAGAAGATGAAACGCCCAGGCAAGGCCTCTGAGTTCTCCGCACTGCCTCCGCCTCCTCCTGCTCCAGCGCTGTCGACATCAGCACCCGCTCAGCCACCCACTGCTGCCTCCAGCGCTCCCCGATCCAACACACAGTACCGGTATCAGTCCGACGCCGAGGATCAGCAGCTCGTTTCTGAGCTTGAGGAGTATCTCATGAAGGGCAAGTTATCCCTCACCACTCCCGCTCACGTCTTCGCAGCCAGCCACACCGTTCGCAAGAACATTGCCAAGAAGCTGAAGGTGCGCCGCGTGGAGACTAACGAGTATGAGGTAGTGCCCGTAGTGGACCCGTGTTTGCGCCCGCGCCGCACCACAGTGCACAATGACTTCTCCGATGATCCGCCGCTCTCAGACGACCGCTCTCCGGAGTTCTGTCTCCCCTTGCTGGAACTCGACGCTCTTGTCAACACTAGCATCAAGACCCCCGCCATTTTGGACACCGGTTCGCAAATCGTTGTCATTCGGCGCGACATTGTCCAATCACTCGGAGTCCCCATCAACAACCAGCGCCTCATTGAGATGGAAGGAGCAAACGGCGCCACTAACTGGACGGTAGGATGTGCCGAAAACTTGCCGCTGCAGGTGGGCGATGTGACGATCAAGGTCCATGCGCATGTTGTCGAGCACGCGTCGTTTGGTCTTTTGCTTGGCCGCCCCTTCCAGAAGTCTGCCCTCTTGCGGTTCGAGGATTTGCCTAGCGGCAAGGTAGAAGTGTCAGTCCGCGACCCCGCTAACCTGGAGCGCAGAGTCTATGTCCCCACACGCCCTCGCACTGGACGCGCGCCGGCTGTCTCGGTCGTCTCAGTCCTCAACCTTGCACCCTCCCTTTTCCGTCCTATGCAAGCCGCTGTGCAACGCCTCATTCTGCCGCTTGTGCCCGCCACCCATTCCGCCGCCGTTCCCAAGTATACCCAACCGCTTCCCACCAAACATCCCAAGTCCCTTGTCTTCCGCAGCAGCCCCGAAGTCTTCGCGCCCCCTCCTAACGCCGGCATGGGTGACGACTTCCTCACTCAGCATATCCAGCCTCTCCGCGACCGCCGCCCCTCCGCACGACCTTGCACCGATGACCTTGCGCCCTCAGCCACTCCTCACCTCTCCGACCTCCTCCATCCCTTCCTTCCCTCTGCTTTCCATTGCACTCCAGGCCCTTGTTTTGACACAGAGAATGCCAACGCGGACATCAACGACAGCACCCTCAGCAAGGCTCGACAAGGCGATTTCTCTCTTGGGTCGCCTCTTACATGTCTCTTCTCTGGCACCAACTGCGCTGTGGCTCGGCACCCATCTGGCTACCCCCTTCCACTCGCGTCGTTTCTGCTCGAGGACCCACCCACTGCCGCCATCATAGACCCCGCTCGCAATCACGTGCAAGTCCCCAGCCTTGTCTCTGGCAGTGCACATCCTTCCCCAGTCGACAACTGCCACACCATTCCCTTCCCTGATCCCAGTTGTGCCCCCTCGACGCTGTGCCCACCCTCTCCCGGACAACTCGAGCACCCGGTCGACTTCACCTTGGCTTGTGCCCCTCCCGATTATTCCGACGTTGCGCTCACCCATTTTGCTAGCGGAACCACACACCTCACACTGCCAGCGGACAGTTTTGGCGACGAACAGCGCCATCATCAGGTCGACCCAGGAGGGTCGAAATTTAAAGCCCCTGTGAGATGTAAGGTGAGCATCGCGTGTGCTCTCGGATCGGTGATTCCGGACCACGTGACGCTTGCATCGGTGTCGACGACTCGACACATCAGTCTCTCACCGCAGCGCCCTTGCACGCCACGCCTCCTCCTCGTTCCCCTCCTCCTTTGCCCCTCGTCCAATGCTGCACTCTTGCCGCCACGCAGGTCCCCTTGCCGACTGACTGGGACTCACTGCCGACGTCACTCGCCGCGCCCGCCACTGTTGGCAAGTGCCACAAGACCGCCCCTGCTAGCTGTCAGCCAGTGCCACACACGTCGAGCTCGACGCTACATTATTCGGCCCTTGTTTGGGTCCGCGAGTTGTTGGACGTGTAGATCGCTGGATATGGAATTATTGGACCTTTAATCGTACGTTCCTTTGTGTTTCTTTTTGTTTAGACTTGTCGCTCTTTCCTGCTAGCCCTTGCCATCGGACATCGATCCACACCGCTCCCTTTGACCCTGCGCCTGCTGTCGCGCTTCGATAACATCTGTTGTCGCTCCGTTGTCTATTTGCCGGACACTTCTTCCCATATGACGCTGCGCGGTCTGTCGCCGGCAGAACATTCACTCCTTATTCATTCCCCTTGCATAGCACACATTGTCTCATTGTTTCGGACCCAATATATATACCCAAGCCCAGCCCTGGCGAACGACAGGCAACTGTGGCCCATTTCTCCCCCCCTCTCTCTCTGTGTGCTGGGCAACTGTGGCCCTTCTTATATCTCTCACGACGCTCTCCGATCGACCTGCTACGTCCTCGATATCGTTAACGAACACCTGCCAGCGGCAGCGAGGATAACAACTCGCGCACACCGCCCTCGCTCACTCCCGGCGCGTTCTCGATCTCGGGTGCACCGCTCGGGTTTTATCTTTAAACCCTCCTCTTGAACTCTCGCGTGGACTTTCCGTCTGCGATATAATGGCCAACAGTTCTAATCGACCCCGGTTCTGCCAGTGCGTTCGAGTCGATGGGCCTACTAGTGCAAATTTTCGCTCGTTGGATTCGACGCAGCTGCGCACAAAGCCGCGGAACGCGCCGAAACTAGTATCCCCGTCGTGGAAGGGTCCACACAACGAGTGTAGTCTCGGAATCGCAGTGGCCCATCGGTGCCGGTCCCCCCACCGCTGTACTATTAGCATGTGCCAGGTGCCCCACAACACCATCAAATCGCACTCTGTCCCACGCCTTTTGCACGCAGTCCGCTTGACTCTACAAACCAGGATCATCTCATCGTCTTCTTAGTAGAGGATAGCCCCGTGAAATGACACAGTGCAGAGACGAAATGGACAAAACATAGTGTCTTTACGGTCGCTCTTTCATCGTTGCGGTGCGTACCCAATACCGACGTGACAATGGTGACGTCTTCCAAGGTCTGACCACCGCATCCAGCTTGTTGCATGGAGAGACTACCCTGAACAACCTTGAAATAGTTCCAGATCTAAACGCCGTCATACCAGGGTTGCGATAAACTGCGTCATAACAGGTATCTCGTTGTTTATTACCATACAAGGGTCGCTGTTGTTGGGGTTCTCTTTCCGAACCGCACGGCGTGATGTGTGCGGCAGTGTGGCATGACGGCTCTGATCGTTGCTAATGTATCCTTGCAGAATGGATAACCATCACCATAACACGTTGGTCGTGAAGTGGTGGTCGAACCCTGCGAGCAAAACCCTTGCTTGCGTGGATCTTGAGTACACCGCATGATTCGCTCTGCCTCATTGCTGTGGAGTTGGCTTCGTGTGTTTCCCGCTCACCTGTCGCCATGCTGTAGACACATAAGTAAAGGAAATTGCCCATCAACGAAGGTGTTTGGGGAAATATGACATGTGGCAGACACGACCCCGACTGGGCCGCTGCGACGTGTCACAGTGCTCACACGGCATGTATGAACTTATTAAAACGCCGAGCAAGTTTCGTCGGAGTGCCTCGGTCCGCTGGCAACGCTGCGGCCCCGCTTACGGGCAGTGCGGGGAGCGGGGAGAATTGATGACTGCCCACTGCCCACCACACGGATTACATACCAAGTGACTGATGCACCTCTATCTGCCGTGGTTTTCGGTGGTTGGGATCCGTACACACCGTCGGGGGTTTCCTAATTCATGTACGGAGAACTCCGGAATGACTCTCCGCTCTCCGAAAATCGAACATCATCCACCGCTTGACGCCCTAGAAGCAATCCTGTCCTGTACGTGTAGCCACACCAAAGTAGAGTCATTCCCCCCAAAAGGTTTGTCTCGGCTCACACTCTCCATTTGTACTCTACACTTGCAGACAAATCTCTGCGCCTCTCTTCTCAGGCTTTCGAAGTTTTCCTCGTTCCACGACCTCGCTTCCACGCTTTCGTCGTTCTTTGATGCCCCCGACTTCCTTCACTAAGACACTTCCATGCTAGAACCTGACATTTTTTCTTTCTCTTCGGAGATTACGTCCATCTGATCGGTCCTCAAGCCCTTGTTGCCATCCTGATCTCGTGCTTGAACATCCATCAAAGTCATCCCCAACCCCATACGTACCTTGTACACGAGGTACTGATGTAGGGTTTCTTTTCGAGTGGCCCCTCGATCTCCAGCGTATGCCCCTCAGTCTCGAACCAGCCACCCGTTTCCCTTCACACAATATTTCAAGCTGCCTGATTCTATTTCGGTCCTCGGCTTCAGTAACGAATGCGGGGCTCACCTTCGCAATCCTTGATGGCTGTCCCAAATCGCTAGACTGCTGATAAGTGCTCAAGGTGAAAAGACCTACAGCGGTGCTTGTCAATTGACTCTCTCGGCAATAAAAAGGACTTGGTGGTTAGCTCGAGGTCTCTTCGAGAGGAGGAAGGGGAGGATGCATGTATTCATGCGACGGTTTGTACGACACCAATCTTGAGGGGATCGATCGAGGCGATGTAGGGATCTGAGACATGCCCTTGGACGAGGTTAGAGAGGTTGATACTTGAGAACCAGCGTGGGGAAGATGGCCACACCTAGCATGGGGCAGGGCAATGCCATTCGGATGAGAATTAAGGAAAAAGAAGTCGCCGCGAATGAATGCTTGTGATGCCATCGTAGAGATGATGTATGCAGCCGACATATGACCCAGGCCTTCTTCCTGCAGGTACTGGCTGGTAAGGGACTAATACTACCGCAGGATAGGCATGAGATGAACATGTCGAGCAACCCTACTGTAGTGCCACCCTTAAGAGGTACGAGCGCTCCTTTCGCGAGCGCGTCGATTGTCCCCCATATTGTCAAATTCATCTCGGCGATTGCCGCAGAACCTTCACCACGTTGTTCGCGAAGTCCGCTCTCCTTTATACCGCACCTGCACCTATGCCGCGCATCCATCTGTCAACACGCCAAGGGTCTGGAACTAATGCCAAACGCGGCAGTTTCACAAACTTCACATCGGTCACAGCAGGGTGCCGCTGCAGAGAAACCCCCTTGTAACTCTGGATGATGGCTGCCAAGTCACCCAGGCTTCAAGTTATGCGTACTGTATCTGTTCCATCCGACGTTCCACAGATCGGGTGGGAACAGTAAAAGCAATCAGATGACGTGTGGGCTAGGGCCTCCACTTTACTCTGGGGTTGGTTCGAACAGTGATCTATAGCTGGTGATCGAGTCATCCCTCCCGTGTCTCTGGCCAGTTTCATTTAGTTTTCAAAAACCTGAAAGTAACTAGCCGCCTTCCAGTTCTCACCTGTTTCCAGCGCTCTCATTGACATCCTGTTACGAATCTTCCGGATCTTCACAGGCTACTTCACCTGGGCCTTAGTAGGTCTGGCAAGCCTTCCAGACTCGGAAAATCAATCCGACGGCAACGATCGCCCACAGAAAGATCGGATTGTGGTGAGTTTATGGGGCCATTCGTATCCCAAGTGTCTTATGAAACAATGTGATCAGTAACGGAGTTGGGCAAATTGAACCTACGATCTGGCGTTGTGCAACATCAGCGGGGGTTCGATTGCGGGTGTATGACCCGTCTATCCACTTTTAAGTTTCGAGGCTCCGTCACGGTGTGCCCTCCTCTCCCCTCCCAGCACATCCCAGCTCTACTCTTTAAATAGCCTCCTTGTTCGTCAGTGTGTGCTCCTTAGCAATGTCAGCTCTCACCGACATAGAGGCCGCTCGGGCTCAAACATCGACGGAAGGTCAGCATCATATCTCTGTCACTTGACCCTACAACTCCTCATTCTGCGCGCCCTAGCTCTGCGTCTGAGACGAAGGCCAATACGGCGCCTGACTACGAATTCTAGGTTCCAAGATGAGGGAAATGGTGCGCTCTCACTTTCGAAGTGATTCCTCCGTCTGACTCAGGATTATCGAAGTTGCTAAATATGGTGATACATCCGCCACATATTGGAAGCTATATGCATCAGAGGCAGTGACCAGCGACAAGAAATTCGTCGAGAGTTTGAGGGGTGATACGTCCTCGATGGTTTTCCTGGTAAGAGGGTGTCTACCTCTTTCAAGTTTCAACTGTGATCACTTACTGTCACCTATAGAACAGCTTGTTCTCCTCCATTGTCGCATCATTTATCATTGAAATATACAAAACGCTCCAACCTGGCGGTAGCCAACAGACCGTCTCACAGCCAAGTACTTCCCAATCCCCATCACCTGATCAGTCCTTCCATCCTTCGGGTATCGCCATTCGCGTCAATATCGTCTTGTTCATCAGCTTCTTCCTGAGCATGACAAGTGCCGTGGCATGCGCTCTTATCCAACAATGGTGCTATGAATATCTGAAGCATGCGTACCCCCGCGCTGCCCCACATGAATGCGGGCGTATCCGAACATATCTCCGTAGGGGCCTTGACCAATTCCAGATGAGGAGGTTCATGTCCGGGACTCACGTGCTCTTGCACCTGTCTCTCCTCCTATTTTTTTGGGCCATCAGCGACTTCTTCTACACGGTCCATGTCTCGCTAGGTGCTGTCTCCCGCTACTGCCTCGTCGCCGCAGTGGTAGCGTACCTGGCGCTCAGCATCTCTCCCCTGATATTCAGCAATTCCCCCTATAACACACCACTGACGCCTCCTCTCCGGGCCAGTGGCATACTCCTCCTTTACGGTCTTCGCACCGCAGTGTGGTCCTTGCAAAAGCGGCGAGACCCTAGCAAGTCCTTGACCTTGACACGGCTCCCGTACTTCGAGCGACTCCGTTTTGATAGGGCGCATTTATACTTGCTCGAGGCAAGAAAATGGGCTGCGGATCTTGAGCGCTACGCCATGGAATGGCTTTTCGCAAAGAACGACTTCAGCGACAAAGATATGGACAAGTTCCTGGAAGCACTTCCAGGATACATGTCCTCAGGTCACACAGACGTGGCTCAATTGAACGAGTATCTAACCACGGATTACATATTAGAACGCATCAATGAGCATTTCTTGATGTGCGCAACGTTGTTGGAGCTTTCGGAAGAAGCCAGCATCTCTTGCGTGTTATGCTGCGTCAAGTCCCTTCAACTCATTTTCCAACACGGTATGAAGCCAGATCAAACCCCTTCCGAAGCAGATAAGGAGAAGTTACGGCTACAGAGGACTTACAATGAGCATCTTATCTATGACCTCGAGATGTTATGTGTCATGGAAGACCCAGTAGTGGCCCTGCGCGCATCATGCATCAGGGCGCTTGCTATTCAGGGTCTCCTAACTCTCCTCGCACAAACAGAGGAAAGAACGACACACAATCAGTCTTTCCCTATGCCTCTTATTCCCCTCTATGACTTTCTCTTCCAAGACAGCAAGGAGCCGGTGCGACAGCGACACCTGGGTGACGTTCATATGCCAGATGGCGAGGAGAGCCAGATGTGGAAGGACCTTCTGTCCGACGGGCCTCTCCTTAATCTGATGATGCTCGCCGAAGCTGTTCATTCAAGGGAACGCACACCACAGTCGAGCCTTTCTTTCTGCTGGAAGATGTTCGATATATTGGTGAACCAACTTGAGATCGCCCTCACGGGGGCATCCAACGAGACATGGGCTCGGTTCACTGTTGCGCATGATAAAACAAGCGAGCACATCCAGAAAAAAGAACGGGGCTTTCGCATTGTCCCACTCCTCGATATCTTGGACGTTATTGACTGAGGACAGCGGCTCCTTGTAGCATTCTCAGACCACCCCGAATATCACAGCAGACCTGACATCGTGTTTGGGAAGGAGCACCTTCGGAATGGTGAACTCCTCAAGGCCTTCGCTCGCTGTCTCCCAGATTATGTCGCTAACATTGGACAAGACGAACGCAGGAAATTCATGGAAGGCATCGTCTGCGATGACGGTTTATGGGCCAGTCTACAAGTCAACCTCTGGAATGCCCAGCGGTCAGATGTTCCCATTCCAGACAAGCTCTGGGTCTTCAAGGACTGCCTTACCGTGATTGATGTAGCATTCAGGTCCCTGGAAGATTCGACGAAGGTGGACTGGCGCGCGCCTGAATTTGGGTTGCTAGCACACCAGTTCGAATCGTTCATCAATCATTGTTTTCAAGGCTCATTCATGGCGAGGGATACCAGCTTCCGCATCAGTGTTATCAGGGCTCAGTGCTGCAAAGCCCTCCTGGCTCAGTTTTGTGACGACTTTCGTCGCGATGGCACCATATTCTTTTGCTCACAGTGGGATGTCGCTTCTCTTGCGAGGTTATTCTGGGTTATCGGTATAAGAGATGAAAAGGACTTGGACACGGAGTTCTGGAAGCCTTACATCAATGGGGGTCAGATTGGAGCGGAGTTTGCAGCCAAGGCCCGGGAAACGATCAGCCAAGCTATGCATGATGGATCCCTACTGATATTTTACAAGCTAGGTCGTTTGGTGACAATGGCGGTACCACTTCATGGGTCTGGCCTGGTTCCCCGGGATCTTGAGAGTGTGTGGGATCTACAGAGGAGTATGGTCAACGATCAGCACTTACCTTTGAATCGTGCCTCCGACCAGGTTTGGGAAAGGGTGGATAGACTACGAACTGAAGTCAGCCACCTCTGTAGCAATCTATCCGTCGAGGATAGAGATCGGCTGGTGCCTCTGCTTGAGATGATCGATGAAATCCGTTCCCCGAGCCAAAACGAGCCTAAGTCAAGTGAATATGCTGACGCACAACTTCCCGCAAGTCCAGCATCGTCTCCGTCAAAGCAGCGCGGCAGGGTCAAACGATCGAATTTCTCCTCTGAGTCTACTGCAACTACTGGACGACTCTCTGGGTCTACACTGACAAGCGAGAACAGTTTTGGAGGTACAAACTCTCAGTGACTCTCCGGAGCTTCGTTGACTCAAGGAATCAGAGCCCCTTGCGGACGTAGGTCTCAAAGTCGAGGTGAGCACCCAGGCGCTGTTGTCCTCTTCCTATAACGACGAGGCAGGCGCCTTCAGCCTTTCGTCACCCTACCCCACAATGCAAAGTACCCCCTCTGGCGGGATCACGGATCCAACCACTGGCATCGGCGCTGTCCCATTGTCTGCGTCATCTGTATACTCCAACTTCTCATATACCGGGGATACTGGTCAACGCCGTGCTACACCGAACCGCCAGCGAAGTAGTCCAGCATTTGGTGCTGCCGGGTCGAACCCCTCCATTCGTACGAGTGCCAGTACGCAGCCCAAGTTGCGCAAGACCGTGCCCGGCATTTCTCGCAATCCCACAACCAGTTCTCGATATGTTCCTTCCAACCTTGGTGATCCGGGTCAAGCTAGCATACCTTCAAGTCCCAATATCGAGGTTGTTGAAGAGAAGTGAATCACCTAGTCCTGTTTGCGGATTTGAACGGTATGCGATGCTTGGTTTATCTGCTCCTAGCCCGTGCTCACTGTCCTTTTGGTCGGTCTTTCGTCTGGGATATCTTTGAAGGGAACAGATATGAAATTTGGTGTGTCTGCAGGGCTGTTCAGCACTATTATTTATCGGGCTATGAAGTTACATGATTCCTGTTGTACATTGATCTCTTCTCCTCTCCTCTTTGTTTGTCACACAGAACGTAGTTCTAAATTGTGTCTGAATAATGATATTCTTGATGCCGTAATTAACTGGTTTGGTGAAGTGCTAATGCAGCGCTGAATTTATCCAATTTACATGGCTTGAATTCTCTGAAATCAGGGCATACGCACGGGTGATGCCCCCCTTAACGGGGGGCCAACTTGAGACGCCGAAATACATGGGTTTAACTTCTAATTGATGGCTATGCTCAATAAGCTCAAGGGTTTATATACATACCAGTACCAATGTGCATAAGGCCGAAAGTATTGAATAAAGGGCAATGAAAGGAGAATCAGAAAGGGAAATAAAGTGGATGCATGATCTTGCACCGGATGCACAGGGAGGGAAAGGGACTAAGGAATGACGCTATGAGACGAGAAGAGTGACAGGAAGACTTGTGGCGTTTACAGGTGCTCCGTCGTGGCCGTTCACGCGTAGCTGTAAGGCTCGCCTTACGATATCAAGAGACAAAGGGAGCCCACACCCACATGCGTCGCACAAGACCATTACGGAGAACTCACGGTCGAGGTGGGTTCTACCTGTGCGGGACAAGTGCAGCGTAATGGCGCCATTGGGGGTAGGGGTGTATGCACCCAGAGCACCACCCTGTGATTTCATTTCCCTCACATCTTTATCGCCATGCGCCTGATTGTGATACTTGCAATATTTATGGAAAAACAGGACGAACACATTCTCCTGCCGCTGATGAAATCCTCGTGACGCTTCTTCAGTCAGTGTTTGTTGATGTTGGGAACCTATGACATTGAAAGCTCAAGCTCAATTAATGGTGATAGGGGCATTAAAGGTGCTCATTGTATTAGTCATTCATCCCTGATTTGTTGTGATTTTGGTGTCCTAAGACGACGATGTGGGTGATTTAGGCCTGGTACGGGAGAGTCATTGAACCTCATGATTCTCCCGGTACCAGTCTTAGTTTGAACTTCTCGAAGGGGGAACAGTCAGCCCGGAAGGGGACTGGAGACCGTCATCGGCAAACATTGAGCGCGCCGGGCACCTGATGACATCTGTCATTGTAGATGTTGAGAATACGGAGGCACAGGAGGGGCATGGAGCAAGGCGAGTAGGCCCATAGGAACGGTGGGAGGTAGTGTGAGAAAACGGTGGTCTCGAGTGCAGAGATGTACAGGAAGTGGTCCAGGAACTCGCTGGGAAGAGTGACTACGGGGGAAGCACACCAGACTGTGGCTTTACACAGGTCAGGTACGCAGACTCACACCAAGATTATAGGGCGGATAAATATTAGAGATTCAATACCAAAGACAAAGGACAAGCGCACCAGAAAAAGTAGAGCCCACACCCACATACGTCGCAAAGAATCGTTACAGAGACCTCACAGTTGAGGTTGCGAATTGGTGCCCTGAGGTGGACGATTTAGGCGTGGTACCAGGAGAATCATGAAGAAGGATAGAGGAGTGTAAACGGATTGCATGCACGTTTGATGACTGTCACACATCAGGCACACGGTAGGGTTGACTATTTGTGCGGGACAAACAAGGCACTCTGTTGGCGGAGTCTGGGTGTGTGGTGGAGCCATTCGGGCGCTTGATGTGGCAACTCGGACCTCCAACCCGCTCCCAACACCCAACACGTGCCTTGTCCTTGCATCTTCAAATTTGGTAATTGCTGCAGAGCGGAACATTCGTTTGAGAGTGATAGAAGCCCTCAAGTGAGAAGGGAGCTAGTCAGCTGTGTTACTTCCGTCCACCAGGCGCATGTTATTAATAGCGGTTTTGTGATGTCCATTCTTGGAGCTGCTACCTCACCTATATCGTGCGTCCATCTATCAACATGTGTCAAAGGTCAGGGAATAACTGCATCAAAATTTGCAGCTTCACAGATTTCACATTGGCCAAAGTAGGTGCCAATGCCTTGAGGCCCACTGTGACTTTGGATGATCGTGGTCCTTGTTGTTTGAACCATTTCTGTGTATCTCTTCTATCCGAACATCAATCCTTAGCTGGTGATCACTGGCCCTTCTAGCTCGCTACTGGCCTCTAGCAGGCCTCATCCTGTTTTCAAAACATTGAAAGTAGTCACCTTCCGATTTCTCACCTTGCGGGGCGGGCCTTAGAATCCCTTACAAGGTACTTTGTGTGTGTCTTGTATATTGTGCAGACAGAAACGATTAAATTTGGGGCGGTGCGCCCACAGACGATCGGGTTACGGCATGCCCATAGAACCACACGAGGCTCAAGTCGTATCATCAATATGTCCATGTCCAGATACCTGGTGGAGCAAAGCGGGTACCACAATATAGGAGTTAGGGAAGTTGCACGTTATCAGATCATCTGCCCACTCCTAAGCTTCGAATTTCCCCCCGCCCTCTTCACACAGTCAATTCTAGTCCCGTCCCACATCTGCCCACTAGGGTATTTTGGTTCATCCTTTATATAGCCTCACAAATCACCAATGTATGCACCAAGACAATGTCAACACCCTCCGACCCAGAGGCCGCTAGCGAATTGACGCCAGGTCAGTGTCAGATCCCTACTTTCTCCAAGCCGATGCAATCTCATTCTATGCATCCCAGTCCTGGATTCAAACCACCCAACATCAAACTTTAATGTACTAGATGAAGGATGGAATACTGACGGCCTTGCTAACAGTACGCTTTCACTTGCGAAGGGATTTCTCTCGCTGACTCGGACTTGGGTTTATCAAAGTCGCTAAATATGGTGACCCATCCGCCACATACTGGAAGTTATATGGGTCGGAGGCAGAGAACTGCGACAAGAAGTACATTAATAACTTGAGGGCTGATACGGAATCGATGGTTCTTGTGGTAAGAGAATATATTTGCTGCTCCTGTCGAGTTCTCGACATGGTCTCAATATCACCCCACAGAACAGCTTGTTCTCGTCTATCGTGGCGTCATTTATCATCGAAATATACAAGACCCTCCTCCCTGATACTGGCCAGCAAACCGTGGATCTGCTATCTCAGCTCGTCTCACAGTCAAGCACTTCCCAATCCACATCTTCCACAAACCTTGGCAATCAATCCTTCGATCCTCCGGGTATCGCCATTCGCATCAACGTTGTCCTCTTTCTTAGCTTCTTCCTGAGTATAATGAGTGCTGTGGCATGCGCTCTTATCCAGCAATGGTGTCGCGAATACATGAAGTATGCCTACCCTCGTGCTGCCCTGCATGAGTGTGGGCATATCCGAACCTATCTATATCGAGGACTTCACCGTTTCCAGATGACAAGGTTCATGTACGGGACTCACGTGGCCTTACACACCTCTGTCTTCCTATTTTTTTGGGCCCTCAGCGATTGGTTCTACACCATCCATAGCGCAGTTGGCGCTGTCTCCCGCTATTGTCTCGTTTTGTCCCTTGTTGTGTACGTGGCACTCAGCCTCATTCCCCTCAAGTACAACGATTCCCCCTATAACACGCCATTGACCCATCCCCTCGGCGCCTGTTACATGTGGCTCCGGTACTTCTCTCTCACTGTCCAATGGCTCCCGCGGTGCTGGCCAATCTCCAGGAAGTGTCCACCACATCGGGATCCCAAGGGGAAACATTTCAAGAGAGAAGTGTTAATCTTTCACAAGGCAGAACAACAGTCGGCGGACATCGAGCTCTATGGCATGAAATGGCTCTTGAAAGAAAATGACTTCGGCAACTACGACATGGACAAGTTCTTAGATGGTCTTCCGGGATACATGTCCTCCCATCACACCAAGGAGCACAAGTTGGACACGTATTTATCCGCCGACTACATTCTATACCGTATCAGGGGTCACTTCCTGATGTGTGCGACGTCTTCAGAGCTATCGGAAGAAGAAAGGATCGCACGCGTATTGCGCTGCGTTGAGTCCCTCCGGCTCATATTCCAACGCAGTATAAGGTCCGATCAAGGTCGTCCTCACGGTTCGGACCTCCTGGGACAGAAGATGTACATTGAGAAGATCATCTTTGATTTCCAAACCCTATGTCGCCTGAAGGACCCCAGGATAGCCCTGCATGCGTCATGCGTTAGAGGGCTTGCTGTCCAGGGCCTCCTGACTCAGCTTGCCCACCCAGATGAAGCAGCAGCAGAAAATCGGCCATTTCCTCTCCATCTTATTCCCCTCCATACTCATTTCTTCCGAAACAAAAATAACGACATCATACAGCAGATTCGTGAGGGTCACGCGTCAGCTGACGATAACAAGAGGATATGGGATGACCTTCTCTCCGATGGTCCGTTCACCAATCTGACAATGCTCGCCGATGATATTCTCTCAAGAGAAGGTGTCCCAAGAAAAGGCATTTCTGGGGAAATTGCTCCAAATACAGGCGCTCCAAACGAACGTGCTCCACCTTCTAGCCTCTCTTTCTGCTGGAAGACGCTCAACATACTCCTGAAGCAACTTGATGTAGCCCGTGCAGAGGTCTCTAGCGATACTCATGGTCGGTTCAACTCCGCACGTGACAATTCGAGCAAGTATGTCCGGGAAAATGAACAGGGCTTTCGTATCAAGCAACTTCTCGATATCTTGGATGCTGTTGCACGAGGACTGCGGTTCGGCGTGGTATTCTCGAAACGTGCTGAGTATCACAGCAGAGCTGACATCGTGTTTGGGGAAGAGCACCTTCGGAACGATGACTTTCTGAAAGCGTTTGCACACTGTCTCCCAGATTACGTTGCTTTCGTTTCCAAGTCCCCAGAGGGCCCAGACAAACTCAGGGAATTCATGGAAAGCATCGTTCGCGAAGATGATCTATGGGCTAGTTTACATGTCAACCTCTGGAGTGCCCAGCGTTCAGACTGCCCCACTCCTGACAAGCTCCGCATCTTCGAGGACTGCTGTACCATGCTCGATGTAGCGCTTTGGTCCCTGGAAAATTCGACGAAAGTGGATTGGCACGCACCTGAATTTGGGTCCCTAGCACAGAAGTTCGAGTCGTTCATTACGCATGGTTTCCAAGACTCGTTCATGAGGAGGGCGACTAGCTTCCGCGTTGGTCTGATCAGGATTCGATGTTGCAAAATCCTCCTGGCCAAGATTTTCGATGATATCGAATCCGAGGGCACCATATTCTTCTGGTCACAGTGGGACGTTGCTTTTCTTGCGAAAATGTTCAGGAGTTTCGGTATAGGAGATGGAAAGGATGCGGAATTCTGGAAGTCTTACATTAATGGGGGCAATATTGTTCACTTCCAAAGCCTGCAGAATGATCAGCCATGTTGCACATGATGGACCCCTACTAATCTTTTACAGACTAGGAAATTTAGCCACAACTGCGGTACCTCTACATGGGTCCGGCCTTGGTTCCGTAGACCTTGACAAGGTATGGGAGCTCCAGAGGAGTATTATGAGGGACCCGCGGCTACCTTTCAGGGATGCCTCCGACCAAGTCTGGGAGAAACTACGTGGACTGCGAGCCGAAGTCAGTAGCCTCTGTGTGAAGAAGGATTATGATGGAGATATACTGCAGCCCCTGCTTGAGATGATTGATGAAGTTCATCCCACTCACCCAAAGGAGGCAAGTTCAAACGAACCTGGCGAAGTTCTGGGTCACGTGACCCCAGAGTTTCCCTTGCGAGAGCAGCGCGATAGTGTCAATCGATCGAGTTTCTCCTCCGGGTCCACTGTAGTCGCTAGAGGACGACCTGGTGCTGCACCAACCAATGAGGACAGCCATGGAGGTGCGAGCTCTTGATCAGTTTTCGGAGCCTCATTGACTTGAAACCAGAGCCTTCGCAAAATCCATTCGAGAGGAACACTCAGACGCTGATGTCCTCTTCCTATAACGACAATACCATTTCCTATGTCCCGTCTGCGGAGGACACTGGCCGTGTAGCCAACCCACCTTTGGGGCAGAGTGGTTTGGGACTTAGTACTTCGTGGCCAACCCCTTCCACTCGTGCAGGTGCCAGTATGCTATCCAGGTCACGCAAAACCGCACCCGCCACTCCCCTGATCCCTGTGATCAGCCCCCCGCATGTTCCTTCCGACACTAGCTATCCAGGTCAAGCTGGTGCGATTCTGGGTCCTAGCACCGAAGTAGGCGAAGATTAGTGAATCGTCTGGCGCATACATATAAATTTCATCGGTATGTGTTCCCTGGCATATCTGCTGGAGAGCGCTCAACGCCCGTTCAGTTTTTATCCATGGGGTGTATTCCTGGTGAGGATGGATCAGGCAGATCCTTGGTGTCTCTGTTGTGCAGCCAAGTACTTGTATCTATCGAACCATGATGTGAGACGAGACACGATTTTCGTTGCATGTAGACTCCCTTTCTCTAGATCTGTTCCCCGGTTGCCATTCCTGATGTTTCGTGAAAGGTAGTCTTACACCTTGAACGGTGAAATGTTCGATGCTGTCGTTGTCATGACTGGTCTCGTAGATGGCTAATACGGTACTGTAGTACATATGCGACTTTGCCGACTCAAGCACAAAGACATCACCAGTACTACATCTTCAGTCGACCCTCCTGTGCAAGGTGAACACGTGTCATTACCCCCGCGTGATACTGTCTGTGTGAGGTGAAGTTGCAAGCGGCGAAAAGCTCCTGATAATTACGCGTGTCGTCACGTCCACGTGAATGTCACGACACGAGGGTCACATAAACACGTGAATGTGACATTAAATGTGACATTCGCTTTCACGCGGCGCGACTGGAAAGCCTACGCCTACCGCGAGGTTCTTACCTACAGTCAATACTGCATATGGATACTCTGCTCGATGAAGCGTCAACTTCCGATGCTGATGAACGCGAACTTCTTGACGCGGCGCATTCTGATTTGTATTGGGGTCGTGTCGTGTCAAGACGTCCTCTCAAATTGCCCCTCCCTACCAACGC
>Ga0307510_10003255_pt1 | contig 18885 bp, 20 predicted proteins | sample 12_EM_MG_FD_207224 | JGI IMG/M metagenome (GOLD analysis project Ga0307510, IMG submission 207224) | Populus trichocarpa ectomycorrhiza microbial communities from riparian zone in the Pacific Northwest, United States - 12_EM | ecosystem: Host-associated > Plants > Roots > Unclassified | place...
CTAGATAATTGATGCTTGCTTATATTAGTAGATGATTCAAGTAGGCTCATCTGTGTATAGTTTTCATCAAATGATTGAGCATTAAGTGAAGATTGTTTCCAAAGTCAATGATTGCATTATTGAACTGAGACTAGCTAGGAGCTGAAATCTTTAACTAGAAATCTTCACAAGAATGTTTATTGGTTATGAATTTATTTTATAAGTATAAACAGAGAGTGAAGTGATGGACAACAAGACATGGCTTTGGAGGAAAAGATCTTCTGAAAAGACAATTGTGGCAACGAACAAATTTGGCATTTCTGTGAAAGGAATCGATGAAGAGGTAACTACAGGGCCTTCTCTTTAAATTTCTATAGCAGCTTTCCCTTCCCCCCTATGTGAAAACACCATTATAATCCTTCTAACAATTTTTTTTGTTGTTAAAAATTGAAAGAATTTCATTACAAAATAGACTGGAAAACACCTTTATGAGCCTTCTATTGTGTGATCCAGTCCTGTAGCAATCTTGCATACACCTTTATTATTGTTGTTTCTTTCTTTTCTGATTCTTCGATGGAAGAGGAAACTTGCATTTCAGTGCGAGAAGGTTACTTGTGCAGATGTTGAACGAACTTGATTGTGAAAATGTGAAATCCGACTCATGCATTCCTTTGTTTCATTTCATTAGACGCAGAATATTCCGGCTGGGAATGGATTAGGACCAGTTAGACGAAATTTAAACGAAAAGTTAGCTTCTGTGCTTCTTGATTGTCATGCAAAAGATGATCCCGTGACAGAAAATGAAAAATCAGAACAAAGAGCTACTGCAGGTGATTCATCAATCCATCAGTTGCTTCTAGTTTCTGTATTTGTATTACTTTTGATAATCCTTTTTCTTTATATGCTTGGCTAGTGGTCTCTTGGTTAATCCAATGAATGGATATTTTTCTTGTAGGCCAGGAAAAGACAGAAGCAGAAGTAGATTGCCTAAAGAAAGAACTGGATGGAGCTCCGAGTCAGGGAGTAGCTGCAAATGAAGAATTAAGTCACTCAGATGCCACATTAAAGAAATGCATGCAGCAACTGAACTCCTTCCGAGAAGAACACGAGCAAAAGATACACGATGCTGTCATGGAAGCAACAAGTGAATTTGAGAGGGCACAGAAAACTTTGGAAGGGAAGTTGATGGAGACAAGCAAAAGGCTTACAAATTTAGCCATTGAGAACACAAATTTGAGTAATGCCCTTTTACTCAAAGAGAAATTAGTTGAAGAGCTGCATAAACGTGCATCTCAGACCCTTGCAGAATTCAATGCACTAATGGCTAGATTAGATTCCACAGAGAAAGAGAATGCTTTTCTGAAGTACGAGTTTCACATGCTTCAGAAGGAACATGAGGTTCGAAATGAGGAGCTGGAATATAACCGTCGGTCTTCTGATGCATCGCGAAGGCAACACTTGGAGAGTGTAAGTAAAGTCACGAAGCTAGAAGCAGAATGTCAGAGACTTCGCACCCTAATGCGGAAAAGGCTGCCCGGTCCTGCTGCTTTCTCAAAGATCAAGAGTGAAGTCCAAATGCTGGGAAAGGAGCCGATGGAATTAAGAAGAAAACCGAACCTCACCAGAGATTTGGTACTCAGAGACCCCATTATGGAAATTTCTCCAGAAATTCCTGTAAAGAACATTGATTTCCTGATCGAGCAATTACGTGGTAAGGAAGAGGAGAATAAAGTTCTCAGAGAAATGATGACCAGAAAGAATGCTGAACTCCAATCTTCAAGAATCATGTTTTCACGAACTGCTTCAAGGTTATCTCAGGTCGAGGCTCAGGTTATGGAGCTTTCTGGAGACCAGAAATCCGTGGAGCTGACAATGCATAGCCCATCATCACGTGAACTCTTATCTCCAATTGCAGGTTCTGATGCTGGATCATGGGCTAATGCTCTAATCTCAGAACTGGAACATTTAAGAGATGGGAAACTCAAGAGTCCGTCAGGACATAAAGCCATTGAAGTTATGGACATGAGTTTAATGGATGATTTTGTTGAGATGGAGAAATTAGCTATGGTTTCAACACAAACACCTTCTGCAGGAGGGAATCGCCCTTCCTCAGCTGGCAAGGAACTAGTTCCCGTAGAACAAGAGAAACAAGAGATCCACATGAAAGATGATTCAACTGATAAGTCTTTCGACTGGCTTCAGGTTGTTCTGAATGCAATATTCAAACAGCAGCGTATTTCAAAACGAAGTCTAACTGAACTCCTGGAGGACATTAATATTGCTTTAGGTTATATAAATCATCCAAATGTTTGCGAACCTAATACATCAGCATTCTCAAGGCTTCCTGTGGAGTGTGATATTAGCGGTTATATCACTTGGAAGTCTCCAAGTGAATCTTCGATTGTGGATTCACTGAATGAAATTTCCAGGCCCGACACCCCAGTGAAAGAAACAAGCAAACAACACGATCAATCTAATCTGACTGATCTACAAGAAGAGAATGATAGACTGAAAAATGAGCTGAATAATATGGAAGCCAGGCTGCATTCTGCAACTGATAAGTCGGAGGCTCTGATGATGAAGCTCCGGGAATCAGAACAAAGTGTTGAAAGGTTACAAGCAGAAGTGGAAATTTTGAAGGAATCAAAAGGAATGATTGAGGATCAAATTGAAAATCAGAAGTCAATCAATGAAGATCTTGATACTCAGCTTACAGTTACCAAAGCTAAATTGAATGAGGTCTTCCACAAGTTCTCATCTCTGGAAGTTGAATTTGAGGACAAAAGTAACTGTTGTGAAGAATTAGAAGCAACTTGTCTTGAGCTTCAACTTCAGCTGGAAAGGTAACAAGTTTTTTCTTCTTATATTCTCTGCAAACTACCAAAAAAAAAACCCTTTCCTAGATTGAAAGAGAACTCTCATATATTTGCAACATCAATGATTAAACAGTGCTGCAAAGGAAACCCTGAGCTGTGGCATAAATGAAGAGGGAAAACAACCACAAGATGTAAGTTACTGATCACATCTTATTGTGTTAATTAAAATTCCCTTATCAGATATATATACTCGACAACTTAGCTAGGAAAGTAATTTGATAGCAATAACAAGATAATCCAAATACTTCACCATAGATAATTGTTTTATTTCACGAGTACTGAATCTGATGGTCGAATTTGCAGGGCTGGGAGATCAAGGCAGCTTCTGTAAAGTTAGCAGAATGCCAAGAAACCATCCTTAATCTTGGAAAGCAACTGAAGGCTCTGGCTTCACCAAGAGAAGCAGCACTCTTTGACAAGGTTTTCACTACTACTGGTGCCACTGCCGCTGCTACCAATATCAAGAACATGAACAGGCGCTTCTCCTTGCGTGATCAAATGATAGCTGAAGATAGATCCAAAGCAATTATTCTCAGATCTCCAACTGAAGATGCACAAAAATCATCTCTTAACCACACAGATAACGGTAATGAATTGATCAGTCCTAATGCCCTGGTATGTGCCTCTGAAGCATATTTTGGACCAAAGCACAAATCCGGTAATGCTGCAGTTGGGGCTCTGGCTATTGTTCCTAGTAAAAAGCAAGGATTTGGTTTGCTGAGGAGCCTACTAATGAGAAGGAAGAAAGGGGCTAGCAAGAAGTCACGATCCTTGGTGAAGGTATGACAAAAGGTGGTTGAAGCCCAGTTGGAAGAAACTCCTGTTCCATGACAGCACCAATTCAAACTGGACTAGAGAGCCACTGCGCTCATGGTCTTGTGATTGAATAATTTAACGTTTCCTTTTCTTTTCTTGATGATTGGCGATGTTGATAATGTGGGTATCAGATCTTTTTTTCCTTTTCGAGAGGGGGAGAGAGAGAGAGAGTGAGAAATGTATACTAGCTTTAAGTATTGTGTACATATATCTAGGTTTGATGAAATTAAAGAGCTTAAAGTGGCACCTGTAACTGAGAATGGGATGATATGCATATGCTGTCATTGATATGGCTGGTGCACGTGGTTCGTTTACTTGACATTATAGTATCTTCTAAATTCTGGAATGATGGTGGTGATTGATTGAGACTAAAACTCAATAAATTTCAGATCCTGTGCTGCTAAACTAGTAAATTTGACATGCACTGTCGACACACACGAACCTTAAGGATTCATGGTTAATGATCTCGTTTGATGAATACGCAACAAATCCGCTAGCTGATCACCTCTAACCCCCTCCAAAGTAATAATCTGATCATCTCTATTATCCACAACCAGCCAGTCCGCCAAATTTTTCACAGCCAAAGAGAAGATATTCTTTTATTGGACAGAGAAATGCAGGCTCAACATGCTCGTTGACAAAATGTACAATTAAAGAGAAAAAAGATGTATCAAGTGTTACATCTTCTTGTGTTATATACCTTACAATAACTCTATGCAGATGCCTAAAAAACCATGCAATACAGGACTACTTTCACACTGCTCTTCCAGTAAGAGACCAGCTGAAACAAATAGAAATCAAAGAATAGATTAGATAGGAGATTCTCCGACCATGAAACACATGATTCTCACCTAACTGGCTATTAATCTTTGTACAAAATGAATCTTGCAATTTCATCAAATCCAGCCTCCCTATAACATTCAGCAATACGCTCCAAAACATTATCCCAGGTTCCTTTAATAGAAGCTAAATCCAACAAGAAAGCAGCCTCATCCAATGCTATCTGCATGCCAAATCAATGTGAGCATCAAAATCCGCCCACGTGAATTAGATAGATGAGAGTTTCTAATGGAATTTCAGTCTTTTGCTTATCAGAAAGATTTATTCTGCTAGAGTGGTACCTGAGCAGCCGCCTTTCCCTTCTTCAAATCCTCCTGCCTACCCTCTTCACTCACCCTCTCCTTAATGTATTCAATTTGCTCATCCTCCCACTGTGCAATGCCTGCCACTTCCTGATCAGGATTAACCAAAATCAAGATAAGGGGAAAATCAGAAGAAGGAAAATAATAGATCTAAAAGATTATGAGTTCTAATTGAAGAAGGGTCAATACCTGATATGCACAACCTAAGGTCCACCATGGTGATTTTAAAGCAACCCTTGCAGCATCTTTAGCTTCTGATGTACGTCCAACTCTAAAAAGAAAGTAATTGAAAAGGTTTGATTGAGAAATAAAAAAGTGTAAGACTTGAAATACGTGGAAGTGTTCTGAAAAGATTTCTACAAACTTCTTCAAAATCTCTGCATAGAATACAAAGGGCCTTCCAAATCCTGGAAATAGATCTTTTTTTGTATAGAATTCCCCTGTCACCATTGCCGAAACCTTCCACCCACAGTATGGAAGAATTTGTCAAGTGCAGAAGCTCTAAACATGGTAACAATTGATGGCCAAAATCATATATAACTTACATGATCCCCTTGCTCAAAATGGCGAGCTACTTTACGCTCTAAGACATCTGGGAACAGCCCAACCTGAAAAACAATAAAAAGTTGCAACATGTAGATTCATTTACAAACTCACTTTTACAACTTTACCTCTTTAAGAAGATAGCCATCGAGGTTTGCAATCTGAGATTCAGCAAAATCACCCCTTCTGTAAAGTTTCTCACCCACATCTGAAGCAGCATGAAAGAGTTCACCATCACTTTCGTTGAAATTGCTGGCATCTTCCTCAACCAGAATTCTGTGCATATATTGATCTACCTGCATTGCAAGAGCTATAGAATATAAGCTGTGCTTGTCCAACTAATCGATACATTTTCTGAGACACCGCCCAACACACACAGAAAAGTGAAACTTTCGAGTGGCATTGAATTTGATATAATGAATAATCAACATAATTATGCACACAAATGTATAATGCTATTATATTCTCCATCTAACTATGCACATTGATGCATGCTTACAGTTTAATGTATTACATTCTTGGCTAAAAGCCACACCCCATGCACACAAATGTATAATGCTATTATATTCTCCATCTAACTATGCACATTGATGCAGGCTTACAGTTTAATGTATTACATTCTTGGCTAAAAGCCACACCCCATGCTTGCGAACATCCACAACCGGCATCTCCATTCTGTGTGAACAGCATCAGTTTGTGTAGATTAATAAAGCAATAAACAAGTTTGCAAATTGCCATTAACAACACTGAAACACGCTAGAAAATTAACACAACACTCGACTAGAAAATGTACATATCTTACCCAGGTGGGGCTGTTGGCCAGCGCAGCAGTGCAGTTACGGAACCTATTGGCAAACATATGTATGATATGAAACTGAGTTTCCACTTGAACTGCCCAGGACTCATGAGTGCATGTATCAAAACACATTGTACAAACAAATTCACGTCTAACCTGACAGATTCTCCGATAGAGGAATAACAAGTGGAATCAACCCTTGTTTAGATCCTGGGGAAATGATGGTTTCACCTGTAACCAAACAAATAACAAAACGTGGCAGGCCGTGAATTAATAGACCATAAGGAAAAAAGAAAAGAAAAGCACATTTGACATTTTCAGGGTTTTTTCAAATACCAAAGATTATCATATCAATGATCAATACCTCTAGTTTGAAGCATTTTGAGCAAGTAATGGAGATGCTGAGGAGGTTGAGTAGCAGCTACTTCCTCTATGAATGATATGTGGCCTGCATTTTCACTTGCAAAACTCTCTAAATGCCATAAACTACCAATTAACAATTGAAGTCAATAGAATCTCTAACCCATCTTCACCAAATTTTGCTGAAAATAGAAATAGCTTGCAAGTAAATGATATTTAATTATGTATCATCTACATTGACCAACAAGAATTGACAGTCAAAACTATATTGAAAGGGTCGTCGTGGAATTACCAGAGGAGGAAAAACATCTAACCCTGGCTCTGACTTGGCGAAGAGGGAGAGTAGTAGTAGAAGGGACTCTGTGCGCCACACCCAGCACTCCTATCTTCATAGCTTCTCTCTTCAGTCTCCACTCTGTTGCCACCCGTGTATTTCAGGATAAGAGCTCGACAGATAAATATACAACGGCTACACAAAAAAAAAAAAAAGGAACAGAGATTTTGCTGGTGGTGGCTGGATTTTTTCCTGGAATGGGCCAGGCCTAGTGTCCCATTTGGATATGGGCGTTTTCAGTTCTACTTTTCATGGCTGAGCCCTTTGTACTAGCTTGCATTTGCAGGCCTGGTGTGAACATTTTGCTTTTTTGTCCCAAGGATTAATGGAATTTGAATTTGCTTGTATTGGCTTTGTCTACAATTACAAGATCTTGGGTTTAAAGTTTAAACTACAGGCGTTGAGGCTAGATATTAAATTGTTCCAAATAAATAATAGAAAAGGTTATGACATATTTATAAATATTGCAGAAAAATTTCAACTGCTGCAAAATCTGGATGAGCATCATCCTCCCACTCTGGCGTTGGCCCTCCTCCACTCGATTAAAAAAAAAATCAGCAACAATTGATATTTTTTGTGGTAAGGAGTAATTAATAAAAATTTAAAAATGTACCTAAATCACTCATTAAACTATAATTAAAATACAAATAAAAAAAATAACACACATGGAGATTAATTTAAGTGTGTAAAGATGAATCATGAACGGAAATGAAGAAAAACAAGGCAACACGAACATTTGTGGATATCAAGAGAGAATATAAAAAGGATGAAGGATAAATCTCTTTGGGTTTTTAAGAGTGACTATCTATGCTTTGGATGAATTAAGTAAAAAAAACAAGTTAATATGAGAGATTATTCATTAATTAGAGAACGGATGTGAGCTTTTTTATGTTAAATCACGTCTCTGTTTTTATTTTTTCCATTTCCAAATATTAGAGTATTTTCTTTGCACGATCAAATTGGTATGGTGAGATCTATACATGTGCTCACTAATTAATCAGACAACGAGCAAAAATCTTTCGTTTTATTTGTTTTATACGGTGGCTGCAGCCGCTTCCTTCATTTCAAGCAAGGCAAGAAATCCTGGGGCTGGGATGATGTCTTCGGTCGCCATGATTTGCAGTAAACGTAGTGCTACAAAGTACCCTGTAATTAAGGACATAAGCAGCCTGAAATGCAAACAGAAACGAATTATATATAAGCTTACACCAAAACTATGAACTAATTAAAAATTTGGATGTCTTTTCACCTTTGATCCTAGCAAAGACATTACTTGATCTCCAGTCTGAAATAATGTTTTTTTTCTTCTTATCAGTCATCACCTTAGCTTTTTCCACATACTAATGTTTTTTTCTTTCCCTAAAAACGAAACACAATCCCTCTACTTCTTCCATGTCAGGCAGTCAGAACGTCCAAGGACCTCAATTTTCATGGGCTGAGAGTAATATTTGTGAAAGAGGCACCTTTTTCCATGACTTTCATGTTTTTTACTCGACGCGATATTCCAAATAAAAATAAAACCTCCTTATGACATGCATCGCTCCGTGATGTTAGCTGAAACGTAAGCACTCCGTGATGTTACTCTAAACTTTTTCGACCATTCTACAAGTTAGTTGAAATGTCACAAGTAATATTGTCTGAAACGTAAACAGGGAAGGTGCATAAGGCTCCGATTGGTCGGTAAACTAACTCTCTTAATATGCCTAAGACGGTCTTTATTAATGCTGATTATATGAAGGACCCCTCCGTCCATCGCCATTAATATGAATTTGATCCTAAAACAATTTTATTTTTTTATCAATTGTTCCCAGATTTAATCCGACAATTGTTCTGGTTGGAAGACGAATCAAATAGACTAAGCTGTGAAAACAAAAGGAAACACGCCGTTAATGATTAATCCACAAGCAAATTACTATTTAAATATTTTCCTAATTGTAGAATAATAACAAAATCTGTATTTTTTTCTCAAAAAAAAAAAAAAATCGCTTGTCTTACCGCACTAGAAACAGCTCTTTTCACATTCTTCATGTCCTCGATCAGAAACTTAGCGGTGGCCAGTTTCCTCGGTCTCAGCTCCACTCCATCACCACTAGAAATCGCAGTCTTCCTGTCACTAACCCACAAAACTCTCAATATATATACTAAGCAAAAAGCCAAACTAAACCAAACCATCTTTAGAACTCCCAAAAGAAACCCTCTCCCATCCTGCTGTTTCCCTTCCTTCCCACAATCCCTCCTCCCAGTTACCAAAGTAGGCATGGCCTCGGGCTCACTTGCTTTCCTGCAGATCGCCAAGAACAATGTCATCAAAGAAATCCCATCTCCCAACGCGTGATGAACCCTTAAAATAGCACACTTTTGCTCCAACAAGACATGGATTTTCCATGAAGGCTTGTTTATGTTCAGTGGAATACTAACTGATAAATCAGCTAAATAGGCATTCACTATTTTGTCAACATCATCGTCGTCACGTGACCAGAAAAAAACAACTCTCGTTGTTTACAGTAATGATGTGTTGATCGACATCGATATCTGTTCTTTTCCAGTGTTCCCGTCCATTCTTGCTGGCATTTTTGTAAAAAAGCTGTAATTAACAAAACATGTTCTTCCACCCAAATTTAAGAAATCTGTATTGAGTTTGAAAAACATATTTTAAAGGTTTTTTATAACTTTTTTTTTACATTTTTTCATTGTTTTTTAAAATAAAAATATCATGAACAATACAGTTTTTTTGTTATGCATATATTTTTTAGCAATATAAAATAAATATATATGTGTGTGTGTGGGGTGTCATGAATTTAATTTTTATTGTAAATTTAACGTAGATAATTTTCTTAGTTAACAACATAACTTTTTCATAATAGTTTTTAATTTGAATGAATAAATAAAATATTTTATAATTGTATTAAAAAAATATAAAATATTAAGATGAATATCATATATTTTTATTTTTTATAAAAAATAGTTGTATTTTTAATTTGTTTTTTTAGATCATTCTCATCAAATAATACGTTTTTCAATTTTTCATTGAAAACGTAAGCTAGAAAATGGAAATTCTTTTCTATTTTTGAGCAACCTTTAAAAAAATAGTTTTTTGTTTTTTTAAATTGAAAATGTTACATTAAAATATAAAATTTTAATTTTTCTTTTTTAACTTCACGTTTTATTTAAAAAAAATAAACATTACTTTATTTATAAACCACTCTTAAAAATTTGCAATGAAAATAAAATTTGTATCCATTCAATTTTTAAGCCATGTCACTCTTGGTAGAACATTTAATATAAAAACCAGAATTCAGTAATATTTCTCTGCCAATTAACCCCGACATTGTCTAGATTCATGCGACCTGTGAATTCAGTATATAATCGCTAATTTTATAATTTGTAAGATTAGTTAAGATATACATAAATTCATCTATGTTTATGTTTATGTTAATATAAATAATAATAATAATAATAATAAATCGCATGCTAGGCTACACGTAACAGATTGTAGGAGGGAAAGAAGGACAACGGACATATTTTGTCTCCACCTATCATGTGATTCTCTATTAGGTTGCCAACCAAAATAAATTCCCAATTGAATCCCTCGTATAGCAAAAATTACTCAAACAACCCCCCATCCATAGAATTTATGAAAAAAGATGTTGTTTTAAGAGAAATATATCCTTGTTTTTTACGTTGATATTGAGGGGAAAAAGTACTCCAGTGCATGTAAGTTATAAAAAATATATGAAATTAAATATTTATGAATTAATTTTATATTTTATAAATTTATTAATAAAATGTAAAATAAAAATAAATAAATCTTACCGGGGATTTAAGTTGACTTATCAAGTCACTCGTAACAAGTCTTCAATGATAGATCTTTGTGTTGGTTTTTTTTTTAATTAATTATGAATGTCCGAACTAATTCATATATTTTAATTAATCCTCGAAACTGTAAAATTAACAACCTAGGAAATCTTTAATGGCCTGAGATTTATTTGGATTGGAAAAGAAAACGTCAAATGCTATCAATGTGAAGTAAAGCGGTCCCGACCATCAATGTGACCGGTTTTGTCACCAGATTTCTACTTTTATTGTCCACATTTGAGGATTTATAACTTGAAATATTAGAGGTGTTGTCTGGTGGGGCTGGTAGAGGATGGAGCCACCACGCCAATCCGACACAGCCACAAACAGGCACGCTATGGTTGCAATAAATAATCATAATTATATTATTCCTTTCCACCTACTATCCTTGCTTTCTATACACATCAAATTAAAAGGTAGATTAGAATATGGTGGTGAATCCCCGCCATGTCACCTATTTATTTCGTAGTTTAAAGTCGGCACTCCAATCAAATTTTTCTTGCAATATAGCCATTTTGTTTTCAAAAATATTTGTGAAAAAATTTCATTTTTTAATTAATTGCTTCAAATTATTTTTTTATATATTTTCAGACTATTTTAATGTTATTGATGTTGAAAAATAATTTAAAAAAATAAAAAATAATTTTAATATATTTTTATGTTATTAAAAAAAAAAAGATAAGAGAAAGAATTCATTCGTGTGAAAAGTTAGACTTGTTTAAAAGATAATTTTCGGATTTTCCTCGCCACAACCTCAATGTTTGTCTCTAAACTCTAAAGTGACTAGTTAGCAACTAGTAGGTACATCGTACACGCTTCTTGTTTTCTCACCGTCTAAACAAAACAATCTTGAAACATAAAAAAACATTTTGCACAAAAAGAAGTCCAACGGATTAGAAGTTTTGGAACCATTTTAGATACAATCATTCATAATGTCTAGAACACTTAATTGGAACAAACCTTTCTCGAGATTTAGTTGTAAACTGGTTAAACTATGATGGCCTGAGATAGATGAGAAATCTCCATCTTAGCAATGCATAACAACTAACAAGTATTTAGCCACCGAACAATATTGATTAAGTGCATAAAAAATCCACTTACAGAAATTTAAGAGAGGAATTTCTCAATCAGACACCATTCTGTTCAAGTACACAAATTATAAGCCATTGAAATACAAAGTGGGTAAAAACAACTATTACATCTCCCTTGTTTTTGTAAGTGACCATTTCAATGGTCAACATCAGATAACAATACTGGCAGGTCCCTCATTGGATCCGACGGCAGAGAGTGATGCCATCACCAACAGGAAGCATGCAAATTTCAATCCTGGGGTCAGCAGCAAGTGCCTTGTTGAGCTCCAAAACAAAGTCCCTGTAGTACCTCACATACTTCCTCATTGGTGCATCAGGTGGTGCCACCACAGATCCATTCCACAGAGTGTTGTCGTACCCAATCAGCCCACCAACTTTTACAAGCTCAATCAACCTCTTGTGATAATTTATATAATTGTCCTTGTCAGCATCCACAAAGATGAAATCAAAACTTCCATGGCACTTCCCCTGCGTTTTCCCACACAGAATAGTAAGATTAGTAATAGTCATATAATTTATATATCAAGTTAAAAAACGAGCATCGTTTCTTTTTCTCATACAAGTAGACAAAAAAGGATGTTTTTCCCTCTTCCATTTTCATTTTTTGTCGAACATAGAGTATTTCTTACATCTTCAATCATTTGATCAAGAACTGGTAGAGCAGGGCCTTCCTTGAAATCAATCTTGTGCGCAACACCAGCTTTCTGAATTACTGGGAGACCCAATTCATAGTTTTCTCTGTTGATGTCCATAGCCAAGATCTGCAAGAAACAAAATCCCATTTATTTTTTATCATCACATGAATTTATTTATTTATTTTACTTAATAAATTTTGATTTGGGACCGAGACATTTTAAGTTTTTAGTTTACCTTGCCATCCTCAGGGATAGCCAGGGCAGTGGCCAAGAGAGAATAGCCAGTGTAAACACCGATCTCCATGGTGTTCTTGGCATTGACAAGCTTCAAAAGCATATTCAAGAATTGCCCTTCATCAGCAGATGTGGTCATGATGTTCCTGTTTCCCATCATTCACGTCAAATTTATTAACATCACACCATAAGCATTAATATCAGACAAAATCTCTTATGTTTATGTATTTAAATGTATGTGAAAATCAAGAAACATACCAAGGATGCTTGGCAGTCACCTCCCTGAGCTCCTTCATGCATTCAGGCTCTCTTGGATACACACTAGTCTCGAGAATATACTAAAAAATAATCCAAATATAAAAAGAAAATGTTAAAAAGCAAACAACAACAAGAAAAGGGGGAAAACTTGCACAAGAACAAGGATTTACCGTTTAAATTACCTGGTAAAGAGCATCACTTTGCAAAAGGCTCTTGTGGCCAACTTCCTGGTGCCTTCCTGCCTGGCTTTGCTGTTCCTCTCCGTTGGTGGCCATTATTGTGTATATCTTCTAATTAAACTACGATCTCTTTCTTGGCCTTGGAATTTTTTTTTTTTTTGTTGATGATGGTAGTGATGCCTAACCTGATCGAAAATGGTAAAGGGCGGGTGGTATTTATTGGAAATGAGAGCCCGGTTTGAATTGGAGTAGCGGGGAGGCTGGACCGGCTACCAACCGGGAGGGGGTTGGTGAGGTTCCTGTAGTTAGGACGAAGGATAATGTGGGTTTTTGGCCCACCAAATATGGGACCCACCTTGTTGGTGATCGTATCGTGCTGTGGGCTAGTGGTACTCCTTCCCTTAGGCATCGCTGGCGTCATTTATGGGATCTATGACACCAAATATCGGTTCAAATTCTTAAATAATTTATTGGGCATATTTTTTTTTGTCCTCCTTTTTTCTAAGATTCCTGAACAGTAAAGAAGTCAATGGTTAGGTAGAGATTCTCGAGATCAAAAGCTAAAATGTTATGCCATGTATGATTAATTTGTTAAGAGTGGAGAGAATTAAATAATTAATCATAAATTAATATATGTGTTTAACTGGAAAAGATTTGTGCTGGGCTCACCAATCATAAATTACATGTGCTAACTGCTAATAGAAATTGGGTGAGGGATAGGTGAAATTACCAAAGGGACTCCACGTCCAAGAGTTGGTAGCATATGGCCACCTCCGTCAACGGATGAGTCCTTTAAAGAATCTCTCGAACTATTGTTGACTTTGTCATCTAAAAATTTATCTTCGTTGTTTTTTCTCCACAAACTAGCCTTTGTCGGCAAAAATCCAAATCCGTTTTACAGTCTTAATTAGGGCAGATGTAAAGGGTATACTTGGTATGCATATATGTGCCGGTTGAAGTTTAAATTCACCGACTAGGTTGACAGCAGCCACCTCTGTCTCTAGTCTCCTCCTTTAAAGAATTGCTATTAAATGAGGATTTCATGAAATGGAAAAAGGCATTTTTTAGGGTAACACATGGATAATTAATATCCAAAACTGTGAATGCTTAGCATGTTTCTTACCACCTCCCGCTATTAAACGACGAGAATAACACTTTTTATGTCTAAATTCTATTCTGTTTTTTTTTTATGTTTTAAAAGTATTTAAAAAAATTTAAATTATTTTATTTTATTTTTTTGTTTTAAATTAATATTTTTTAATGTTTTCAAATCATTTTGATGCGCTGATATCACAAATGATTTTTAAAAAATAAAAAAATATTATTTTAAAGCATTTCCAAGTAAAAAACACTTTGAAAAGCAACCACAATCATTTTTTCAAGTGAACATTAATAAAATATTTTTCACATGTTTTCCAAAATATAATAGAAACATTCGAAAGCTGGGAAGTGTATTTCAATTGAATTTTTTTTCTTTATTTTAACAAGAATTTCCTTTTTTATAGATAAATTTCTAGGAAAACAGGCCATGTTTTCTTTAACTGAACAGACTTCTATTGTGAATAAGAAAAGAGCAGGGGGGAATGGTCGGAGGCTCAAAGCAAAATGCCTATAGAGAAGCTAGGAATGCCCGCGTGACCTTGTTTTTATATATATATAATTTTTTAGTTTAATGTGGGTGTCCGGGCCAGTTTGCGCGCACCTCGACTAATCCCACGAGCCCTAAAGTTAACGATCATGTAAGCCTCCAGTGGCCATCATATAAGCAACCACATAACTCGAACCTGAGACCACAAAGGGAGCAAACCTCTTGGTCCCAAGTTCTTACCACTGGACCACCACCTAGATGGTTTGTTTTTATATTTTTGTTTCATGTTATCGGGTCATCTGTAGTCTTAAAGAAAATAATCAAAATATCACCTCCTCTGGCTTATATACAGAGCCTATTTTGTATTTAGATAAGGGTTACTTTTAAAATTTTATTTTTTATATCATCACATCAAAACAATATAAAAATATAAATAAAAAATTAATTTGAACCAAATAAAAAATTAAAAAAAATTATTTTTTTAAAAAATACTTTAAAAATATAAAAATAAACCGCAAACTCTAGATTCGTATGCTAACTAAGTAAGCTACAACACAAAATTATTATCATATGAATCAAATAAATATATTGAACAATGAAGTACCCAAAAAAAATAATCCAAATTGGAGGTAATTTTCATCCATCCATAACAACCACCAACTCAGCACGGGACATGCTAATAAATTGGCACAACCACATACTAGAAAACGGGGGGGAGAGAACTTTCCTTGTCTTTTATTGATGCCAATGCCTGGACCACGGTTGAGTGGTGGGAAATATAAACACCAAATCACCAGACCTAGGAGCGTTGATGAGAAAACCGTACATACTATGCGAAGAAAAAGCATTAGATACTTGCAGCAAGTACGAAATCCTATTGCTTGATTTAATCGTGTTCTAGAAAAATTAAAATAATGGAAGAGGAAGCATCATTTTATCCACAATGCAGTGCGACTGCCTACTCAATCGCGGTAAGATTTCATGGATCTGATGAAAATCAACCTTATGATAGGTGGCTAGGTACCTGCGAAACGCAGACAGCAAAGACCTACTCTTTGAGAGCGAAATTATCAGAAATTCATACCATTTTGACAATGCTTTTATCACTTTGTTTAAGTTATCTATGGCCATTTGGAGCAAAATGATGGTAAAAGGTAACCTGAAGAGAAATACACATTAATTAGAATCAAGAAATTGATAATTGGAAGATGATATCAGGGGAATGAGAGAAGCTAACTTTGATTCTACCATCTACAATATTTTGACTGTAGGTACGAGACAGATAAGCTACCGAGGTCTATCGACAGTATTTTTTCTTCTTTTCTGATGCTTGGAGGCTTTGAGCCTTGCAGAATCTTGTGTGAAGCCTTAGGAACAATGCTGCAGTTGAGGTACTCTTCAAAGAGAAGACTAATGGCGAGGGATTACCTGAAGCAAGAAAAGAGGGAAGTTGGAATTCTCAGGGATTGCAGGGTTAATCATATGCGTGCTTACGCCAGGGGCCAGCGCTGAAGCACTCTTCTTTGATAATTTCTATCCTCTGGGTCTGGTGGGTGCAAGGACCATTATTTGACCTTCGGAGTTGCTTCCAGAGGTAGTGAGATTGCCAACATAGAGATGCTAACGGCTGTAATTACTTCAGAATTGCTTGAATAAAAGGTAAACTGAAAACTGAATTACTATCGGCCTGTCCTAAACAAAAGTGGCCTGCAAGTTTTGAGATCAGTAATCATTCCTGTTCCTCTCTCTCCCTCTCATATGACTTCTTACATGACATAAATTTCCACAACCAATCAAGAATTCCACGTTCAACAAATTCATTCATCTGACAGATAAAACTTTGATATAAAGTCCTTTTCAAACACAAAACCCTGAAAGTGAACGCATGGAGATGAACAAGAAAAGTTGAATTCGATAGCCTCCGCCCTTCAGCATCATGGCATAAAGTTGTTGGCTTTAGTATCCTAGAGCCATCCTCGTCGCCACGAAAACCTGCAACAACACTCAAAATTCTTTAAGATGAATCGACAACAATTTGAACAGCAATGCTGTCATCTTGAACCTCGTCAATTGATGCTGATTTGCAATCATTTCTTTTAACAAGCAGTAGGAGAAGGGAACCCGACCCGAGAGCGCAAATAGGTGCACGAAACACTACACAATTGCTCAGTAACCCCAAATCGATCAGCGATTTCAATGTAACTTGACCCAGTGGCCAGTCTAAACAAACCGATGCCTTGCCAGAGCTCGGCTGAGAGGTTCATTGTTGTTCCAATTGGGTCACGGCACTCTAGTAACGGTTCAAGCAAACCAGACAACCAGTCAAACGTTGAAGAGCTCCTCCTGAAGGCGGTTTTGAAAGAGTCAAGATGAGAAGAAACTCGGTTCAACTCACTAAGTCGATTTGCAAGTTAGTCGAGATGTCCATGACCGTCTTGAAACTTCAACAGAAACAGAGATCCCTATGCGAAAATTGAACTGCGAAAGCCACTTATCATTGAAGAATGAAAAGAAAGAAGTAGACAGATTGCACATACTGAACATCGTTCGGAACTAGCAGGACACGGTGAAGGTATCAATGAAGCCCAATAGGTTTAGGTCGGATCACCAATCTAATGCTAGATGCATCATATTTGCCCACATTTTGTGCTATCGAGCCAAAGCCCAATCCATGCACTAACACAAGAACATATAAAAAACAAGTTCAAATCCATAATATTATTTTGATATATATTTTTAAATAAAAAATATTTTAAAAAATAATCATAATTATAATACCGAACGAGTGATTCGCTCTCCTGCGTGGTATGAGAAAAGAAACAGGAATTTGATATACTTTTTTAAAAAAAAAACACTAACTAGTGTCTAGAAACGAAGATCCTTTCTTCGCATGATTACTAGAAACAAGTAAGAGAATTGCTCCAGCCTTTATCTCCACTCTACGTTAAGTTTCTCTTCCACTACACAACCAAAAAGCGGTGGTGTTGGTTGAGGTTAGTCCAACTTGTCCATTAGCACCATTTGAATACAAACTAATTCGAATGTACTGGAAGCATAGCACCCATCAAGTCTCCCGTGGATAAAAGCCCTCTGATTAATAGGAATCCAAAGCTGACTCCATCCCATGTATTTACATCCTCGGCTTCACTAGAATAAAACCATCACATTCTGGGCCAGCAAGGTCGATCAAAAACATTCTATAAATAAAACCAGCCCAAGATCCCGAGATTGGGCCTCGACATAACCTGACGGTTTTGCAGTCTCCTGTTAACATCATCGCTCGCCACAAAACATAATAGATAAACAGATCACATCTAACAAGGTTAGATGTAAGAACTCGGGCAAATTGTACCAAACAAATGCAAAGAAAAACACAAACTCGAATCCAATGTATCCCCCCATTTTCAGAGTGGTGTGTCTACTTGTCTTTGCCCATTCCCAAATTTCTTCCACTTTCATTTTCAACTTCTCATTTTCCTGCCCACATAAAAAAAATAAAGGAAAATAAATAAATAAATGAACAAGATGGAGAGAGGAAGGTCCCGTGGTGATGCATGAAAGCTACGTGTACAACAATAAATTTGCCCTCTAAGCACTTAAGAGAACCACCCCATCACCACACATACCATCACCAAATTAAATATTAAATAAAAAAAATTAAGTGCGCAGATTACAGACATTTCACCCATTTTAATCTTTCATTGCCCAATTGTTGTTTTGTTTTGTCTTTTATTTTTTCCTCTTTTTCCATCCCTTCCAATTATCTCTTTCTTAAAGTAACCGAAGCCATACGAACATAGTTTTTTTTTTAAGAAAAAAAAACGGAGATTTTTTACGTTTCTAGTTCTTTCCGCTTGTTTTTTTTTTTTTTTTAATTTATAAAACCCGTTTGATCTTTTTAAAGTTTCATTTTGGATCTTCTCTCATTTCAATCTCTTTTCCTCTCAGGTACTTCTCTTGATCTATGTAATTATTGTAATTTCTTTCGATAATCTTAATTTTCTAGTTGATCTCTATTCATGGCTGCAATAATCAGCATTCTTAATCTTGTTTTCCGGAATTTTTTATTATGCGGCTGTGTTTAGTTTTAGGTGTTTGTGGCAGAAGAAAGATCAGGCTGACCCATGTTGGATTTATTTTTTTTGTGATTGTGCATGCATTTGATCATTGTTTTTTTTTTTTTTTTATGGGTCTTTTGT
>Ga0307510_10003256_pt1 | contig 18877 bp, 17 predicted proteins | sample 12_EM_MG_FD_207224 | JGI IMG/M metagenome (GOLD analysis project Ga0307510, IMG submission 207224) | Populus trichocarpa ectomycorrhiza microbial communities from riparian zone in the Pacific Northwest, United States - 12_EM | ecosystem: Host-associated > Plants > Roots > Unclassified | place...
AAAAATATGTTAAAAAAATATTTTTAATATTAATATATTAAAGTAATTTTAAAATTTAAAAAAAATTAAAATTTTGAAAAAGTACAATTGGACTGCGTACTCAAACATCCTCTAGTCAATAACTGTTATTTTTGTTTTTTAATCATAACTTTGATTGATTTGTCAAATAACTTATTTAACATATGATGTAAATTTTGGGTCAAATCAATCCTGGAGCTGGATGCTATGAGTATGAGACAAAAACAGATGCAACTACCGGTTTCTTTTTTTCAACGGAAAATAATTAACTATCACGTGAATTTAATGTAATATTAGATAATTTAATAGATATTTTTTTAAAAACAATTATTTAGAAATATATTAAAATAATATTTTTTAATTTTTTTAAAAATATTTTTAATATCAACACATAAAAATAATTTAAAAATAAAAAAATATAATTTCAAGCAAAAAAAAGTTTTTAAAATAATAATGAGATACAGTATAGACGCATAAACATACAACCCTGTAAAGTCCAGTCAAAATACAAAATAAATAGAAGAATCCAGAAACAAGAACAAAGATTTTCCTTCCAGAACAAGAAAAGAATCAGTAAAACTCACGCCTACCATAAGGACATGACCGTCATTTCGTCCCCACCCCCTCGCTCCTCTCGCTCTCTCTCCTTACCTTGACGGATGCAATTGCGTCAGTACTCTAACACCTGCCTCACAGCCCGATTGTTTTCTCATTTAAAAGCGTTTTTCAAAAAACTAATTTTTTATATTTAAATTATTATTTTTTAATTTTTTAATATTATTTTAATATATCAATAATTAAAAATAAATTTAAAAAAATAAAAAAATATATTATTCACTGTGAAAAGCTACCAAAAAGCCCCATTCGCGGGTGCAATCTCAATTTCCCCACGCTTCAGTTTGTTTACACGCCACGTACTCAACTCAGCAAATAGGTCCCACTTTCTAAACCCAAACTAGCCCGTCAAAAACCGCCACATTGCCATCAAGCGATACTTCACATTTTCCTCTCCTTGTCGCTAGAGCTTTTCCCTCTCCGAATTTTCCTCGAAAAAATCAACTCCTTGTTTGTGATTAAATAGAAAATGAAAGAAAAGAAAGACACTCACTTTTTGACGCCAAAATGATGGCTTCTCCTTCGTCTGTCTCTCGTCAACTTTCAGATTCCGATTGAAGCATATGAACCCTAACCCTAAGAATTTCGGTTTTTTCTTTAAAATTCTCTTCTGAAAACTACTTAGTCTTTTCTTTTAACCCTAAAACGAACTCTCGTTTGGATTTTGATGGGCCGTAGTGACTCTGCAACTTCACTCGCTCCGGGGTTCCGATTCCACCCGACCGATGAGGAACTTGTCCGGTACTACCTTAAACGGAAGGTCACTAACAAACCGTTCCGCTTCGACGCCATCTCCGTCACCGATATTTATAAATCTGAGCCGTGGGATCTTCCAGGTCGCAACTTTTTACAACTTTCTCTCTTTAGATCCACGTGTCTAGCTCTTTCCCTAATTACATAAATTCTTTGATTTTTTCTTAATTGTGAAGCAGTTGATGCCTTTCTTTTGTTTAATCGTAGATTAGCTAGTGATTTAGCTTGATTATGTTTTGATTTTGAATTAAAATTTGACTTGGGTTCTTATAATTATTGATAGGCAAGTAATTGGCTTTATTAGCTTGTCTTGACTGGGGTTTATGGATGGTAAAGTGATTTAATTAAGTTAAAAGTTAAGTTTGGCGATTATAATTTAGTCTTGCAATGGTGGCTTATTAATCAATGATTATTATTGATGTGGGGATTCGGTTTGTGGATTTTGTAGATAAGTCGAAGTTGAAGAGCAGGGATTTAGAATGGTATTTCTTTAGCATGTTGGATAAGAAGTATGGAAATGGGTCTAAGACGAATCGTGCTACTGAGAAAGGTTACTGGAAGACGACTGGGAAAGATCGGCCTATTCGTCAGAACTCACAAGTTGTGGGGATGAAGAAGACCCTTGTGTACCATCAGGGTCGAGCTCCACGTGGTCAGCGCTCTAATTGGGTAATGCATGAGTACCGCCTTGTTGATGAGGAGCTGGAGAAAGCGGGAATTGCTCAAGTGAGATTGATATCTTAGAAAAAATGTCTAAGCTTTTATTTTTATTGTAAATTTGTTGGGATTTTTTGTGTTGATTGTCTTGTGTTTTTTGGTGGGGAAGGATGCTTTTGTGCTTTGCAGGATTTTCCAAAAGAGCGGGACAGGACCAAAGAATGGGGAGCAGTATGGGGCACCGTTTATTGAGGAGGAATGGGATGATGATGAAGTGCCTCTGTTGCCAAGTGAAGAGATGGTGTTGACTGAAGAAGCACCAGTTGGTGATGATGCATACCTGGAAATGAATGAGCTTGGCCAGGTTTGTACTTGTATAGTTACTTGTGGTAAATTATTTTGAATTGTTTGGTTGGCAATTAAATGGATCTCAGTATAGAAATGCATAAATTTAAGAAAATCTATTAGACCTACTCTATGAATTTGAGGTGCGGATGAAAACATTTACATGCAAAGAAGTTAACAAAAGTATTTGTGGGGAGTTCATAAGCATGGAATGCTATTTAGTTGCTTGTTTAGGTGGCAGTACCGAATCTTTGTATTTGCAGGGAGTTCATAAGCATGGAATGCCATTTGGTTGCTTGTATAAGTGGTAGTACCAAATGTTGCTTATTCTGTACATTGTATAAGCAAAGTTGTCATCATTTTAAACTCCAAGTAATATATGTTAAAATTTCAAAATCATAGAATGCATATTTTGTCAGGGTAATAAGAAATCTGGATACAAGTTCTTAATCTAGAAGTGCTTGATCTCACATGTGTATATGTCAATTCTGTCCTTGATGAGGACTATATTAAAACTTTTAACTTGTTTCGGCAGTCCTATTTTCTAATGATAGTTTTTTTTTTCTCACTTTGCTTAAGTCATTGTAACTTTTTTGTATAAAAGGATTGCCACTTTTACATGACCACAACAGCTTGAAGTCATTTTTGCCATCTGATAATTTTCAAGGTGTTTTCTTTGAGGCTTGAAGTTCTCTCCAAGCTCCTGAGAAAAAAGGATCTACTTTCCGGTTCTCCTTGTGTTTTCCCCCCCCTTTTGATCAGCTATGTATTGATTGCAGTTGCAAACTAATGCACCTAGTCTCTGTAACATGCTCTCTGGGGTCAATATGTCATCAGACTTCTCACGTTATTCCTCTGAAGGGCTAGCTTCCTAATAAGAGTTACCATGCTTTAGCTGTATTTTGGATCGCTAAGCTATGTCATTTTATGTTGCATTTTTTTATTCCTTGACTTCTGTGCTTGGCAATCTTGGTTATTGCACCTAGGCTTGTCATATATTCGTCGGGGACTACTTGTTCTCAGATGTATTGCCATATTCCCCCAAATGGACTCACTTTCTATTTAGAATCTCAGTACCTGGCTGTTAATTTGGATCACTAAGTTGTCCATGTTTGCTCACCTTTTCTATTATTGGTTTATGGTAAAAAAGATTAAACATATTTGTCCTCCAACTTGTTGATTTGTCTTATTTAGAGTATATGCTGTGTTGGTCATGTGTTTTTTCCATAGTGAAGATCTATAAATCTGTTGTGGGTGTGTTTTCAAGCATTGTCTGTTTCTTCAGCGTTACTTGTGATCCATGCTCCTCTGCCCAGCTTTCATCCGTTAATCCATTATGTTTGCATTTCATGATTAAAGGCCTCACCACCAATTAAATTTTTCACTATTCTGTTTCTTTTTTTGGCCAGAATTTCGACACTGGAATTACATCTGAAAATACTGCCCTTCCACAAAACTTCTACTATGGGGAAGCAAGCAACTATGTGGAGCAGCCCAGAGACTTCAGTGAAGATGATCTAAAGCCCATGTTAAGAGGGGCTGAAAATCGACATGGTCCATCTCTGCCAGCTGAAGAAAACTTGGACTTACCTGGGCAATATGAGACGGATGCAGTCAAAAATGAATACAACAACGCGGAGCCAATGAATAATGTGAATGCTGTTGATGTGAATTATTTGTTTGATGAATCATACTTGGATGCTCTCAATAATCTTCCACAGAGTGAAGGACTTTTCCTGGAAGCTAATGATCTTTCAAATCCTGTGGAGCCAGAGACTGGCGGAGATTCCTCAGGTTTTGACATGCTGGAAGAGTACCTCAATTTCTTTGATGCTGATGATGAGAATATGTCTTTTGATCCCTCTGATATCTTTGCAAGTGATACTGCTGTTTCCAATCAACAACCTCCTCCCCAAGAGGTAAGAATTTACTCAAATCTTCATTGCTTAATTCACTGATTGAACTGCATGCGGCAATTAATTAGTAACTGCATAACAGGATGTCAAGGGTGGAACTGATGAAGTGTTGAAGGCAATCCAAAAACCATTAGAAACACATGGCAATGTTGGTCCATCCTCATCAAAGCAAAAGCCAGAGGCTATGGAATTTGATTCTGGTAAATTTAGATTCCGGTTTGTTTCATCAATGCTCTTTATGGTTTGCTAACCTGTATCCGTTTAGGGATGTTAGATTTGTTTGATAGATCTACATGATACAGTTGGACTCAATTTCGCCCACTGGCCACTATTTTTGACATTTCCTTGTTTTTCTGGCCTCATTCTTCTGTATCTCATTTATGGTGCAGATTTCAAATATCCATTCATCAAGCAGGCCAGTCACATGTTGGGGAAAATTCCTGCACCCCCTGCACTTGCTTCCGAGTTCCCTTCCAAGGATGCTGCTCTTCGCTTACAGTCAGCATCTTCCAGCTCAATTCATGTTACTGCTGGTGTGATAAGAATAGAAAACATGAGCTTAGGTGGCAATGGGACGGAGTGGTCATTTGGCAAGAATGGGAATGTTGATGTCATCCTTTCTTTTGGTTTGCCACAACAAGAAGGTGGTCCTGCCAGTTGGGTGCCGATGACTAGCTTATTCTCAGGCAAGGCAGAGTCTGTGGTGTCACGGGGTTGGCTCTTCTTGATGTTCTTTTGGGTCCTAATTCTCTCTGTAAGTTATAAAATTGGGACCTGTATCTGTGCCAAGTAAACCTAAGGTGAATGGAGTTGGCTAAGAGGTGCCCAAATCCTGTTTTTTGGTTGAGTATTTTAGGGATTTGTTGTTAGTTAATTCCATATAGATCTATTAGGACAGCTTGACATCAAGATAAACCATTACTTTATGATTGTTATTCATGCTTGACTTCATTTCACTGTAATCATATGAAATTGCTCACAATGCCTACTTACTGTTTTTTTTTTTTTTTTGAACCGCACTTATTGGTTATTTGTTCTGAATTTCACTGGCTTTTATGCATGGGCTGCATTAATCGTTGTTTGGTGATTTACCGTCCAAGTCCTATTTCTAAATCAAGATGATGGCCTATGGTGCAGCAATCATGTATGTTGGCATTGCGGTTTAATTGAATTATTTTTTTTAGTGTTTTTAGATTATTTTAATGTGTTATTATTAAAAATAAAATTAATAAAAAATTGTTTTGATGTATTTAAAATAATCTCAAGCACACTTCTCAACACCTTTAGAATTGGATGATTGTTTTCCATCCTTTACGTTGATTACTAGCTGTAGTTCTCTGTAGTTAGTGCAGCTTTTAACTCTTCGGCCGCCTCTTTGGGTGGGAAATTGTCATTTTTTGTCGGGGAAAGTTAAACACTTTATTACGGGTTAGAGTGAGTTTGTTTATTTTTTAAAAAAAAAACATTAAATTATTTGTTTTTAGTATTTTTATCAGTTTTAATGTGTTATGTTAAAAACAAAAAATACTTTAATGTATTTTTAATTAATTCTTTTTTTTGTAAAAACAATCTTCAATATAGTAATTTTGTTTTTTCAATTAAACACGTTTTTTTTCTTATGTTTGTTCTTTTCATATTTTTTATATCGGAAACTAACAACTGTACAAACGCAATCTTAAAACATAGAATTGTAGAAGCACAAGTATCTATATCAATAAAGGAAATATTAAAGTACATCTTGCAATGATCATCGGATCTTCAAGACCCAACAACAGCAATGATTTGTAAACTAAAAGTTACAAACTGGACATACTACGAGGTATTACCAGCTAAGGCTGTGCCGGATCATTTTGAGTAACGATCTAATTACATCATCTGGTTTCTATTCCACGAGCTCCATTTCAGTAGCTGTAAGAAGAATTCCAGCAAGCAAGAACTGTGAGCGACTTTTATTACATTTCCCCAGGAAGCATCGTGTCTTCTGGTAGATCACAGAATGCAACACCCTGAAAAGAGCAGAATAGTTAGTAATTGATGGGCAGAATCAGCACAAGGAAGCAACGATGTAATTAGTTTGACATCTACCTCTCCTGTGAGGTGGGCCACACATCTCTTCTCAGCTAGCAATTCAGCTTCAGACTGCAAAATGACGGCAAAACATAAAAAACTGGTCCACGTGTGTAAATTCTTGGTGACCATGCGTGCGTCTTAATGTACATTGCTAGGAACAATCAAATCATAGGAAACTATCATGTTGTCTTCAGAAGTAGAACATCCAAAACTGAGGACACAATCAACAAAATCACTGCAATCATTCTCGCAAATGCTTGTGATGTCTTCACCGGACTCTCAATCTGTACAATGAACGTGTACCTTAGCAATTCTCTTGAGAAGATACTCATCAAATGTAACGTCCTTGACGAGTTCATAGTCACCGTCTCCCTGGAAAATGCAAACTATTTTTGTAGCAGCGGTACTCAACATATATATGTATGAAGGAAGGAAATTTCTAAAAGAGAACTTACTTTTGATCTACAAGGCATGCTGAAAACTATATCCTGTGCTATACCATAAGGATTCCCACTGGTATAAACCTGCGTTTTCATGTAAATTATGAGAATGGAGATGCAACTGAAGCAAGTTTAAGCAAATGAGGATGTCCACTGGAATATTTCATTAAGATCTTTGATCATTACATAGAGGTGATGCTACAATCTGCAATAAGCGTGGAACTACTCTTTTTAAAAGGCAGGGAAAATGAGGAATAAATTTCATTGCAAGATTGACAGTAAACCTAATCAAATCGCATCCAGAATTCTATTCCTAGTGTTTTCTGTGTGTAAAAGTATAAATGACAATCTGTAACTGTATGATGCTTCAGAAATTGCAGCCTGGTTCTTAACTTGCATAAAAAGCAAAAGCACAAAAGGGAAAACATATGCTCTACATCCAACCCAACATGAACTTACTCCAGAAGAAAACCAATCACCCTCAGGGGTGGGAGTTACTAGGGACTTCATGGCATCAGCAATCGACACAGCAGTTGATGCAGCTGAAGACCGTCCCCATTTCTGAATCAGCACTCCACCTCTCTGCAAACCAAAGTACAAGTATACACCCAATTGGGTTTCCACAATTACCATGCTGGTTCATTGCACATTCCAGTAGTCATGTTTATTTGTTCTGTAAATCTCAGGATGTTTTTACAAGTCTTACCTTCTGAACCTTCTCGGTGAACTCTTCCTCTAACCACTTGTGATCCTTGATAACCTCCTTGACAGGTATACCATTGATTCTGGCATTTAGAAAGTCCGGAACCTGCAGAAAATCTTATAGGAATACATTTCGGAATAGACCAGAGGAATTTAACGCAAGCACACTCCTTTCAACACAAAAAATAATAATAATAATAGTAATAGTAATAATAAAAAGAAAACAAAGGTAACCTGAGTGGTTGAGTGATTGCCCCATATCGTCATATTTGACACTTTGTCATAGAAAACACCTGCTTTCAAGGCAAGCTGCAAAAATCATTACCACTTTAGCTTATTGGCTTGAGGGATGTTTTCCGCTGATTATAGAAAAAGGTAATATTCAAGATCAATAGTTACCTGGCATTTTGCCCTATTCTCATCCAACCTTGTTAAAGCATGAAAATTCTTTGCAGGTATGTTTGGAGCATTTTTCAAACAAATTAATGCACTGCACCAAGAAGAAACGAGATGACAATGAGAAGAATCAAAGGGAGCCACATAAGCAGTGAGAGGAATCAAAGGTAACCACATAAGCTAGATTGGTGGCATCAATATCTGTACTTACTTGGTGTTACAAGGGTTGCCAACTACTATCACCTTGACATTACGAGACGCAACAGCATTGAGAGCCTTTCCCTATCATGTTTAAAACAAAGACTATAAAAAACAAAAAACAGCAGCAAAGACAAAAAAAAAAAAAGATTACAAGATGTGAATATGAAGAACGTACCTGCTCAGCAAAAATCTGCCCGTTGATATCTAATAAGCCAGCACGTTCCATCCCAGGCCCTCGCGGCTTTGCTCCTATCAGAAGAGCCCATTCTACATCTTCGAACACCTCATAAGGATTTATTCCGATACTCACCTCCCTCAACAATGGATACAAGGAATCCTCAAGTTCCATTGCTACCCCTGCTTGTACAAAGACAACATTTTGAAGAGCATGGAGAAATCTGAATTGTCATTCCAAATTACAAGAAGTTCATCATGCGTTCAAAGACAATGAAATGTATTCTATATCTGTTCAATTATGACTTTCCAGGATTGCTCCAAAAGTATGCCAGTTTCTTTTATGAGCATTAGATTCAGGGAATTTTAAGTCCTTTTCTTTATGATTGATATAATCATGTGTCTTAGTCTCTACGCATGGAAATCCATCAAGAATTTTGATCTATGTGAAAGATACATGCATATGCTGATTACCCGCTCGCTAGATAGAAAAAACATTTATATCTGATCCTCTAAAATTTTTATGTGAATATATACTCAAGATAATACCTTCAAGAGCTTGGAATGATCTTTCAGATCCAAGTAGTTTCAACGCAATTGGCTGATCTGGGCCAAAAACCTCACCAGATGCAAGCTGGGATAAGAGGACAAGTCAGTGGTCTATTCAGATACAAGCATAAATATTAACGTTCATAAAGAACATTTGTTTGGCCTGCAGAAATAATTCCAGAAATTCAAATGCAAACGAATGCTACTGTGGCATTCAACATGATGAAGGTGAATTATCAGGGCATGATTTAGAGATTTTACAGAAATTAATGATCTATTCACATTTGCCTTAGCATTTGAAACACTTCTACCAGGCATTTGGAGAAAACAAGAGTAACTGCCACAACAGAGCCCGGACATTCTCTTCCAAATCCTAAATCCAATATGTAACGAAACACGATGAACATCCAGGTATGCCCTTCATCAAAGCTAAAACACCTTCCAGTTGGTTTATTTAGATTCCTTATCGTGGCTACTTCTTGAGTTTCTGAACATTATTATAAGTAGAAGTCCCCTTTCAAATGCAGACCTTTTAGTTTTATGCAACAGCTTTCTATAAATGCTTTCACTAGTTCACTAACAAGTTGAGAGTATTTCTGTACCCAGAGAGGGAAAAATCGGCATCATATGATCCTAAAAAAGAGAGAGAGAGAGAGAATTATGGTTGCTTACTTTAAAAAGTAAGTGATTAGATATCATCCCAGCAGCACCTGAAACCGCTACATTAATTAATTTCTTCCATGATTTTGTCTCCTCTTCCTGTATATATATCAATCCATTCGACATGAACCAAATAAATCCAACAGCAAAGACAACAAAAGAAGGATACATGAAAAGACAACAAATTGTAAATAACTGACAAATCATAGAAATATTTAGCCACCTTTGTGTTTTATTAACTCAATAAAAAATTCAAGTCGACAGATCTATAAAGTTTAGTTTGAAAGAAAACCGTGCAAATTTTACTAATAACAGACATAAAAGAAAGGAAACTAACATTGTAGCTCGTATTTACAAACAGCAACTGTGCATTCATGTCTTATAAGAGCTAGTTGCCCCAAAAGACTTAACTTATTCAACATATTAATTAAACATGATCAAAATATGCAGAGCATAATTGCATTAGACATAAGCATGCGCACAAATATCATGAAGGGTAGAAGCATTTACAGCTTTGAGATCATATGTTTGGCAGAAAACACCAAAGCATTCAGACTTGCTTTTGGCTTCTTCAGTCTGAACTGCAACTGGGGCTGGAACTTGACTGCTCAAAGAAGAAAGAAACACGGTAAAAGGAAGTCAACTAATTATGCGTGCATCAAGAAAGAAGAGAGAAAGAGAGAGGAGCTTAATTACTTGACAGAGCAAGTGATCTTGAAGTTTTGGGCTCGAGGGTTTGGTCTAGGCGAGCGACTAAAGTGAACAGAGAGACGGGTTGATGAGAGAGAAAGCTGTGGAGAGTGTAAGCGACTGCTTGTCTTTATATATGTGGAAGTAACAGGGGATGTGGTTAGGTCAGCCACAGACATGGTAGCAGGGAAGAAAATAAGCTTAGAAAAAAACCAGATAGAGAAAAAGAGAGAGTGAAGAAGGGTTTTAAGAGAGAACTCAGAGCAATGGTGGAGAAAGACAGAGGGTGAAGGGTTTTAAATTAGAGGCTGTGGTTTGGAGGGAGAAGAAGAAGAAGGAAACAAGAAAAAAGTACGAAAAAAAGGAGAGAAAGGGGTGGTGATTAGTATTTGAAGAGAAGAGAGGGTAGTATAAGGCCATGCATATGACACCTGGCTACAAAATGTAATCCATGAAATCTATCTACTTCTTGATAATAATCAAAGACTTTAGGCAGAGCACCCATTGGGGATGTCTGCTGCTACTTGGATTCTACCATGTGAGAGAATAATCAAGCTCACCAACATTGGTTGGCTTCAATTTTATTCTCAATTTTTTTTACCAAGCATATATTGATGAAAATGAGGTAAAAAGGTAATTGTCAATAGAAATCAACTTGGGAATGGATGCCAATATGTCATGTAGCTTAGTAAAGTTTAGGGTATTGAATGTTCCTCACATGGTAAAGTTTTAAGTACACTGTAAATTTTCTTTCTTGGATCATTTTATTGGATTTGGATTCCTTAAATAAGCATATAAAAAAAAATTCATTTACAATGGATGTTTTTTATAGTGATTTTTGTCTTAAAAAAATCATAAATTGATGTGTTTAACTAATTTTATTAAAATATTATTTTTTAAAAATAATATAGTATTTATTAAATCAAGTGATGATGTTTAAAAAACTATAGTCTCGAAACAGAGTTTCGGGGTTGATAATTAGTTAATCAATTAGCCTTAGAAATGTTATTTATTCTCTCTAGTTACGGTGATTGATAACTTGTATTTAGTGATCGATAGGTTAAGGTGGCTTGTACCTACAAAAAAGTTTTTTTGGTGAATGTGGTAACTCTCAGATGTTGAAGTAAATATTTTTTTAGATAGATAAAATATAATAATATTATAAAGAGATATTCTCAAATATGTATGAAGTAAATAATAGAGTATTTATAACCTATGAGTATTGTTTTTTTGTAAAGAGAAAAGACTATAATGTAATTTTATCTTTGTGATATTTTTTTGTTATATTATGAGTTGTATTCTACTTATTTTATTTAACTAAAAGATAAAGACATGACGAGTCATGAGAGACTTTAATACATATAATGGTGTTGATTAAGCATGGACTTATTTAATTAAGCTTATGGTTGATGAAAATTCTTATAAGATTTTATGTAAAAATCTATAGAATTAATAACATTAGATTTAGGTATTATGTTTAAATCTATTAGTGTAGTGCATCCGCTATACCCGGGGTGCGATAACAAAAATCATTGGTAAATCATCGAGCTCAACACCCTTGGATAATGCACGACAAGCCCACCCTATTAGCTTGGTAGTGCATCAAGCCAAGCTATTTAGGTATGGCACACGTTGTCAGACCCATCAACTTTTTGGGTTTGGGTTTGACTAGACCTAACAACAACTGGATTTATCGAATACCAGACTCAACACACCTTTACGAAGATGTATTTAATAATAATACGTGTTAGGTCAACACACTAAAAAATATAGAAAAATTATAATAATATATTTCTCTATATCTAATATTTTTTTGAAAAAATATATGATAAAATCTTGTTTCAGTGTTTTTTTAAAAAACATAGGTAACGTGGACACTAATCTGGATATGATTATCCAATTTATAACATAAAGGTTATAGTCATTATTATTTTATTTAAGACATATTATACTACCCAATGTATTAAGAATCCAATGAGAAAAATCTTGAGGGGTATATTTTAACTAGTTAGGATTTAGATTTGTTCCTTAAATGTCACCAGTTTTTACATAATTATTAACTTCAAGGTTCGTGAGATTAGTCGAGGTGCATGCAAATTAATCCTAACACCCACATTAATTAAAAAAAAAATCCAACAAGAAATTTCCAAAACACGGTGAATAGTGTAACGATCATTCATGCTTTAATTTTTAATCCATTTAAAGATTTTTGCCAATCTTTAATTTTCTTCTGGTCGAAGGGATGTTTTGTTGCCAGGGGCATTGGCAGGTTGGACTATGGAGGACGAGGGACCAGGAGCCTGCTGCTCATGGCTGCTTTGTTAATTTGCTGGACCAACTTTCCACTCAACATGGACCGGTACAGGCCCATATTCTTGGGCTTGCTCAATTCATAGATCCAAAAGTAAGGTGAAATCATTATTGGGACAGCTCCTCCTATCTCCGAGTAAGTACAGGGTGTTCTACTCGATATGACGAGTTTATGTATTTTCAAACTAATTTTAAACTGCCAACACAATTTTATGATTTTGTCTATTTTCCTCTCCTTAAAAAAACAAAGAAGGGAAGGTTGTGTTGGGATTGATGATTGTTTGGCCTTTGGATTCTATCAAGGCCAGACAAATACAACTACAGAACTAATACAGAAGATCCAAGAATCTTAGATGGTAAAATAAAAGACTCTTTTAAGAACATTTCAAAGAACTTGCTTAATTTTATGAAAAGGGAAAAAAAACGAGAAAAAAAAACAGTTGTTGATGAAGAAAAGCAGAGAGTGATTCTCTGTTTAACAGAGTCATTCTCTGTTTTTCTTCATCTTCATCTCTCTATTTTTTTTCTGTGTAAATCTTTCTATCTTTACAGTGTTTACATTGTGTCGTAAAAGTGATTAGTAATATGTGCTGTTATAATGTTTTTATTTAAATAAAACTTAAAATAGCTTTGTTTTGCAGGTTTTAATTTTTTTTATTCCAAAAAACTTTTAAAGTATTTTGCAGAATTTTACGTTTTGCCTTCTGAAAAAAAAAAAAAAAAAAAACCTCAAAAGCCAAAGATTCTCAAACTTAGACACTCCAAATAGATAGAAACCCCATCAATTATCAACACCGTTGGAAAAACACATATATTTGAGGTTCTTGATCTCCACTTATCCTTATTTGAATCCAGCTCATGCCTTAATTTTGATACAAGTTACTTTTTCGATGCTAAATATCAGTGTCTCACCTTAATTATTTATTCGATTCTGACACAGATAGGAGTGCATCTTCACCTTCCATATCAATTTGAAAACTGAAAAAAGAGAATCTTGTTCCTGAAAAAATGTAAAATGTGGAGCGGATTGAGCTTAATTAGCCTCTGCTATCATTATAAAAAGGCTTATCAAGTTATGATCTCAAGACACCAAAAGCAAGCCAACACTTTCTTTCTCGAGTTAAAGAGACAATAAAAATGGCTGTTCCCCCAGAACTCCATAATGATGGAATTGAACCCCAATTTCATACGGGTTTGATTATGATAGATGGCAAACCTTGTTCAAGTCATGATGGGTTCATGTTTAAACAGCCAGAGCTCAAGTCTCTTGACGAGCGCTGGAAGGAGCAGAAATCAGGAGCTCATCCGTGGACAAACTCCAGCGGTGAGTCCATGTTGTCAAGCAAGGTTAAAGAGTCAGAGCCCGAGAATCTTGACTTGAATAAAGCTATTGAGGTGCCGAGTTCAGGAGTCCATCTGTGGACAAACTCCAGCGAGTCCCTATCCTGCTATCTTACAGGTGGTCTTGCAGTTGATCCATGCTCAGGCGTTTTGAACCCCCAGCTTCTTAAACCAAAGCAACTTGAAATTGGGTTGAGATTCGAGTACAGTGGTCCTTCTGCAACAGTTAAGCCATTTTTGCCTGAAACGGTACCGAAACAAGACCTGAAGAGCAAGCAGAGGTCTCGAGAACCAGAATGGAACAGCTTCAGCTCCAATTCCAACAGTTCGTCAACCTGTTCTATTCAATAAATTAATAAAAGTTAAGAAATGGATGCTATTTACTTTCTCGTTCAGATGACCTTTCATATCAACTTGGAAAGAAAAGGAAAGATTCCATGTTGCGTAGTACTTTATAGTATCCTAAGAAGTGGAAAAGGCTTTAGCTAATGTTATTGTTACTTTGTTAGGATCTTATGTCTCTATGGGGCACTTGTACAGGTCCAACACCAAAAAGAAAACTAGTCGGTGTGCCAGTTTCTTCTTAATCCTTGGATAAAATGGCCCCTTCGGTTTCTGATAATGATTTGAGCAGGCATAGACATCTTTCATAACCTCCCAGAATCAAGCTTTAATATCATTAATTCGTTTGACTGCAAGTCTTATTAAGTCTCTCCCTAGCACACAAGCACTGGTGGGTGGACAGTTTCTTCTCAGTATAGAATGCTGATAGACAAGGAAGCAGAGTAATAACTTGATTCCGCCTATCGAACAAGACAACTAGCTAGATCTTTGGAAACAAACTTTTAAGGATTAAGGACTATCGATGGAGACTAAAGGGTAATTCCAAGGTGGTCTTTGCCCTCTTTTAGGCACTACTTATGTTGCTTGAGAAATAATGTAATATGCTAAAAGCCTTGACATTTTCCCTGTATTGGGTCCTCAAAAGTTAAAACTCCCACCTGGAAAAATAAGAGGACAAGAACGAATTTTTCAAGACCTGGTCCATATGGCTCTGTAGTACTGATGAAGTGATCTCTCACAAGTGTAAACTAGCCTGTTGTCTTGTTATTTTCATCAAACTTAACTTCTTTATATTCTGGGCGGCAGCAGTATATTAGCCTTCAGAAGAAAGACAAGGTTCCATGGCATGTGATAAAGACGCATGACTGCACGTCTCTTTTATCCATCTAGTTGATCATATCGTTCTAGCCGGCTAATACGTCAATCGTCGACGTGTTTACCAATGTTGATTGTCCAGGTTCAAATATGGTTTACATGTTGAGGAATTCGTTTATAAAATATTCAGTTTTTATTCATTTAAGTTTTCATTTGTTAAAGATTATAACAATTTTTTTATATATAAAAAAACTAGAAAACTCTAATAATATTGAATATGAAAAATATACTAGAAAAATTATCCCCTTTAAATAGAAAAAACTACAAAAACATAATAATATTGGATAGAAAAATATAAAATTAAATAAGAAAAACATTTGTTTCCTAAATATAATATTAAATAGATTAATATTATATATATTTACACACAATAAGTTTTACAAATGTTAATATTCCATGTCATAACCAATTTTCCGGCAATATATTTTAGGTAAGCTTTCATAATCTATCCAAATAAAAAATTACTCCACCAAATCCGATTCTTTCATATTTGTTTTTACCAAAATACTTTTTTTTTTATTAGTAACATGCCTTTTGAATTAAAAGTAAAGGTCATTAAAAAAAATAAGAATTAAGAAAAATGAATTTAGGCTGAGCAACAGTAACAAACAGTGAAAACTCATTTTCTTTTAGGTTCATTGTATAGTTGTATAAATAGCAATTGCTTATATAGACATTATGCATCGCAGGGTTCAGTCTAGGACATTGTCTGTAGCTTAGTAAATTTCACCAAAAAATGTCTGTCGAAGAATCGTGGACGACTAGAATCATCACGGAGGAGGAAGCTGGCACTGCCCAATCCAAGAGTGGTTTCGATCCACTAACCGGGATTTACCACTCATTGCATCAGCTCGGAGAGAATTTCCAAATCCCCACCAGACACGACATAGACACTTCCACTTATGTGCTTTCCCAATTCCCTCATCCTGATCATGCTCAGACTAAAGTTGCCCTTATTGATTTGGCCACCAACCACCAAGTCAACTACTCACAGCTCCATCGATCCATCCGTGCCCTTGCATCAGGCTTGTACAATGGCCTAGGAGTCCGAAAAGGTGATGTGGTGTTTCTTCTGTCACAAAACTCAATCTTGTATCCGACTATATGTCTCGCTATATTTTCCATTGGAGCAATCCTGAGTCCTGCCAATCCCGTCAACACAAAATCAGAAATTTCTAAACAGATACAGGACTCGGGTGCTAAACTTGTTATATCAGCACCAGAGGAGCTGCATAAGTTGTTAGAAATTGGAGTGCCTACACTAGTCACAACTCGTGAGTCGAATGGCGATTCACTTTCTGTCGAAGAACTGATTGAATACAGTGATCCGCTCGAGTTACCACAGGTCGGTATAACTCAATCAGACACTGCAGCTATACTATACTCTTCAGGTACTACTGGCACAAGCAAAGGTGTGATATTAACGCATTCAAACTTTATAGCCGTTATGACACTCCTCAAATGGTCTGTCTTTGCAACTTCATCGCAAAATGACACTTTCTTGTGCTTCATCCCTATATTTCACATCTACGGCCTTGCATTTTTTGGGTTAGGATTATTTTGTGCAGGGATTACGACCGTTCTGATGCGAAGATTTGATTTTCAAGCAATGCTTGATGCTGTTCAAGCTTACAAAATTAATAACATACCTGCTGTCCCTCCAGTGATACTTGGGCTTGTGAAGAATGGCAGCAAAGTTAAGTGTGACCTGTCATCTTTAAGAAGGGTGGGATCTGGGGCTGCCCCGTTGAGCAAGGAATTGTCTGATGAGTTTAGGCGAAGGTTTCCGTGGGTAGAGCTAAGGCAAGGATATGGGCTTACAGAAAGCTGTGCTGCAGCAACGTTTTTCATCTCTGATGAGCAGGCTAAGAAACACCCAGCTTCTTGTGGACGGCTAGTGCCGACTTTCAGTGCTAAGATTGTGGATACTGAAACAGGATCAGCTTTGCCACCCGGTAGAAAAGGAGAGCTGTGGTTAAAGAGTCCTACTATAATGAAAGGGTACTTGGGAAATGAGGCTGCTACGGCTGCAACAATTGATCCAGATGGGTGGCTAAAAACTGGTGATATGGGTTATCTTGATGAAGATGGATTTCTTCATCTTGTTGATCGGATAAAGGAGCTGATCAAGCATAACGGGTATCAGGTATTTCAGCCTGCCTTTTCATCGATTCTCATCATGTTTCAGCGAAAAGCTTAGCTCTCCCAACAATCCAAAACCAAGCTCCTTTCTACATCAAATTCGGGGATTCGTTTAATCTGGTGCTAAATGCAGGTGGCTCCGGCAGAATTGGAAGCTATTCTTCTGGGTCATCCCCAAGTACTTGATGCAGCAGTTATACCGTAAGCTTTCTTTTCACGTCTCTCTCTTTACCTTTCTGAGATCTATCTAAATATATTAACACATTTTGCAGTGTGGAAGATGAAGAAGCTGGACAGATACCAATGGCATATGTGGTGAGAGCAGCTGGTTCGGAACTCACTGAAGAACAAGTCATTCAATTTGTTGCTAATCAGGTTGATCTGATAACTTCTTCCCCTTAACTTAAAGTAGACTCTAAGATTGCACTCTTCTGATCTTGTTGCATGAAAATCTTAGGTCGCCCCATACAAGAAAGTAAGAAGAGTGGGTTTCATCAGCGCCATTCCAAAGTCTGCTGCGGGCAAAATCTTGAGGAAGGAGCTTGTTTCACACAGCCAACAAATTACCTCGAAATTGTAACTTCCCTCTATTTCTTACTTGCTAGTGGGTCAAGAAATGAAGGAACATTCATCCCTCCTTATATAAATGGGCTGTCTGCCTATTTATTTTAACTGGAAAGACAGAGCAGGAACACCTCATAAAAGGTAATTAGAAGAAAATAGTTCTTGAAACTTTTTTTTTCCGGTCTTGTAATATGGTTTCTGGATGATTAGACATGTGTGTAAGGTAACATAGGACGCAGTGATGGTATCTGAAGATGAAATAAAAATGGTTTTGAAACCTGCGACCATCATCTTTTATTGTCAAATTACGAGTCATAATTCGAAGATTATATCCGCTACCCACCCGGACTTCACACTCTATTGAAGACAGCTTCCTGTTGTTCATCTCATAGTTTCCCCACGATAGAGGAAAATTTACGGCAAAACCCAAAGAGAAGATTACTGGAGGGACAACTTCTGATTCTCGATAAGAATGTCAGATATAGAAGAAAACGGAAGCAAGCTGGATGAAATTTTACAGAATTTTGAGTGCTTCTGGAGAGCCTTTAACATCGCCAACATGCAAACAAAACGCACGCAGTCAACATAAACTGCATATTCACTTGTCATCGGAAAGAAAAACAAAGCAAAGCAAAATATAGGTCTCAGAAATGCATCCCAAGAATCGGTTCTTTTCCAATAAAACATATGATATATTAAATCAAATTAAATAAAAACTAATTGTTTATTATATGATATCCAATGAAATTTATGGTGTGCTGGGAGATAATAATTCAATCAGGGTCTCTACTTCCTGCACACCAATGAAATCAAGATTGTTAGGAGCAGGAACTGTCACTACTCTGATTTAATTGTTGCTAGATCTTTTGCTGGAGAAAAGAGTAAGAGGGAGCTATATGGAGGGCAGGGAGGAGAGGAGGCTGGAGAGGCTAGAGATGAAAGTTTGAGAAAACCTGAACTTTTTATTTATATAGACTCTGTATAAAAGTAATTTTGCCAAACTTTCAGGTTATTTATATATTTCTTGTCGGTTCAGGCAAGGTAGGACAATAATCATAGCTTACTTGAACTCAACCTTTTCATTTCGGTTCTCTTCCAATAAGTAATTCATTTCAG
>Ga0307510_10003257_pt1 | contig 18877 bp, 17 predicted proteins | sample 12_EM_MG_FD_207224 | JGI IMG/M metagenome (GOLD analysis project Ga0307510, IMG submission 207224) | Populus trichocarpa ectomycorrhiza microbial communities from riparian zone in the Pacific Northwest, United States - 12_EM | ecosystem: Host-associated > Plants > Roots > Unclassified | place...
TGGTTGAGGCGCATACATACGCAGGCACCGAAGGCGAAGTTGGTAAGTGAATTAGTACTGTATCCTACCTTCAGTAGGGTACATTTCCGCCTACACCACTCTTGCCCGGGGGCATGGGAACCGGTCCTCCTAAAGGCTCAATCAATTGGGAAGTCTTTTCGAGATGAATGGATCCATCCTACTGCCTACTGTATTACAGACATGGAATCTATTGTAAATACATTGATTGACCCAATCTTCCAAGTCTTGGAAGCATAGAGGAGAACAGCTGGTACGGCATGGCGGCAGCGAGGCGTTGGAGTACCTTCCGTATTTGATCATCCGAGAACTCCAGTATTACTAGTACAGTAAACCATCAACGAAAAAAGTAGGCAACGGTATTCCAGGGTACATGAAAGTGATGAGTCTTTTGTGGCGCCGTGTGGTCCGGTGGCACATGGGTTACGGTATCTATACGATGGGCGATTGAAGCCGAATACATCCAAACCTTAATGCCCCCGACCTCAATAAATATACGAGCAGTTCCTGGAGAAAAGCAATCATTGGTGGGCCCAGGTATGATACAACCGAAAGCACCCCAAAACAACCCAAATTCAAAGTCTAGGAAATGCTGATTTGCACTCCTACTCCCTAACCAATTCAAGTATACCAATAGGCAAAGAAGAAGAAAGTGAAGCAAATCCCAAATCTTCCCTTTCTATAACAAATTCCTTTTGTCTTGCAGGCAGCACTTGTCAATTGTGCACGACTCATCCTGAAACTAGACTGGAAATTTGTACGGGAGTTCGTGGGAAAAAAAAGTGCATGTTTTGAAAATTACCAATTTGTATGGCGGGCCATGTGTGTGATGTAGGCGGTGTGTGGGAGAAAAAAAAGTATTTGGACGCAATGCGGGGTATCCGGTTGGTATGAGAACTATTTTGGTAGGGAAACCATCTGTGAGGATGAGGTGGTGGTGGTGGGAAGATTAGCTGTAAAATGTTTCCTAATTTCAAAAATCATATTAAAAATACACTATTTTCTCCTTATTAACAAAAAGTACTACTAGAGATGACAGATTAATCAAGTCTAATGTGCTTGCCTATAGATCTTCTCTTAGTTCAAGTAAGAGTATCTTGCCAGAACAGTTAGCAGTTAGTAGTCAGAGGTTACAAAACGGAATACATGAAGCGAGCTTAAACGTTGAAGCAACCTAAGAAGTACCAGTGATAAAAATACGGTTTTACATACCGGTAGAGATTTCGAGCATCTGCTTCATCAGAATCATGGTCAAGACAAAACTGAATTAATAGATTCGGATTGATAAGCAGACGTCTTGCTCTAGGTACCGAAACATTGCGGACGCTGCTGCACTTTGATATACCCTCCGAGCTCCTGCCTGTTCTCGCTAGATTGTGCGATAGAAGCTCGTGCCGTATGTTCCTTTCCTAAAGCGCTGCCGCTAAATACCATCTGATATCCCGATACCGGTATTTGCACATGAACCATATCGGCACTTGGAGAGGAGTTTCATCCCAAACTCGTCGTTGGACTCGCTCGACTTGTATGCAATCAGCATCTGCACGGCCAACACAACGCAGTCAACACAGCCACGCCACACTGGAAGAAGAAAAAGGAAGCAAAAAAAAAACTGCGGTGACAAAGTGCGATACCCGGCCTATGTGTACCCCGCTATCATCAAGCCCTCCAACTGCGGTTGTCATCCCAGAAAAAATATTTGATCATCCCATACTCATCCAGAGTCAAGTGATCGCGCGTACGCGTCCAGTCCACGCTATCCTTCGTGTCTTCCAAGCCATATCCTTGAAATCGGCATCTCATTACTGGCGAATCCGGCGATGGGTCTCCTTCTTAGGGCTAGGGCTTCGCCCCAGAGACCGCCATGCGTGAGGGTGAAGACTCTACCCTCATTACCAACTTGGAAAGGGTTGTCAGCTAAGATTTCCCGGGGGCTTTTTTTCACCCTGAAAGCAATTTCCCACAGCCCACTTTCCTACTTTTCGCTGTGAACCTTACCCCTCTCAGCTAGGGGGTTAGAGAGCCAATACGAAGCCCTTTTGTGGTAGCGAGAGAAAAAATCGAGAAAGTTGGAGAAGTGACAAACTGAGGGCCTTTCTGAATCGACAATATGATGCTAACTCCAGTAACACCGTGCGAAGTCCTTGCCTCTCTTGCAAGAATGGAAGAGACAAACCTTACTAGAATCCCGATATGGTAATTATGAGACGATAAAAAATACCGCCTACCGCTGCATCAATTTCTCCCACCTGCCTGCTCGATTACCCCTGATGGCATCGTAGAGGGCAAACCCCACTGCTCCCTCTCTAGCTCTCTGCCCTACCTAGAATGGTGCCAGTCTCTTTCTCTCTTCGTTGGATGCTCTATTGTTGAGCACGGCAATATGATAAGTCGATCATCTGCTATCGGGTTGAGGGAAATAAACCTTTCAAGTAGATGATTGACACCAGCCTTGCATCATTTTATTTCGAGGAAAAAAACTCGGGATGACTGGATCTGCTCGGGATGCAGATCTGAGTTCAAAATATGCTTAGTACAAACACCCTGCCCGAAACGGCTCTCCACAACTACGCCCCTCTGGCACTCTTCCAGCCCATTAGCGGGCCCAGTCACCGGGGGCTTGAACTGATCTATGAGGGGAAATGCCTATCTATTAGCTAGTGCTTGATATCTCGCCCCGCGCGGTTGTGCACACAGGGTCCGTTTCAACCAGGGTGACCGAACGAAAATATCAAAATTTTTGCCCTTCCTTCCGGAGAAGGACCCAAGGTCTCTTGGGGCTAAATCCTCTGGTGGAGCGAATTTGGCTCCTTGCCTCCCCCACAACAATGGGGACTTGTTTGAACATGCGCCGTGAATAGCTGTCACCCAACTCGGCGGTCCTGGATTACCGAAAGAATTCGAATAATTGGACCATGTTCTAGGACGTTGGGATGCCTATCCTAGTAAGGGCTGGTGTTTTTCTCTCCTTTTCCAGAGAAGGAAACTTCGGACTACCAGGTGGGTGGTCCAATTATTCAAGTTCTTGCCGTAAATACACCCGGCTGCCATCCGAAGGAGTGCCGATCCCGCTCCGTACAGAACCCGGGTCTGCTCCGGGTGTTCGAGCCTCGAATAGAATAAACACCGCAGGGTTGCCCTTTAGAAAATAGCATGCTGGAAGAGTACCAATACCGTACATTCATCCCGTGAATTTAGGCGAGATAAGTATCGAATACATTTTCTGAGCCTTGCAGACACAAGTTTCCTTGTACGCGTGATGCGCGCGGTATCGTATCATTCCTTACATTCAGAGAATGCCCCTCCTCCGGAGAACACGGTTACTCACCGTTTGCAAAAAAGAGCTTCACTCAGCCTTTGGGTGCACAACTTATACGGGACATGTGACCCATAACTCCTTCCGATTCGTTCGCCGCCACGCATTGCACAGTAAGTGAAGCAAGCTCAGCCCTACACTTCAAAGGAACCTTGCAACGGTGAAACTCCATTTGGAATGCGCAGAGTAACTTACCCCCCCAATAGTTTGCTGTAATTTCACTCCGCAGAATACTGGCAAGGGTACCCCAAATACCTCCATCGATGCGAAGCGAACTCTCCTGTGCCTAAGGGGGCAGAACTCGCTTTCCGACAAGCGCGAGCTCATGTCGAGTGAGAGTGAATGATGCAGGGCTCTGTTCTTTCCATCCGCTTCTCTCTCCTAGGATTTGGCACCCCTGAATAATATCTACTCTCCGCTGTAAGAGCCCCATTAACCGGAACGGGCAGGGATATGTTTGGCTGGTTAACCTCTCGAAAAAAAACCATTCCGTAACTTCCTGCCGGACCTTTCTACTGCGCCGCTAATTAAAGCGAAAGTGCAAACAGGGCGGACCTATCATCCCGAAGTCGGCAGTTCCTTATCTTGAAGATCATCGTGGTCACAAGGGGGCAAGGGCCACGATGGAATCGAAGGAGCGCTCTGCCCTGGATTCACTGGCTGGGGAAGAAGGCCCTGTGCGTTTGATCTTCGTTTAATGGTGCATGGTTCCGGCAGCATTGAGGTTGGACCGCTTTTCTCGCAGGATGTGGGACCGCCTTGGGTGTAACCGTTATGGCAATGCTTGAAAGTGGGCTTGGCTTAACCTGTCTCTTTTTTTTTCTTTGCCAAGAAAAATGGAGAAAGTTAAGGGTTAAAAACATGTGAGGCTTTGTTTGGCGCACAAGAAAAACGGTATTTTTTTATAGCTGTATGCTAAATGGAGCTTTAGTTTCCCTTTTTTTATGGCATTCTCTGTGGGGCTAGCATCATAGAGTGCTTGAGATAAAAGAAGGAGTGGAGGAAATAGAAACCCCTATTATAACAAATGTGCCAATCCATTCATTTTGGGATTGTGGGGATTAAAAGTTGTTACAAACTTATCATAATATTATTATGATAAAAGAAATAGAAGTGCCAATATTTAGGTTTACCTAAGTTAGACCTAACATTTAGCAAATCTTTTCTCTGCCTCAGCAAACCCCGAAGTGTAATAATGTGAAGCACATTTCTAAATGCTATTATTTCTGAAAATGAAAAAGCACTTTTCAAAAAATGGCTTGTGATAAGCCATTTCCCAGAAGAATGGCATCTAAATCTGTTTTACACGGTGTTATGCCAAACAGGGCCCAAACCAGCCCCCCATACTTAACAGGTTAGGATAATACATCTCGTTATCGTGAATAGCTGCCTCTAGGAAAAATAAATAAATCCAAGCATGACCGTAACCGTCGCACGCAAGACTGTCACACTTTCTGTGAGAGAAGAGGCCCCATCGCTAGGCTTCCAGAACCCTATGTACGTTATTAGCACCTCTAGCGCTCACCCTCTGTCAGTCGCGATGTCTGCTTCCCGCCGAGCGAAAACATGCGCCGTAACACCCAACAACCCTCCAACATCGCAGGAGGCTCCCCCCGTCATATCATAATTTTCTGCCAGAACACGAGCACTGATACTTAGAAAATTCCCCTATCCGAGAGAATCTCCTTCCTACGGTACGCGCACTGCTGGTTTGGGCTACACATGATATACAAGGCTGCTATTATATATCGGGTTTGGACAACTCACATCGGGCTCTAGGTTATGGGAGCACGAACCCTGAGGCTGATATATATCTCGGATATGTATCCGTAGAGAAAGTGGACGTAGTGAACTGTGCTTTTTGAGAAATCAATCATTCCGTGGCTTAAAAAGTCGTAGCTTTGTCTCGGTCGTGAGAGGGGGGGGGTCCGGGCGGCGAGGCAAACTTAATAGAGGCAACCACTAAAAGGCCGTTCTAGCTAAGAGAGGCATCAGTCTCGTTTCATGAACAGGCTCGGTCTTGTCCTGGCAGAGGTAAGTTAGTCGAAGGGGCGATTTTGCCGTCCTGGCTATGTTCCAGAGACGTAGTTCACCTAGCTAAGTATCCTCTTGTCAGTGGTTGATATCTATATCAAAACATGAGTGGGGGTTTTGTGTGTTCTCTGGCTGGCTCCAGGCCCCGGGAGATATTATCTCCCATAATACTGCTACCTAGTGCAGCAGTGCCCTGATGCATCTGTTTTATGGTGCTCAAGGTGCCGGTCATTCCTTTTCATCGCTGGAAGGGACGGTCCTACTGGTTAAGTGTTACGATAACTTCGCCCCCCATTGCTCCTGCAGATGGATCATTTCCTATTTCCTCGCTTATTACTGTTTCACAGAGTGTGATTACTCAAGCATAAAAAATAAAGCACACCCATTTCCTAAGGTTCAATGATCTTTATCACTCGGTTTCTTTACCAGCTTCCCATTATCTCAGTTTCCCAGTGTCGTTTCCGGGAAAATCTAGATGTTTACCAAAGAGAGTCCAGGCAAAGTAGTGAGCATTGGAGGGATCTCGTAATTTTCCTGGTTTTAGATACTTTGGGAATCTGCGTTACTAGAGGATCTTCAAGAGAAAGCTAGTATAAATGGTGTGTGCGCTTCGCCATACTTAATTTGCCATGAGGTGATGTATAAAAGAAGCGAAGGCCCCTCAGAGCCCCCCCCAAAAGCTTAGAGCCGAAGTGAGCGTCCCCCACATCCACGCTTCCACTTCGGGGGACGTAAAACGGGGGGAAGAGTGGTTACGTCTCCTTTCCCAATCCGCCTAGCAGTAAATATGTATCCTATTGTTCCCAGATCCTGATTTAGCCAAGCTTGAATTGTTTCACAGTCACCCCCCTCTATATGCTTATTGATACCCCTTGACTAGTTTGTTTTCATATCCTTTAGTCACACGGACTTTGCTGCGGTTTCGATCGGCATAGCACAATTATCATGTTTGCACAGGGTAAGGTTTGTCTCCGTGATATTTTGGCAGTTTTCTCGTCAGGCGTATTCTCACCAGAGAACTCCAAGAAGATACCTATGGAGACCGAAGAGCATTTCTTCTCATCGCCAGGGTCTTTGGTCGTCTCCCATTCATTCCTCAACAGCTTCAAAAACTCGCCGATCATACATTATCACTCGTGTTTGGAATCCTACATCTTCTTAGAAGTAGCAGCACTTGGTGTGGGAAATGCCCGCGCTCATTGGAGGCAGTGGTACGCGTACGCACCCGGTGGAGGGACACGCAAACCTTGATTGTTTCCTCCTATTTTACTTTTCTTCCTTCCTGTCCTTTCCTCTCCTTGGCCTTCCTTCCTACTCTTTCCCTCACTTTTGACTTTCTCTCCCACGTACCCAATGGAATCAATCTTGAACCCCTCCACCGCTTAGTACAGACTCTGTGCGATCACTTGAGCCGCTCCACCCCGCTGCGTAAAACCCGTCTCGCCGATCATTACCTCCGCTTTCCTTACTTTGGACACACCAGTTCGAGATAAAGTGTGGGGAATAAGGGGTTCAGGAGAAAGCAACACTCTTTGGACATGGGGACTATAGGAAGATATGAAGTATCGGTAGGAGTAGGGATTAGGTGTCCCATGTCTCTTCTTTCACTGCTACTTAGGCTCGGGGCAACGGTACTTCTACCCTTGAGAAGCATTATATACGGTGTCAATAGTACGAGCCCCACTACGCCCCGCGGGACATACTTCCGTCATGAAGCAATATTCTTAACAGCACATTTATGCGTCAGCTCAAACTAAACCTAAGGACAGCAAGAGCAGAGAGTTTTGCGAGGCAGATAGACCTGCGCATTTCTCCCAAGGACGGGCCTGCTCATTATGAGTGTATGAGTATGGTATTTGAGCTTTATCTCGGGAAACCCTGTGGGGCACACTAGGCGGCCCTCTGTTCTTTTCAAATCCACTCATTGCATACTCGTGCAAAATGTTTGCGTGAGATATTGGAAGATATAACCCCGGAGAGAGAGACTAGATAGGGGAATGTTGACCGCAATCACACAAGATCTTGCAGGAGGGATCCCATCAGGGCGGATATACGAAGGGTTGCTTCCGCCCCCAACGTCGAGGTTTAGAAAAGCTAGGCCAGTGCGCTCAACCGACACCCCTAGGGATCCCTCGCGGTTGGACGTGTGGGGTGTTTGAACTACGATGACTGAATTAGCAATGCTATTTTTATCGAGGTGGGTCTCATCGTACGGTTCTATTAAGGGTTACACGTATTATTTATTTTCACTGACCATGAGCTTTTGCTTCTGGCTTATGAGGGTCCTCGGAAGAATCGAATCCAGAGTGGGAGGCGGAATGTGGGAATATGCAAACCGTGTTGTATGATTTTGGCCCCTCAACTACTAGAAGCGGAGCTAACTTAAGGTGTCGAGGCTTTACGGTACTGGAATGTTTGATAGCACCTACCCGATTCCAAACCATTCCGTATCTCTAGATCTGAGTTAGATATTTAGTCTAGAATCTTGGTCTTCGAGAACAATGTGCCAGGGGACACAAAGGATCGAAGCCTGCAAATTGCGCGGTTTATCCTACCTGAGTCTAATTTATGGAGCTCCCGAGGCAAAAAGATCAGCAGAGGTCACAGAGGCCAACGCTCGGGATGTGCAGTACTCGTACAGTGCCGGGGGAGGATTCTGTGGATAAACTCATTAGCTTTTTTTCCGCAAAGGATCCTACGAGCCACTTGTACCTACTCCCTACAGGGCTTCTACCGTGCTTGCAATCTGGACTGGAGAATAGCGCACGCCTACACCATGCATAACCGTGCCCAAAGAGGGAAGAGTACGAGTACTTTTAGGCAGGATGGAAGCAATGCGGATGGTGCGTACTTCTTGACGCCACTTAGCCCTTATCTGGTCTATATTCTGCGGGTCTCATCTGGCATTTTAGATTCCCTTGCGAGACCTTGCTCTCATGAGACATTTGTGATACCCTGTTGGTACAGTATCGGTATTCGACCTGATGGGGATATGTGAATTCGATTGTTAGCTTACCAGTACTAGTACTCTCGGTACTAGTATGGTAGATGGTAAATACCGGTACCGTTGCTTTTCCCACGCTACTGATAGCAACGGTAGGTGTTACTCTGCGTGTTACCCTTGAGTGGAGACCCCGATAGGATAGGAGACAGTCGAGTACCACACTGAGGAGGGCTGCCAACCGAACTTCGAACCGCCTATAAACGGGCCGAGCCTAACCCCCCCATCCCTTACCTAACTACGGGGCTCCGCCACGGTACCAGACTGGCACCAACTCGATCAATCACCGAATCGGTATCCAAATCATATGATACCACCTCCTCTCTCCCGATATTTCTTTTATTTCCCTTCCTAGCACTCGTCGCGTTTCCACTTTTGGGGGACCAAACGCGGGATAAAGTTCGGCAAACAGAAAACTTAATGTATCATAGCATGGAAGATTATACGAGCACAGCGCGGTAGACATTCGCAATTACAAACGGGCCGGCCAAACCGAAATACCGAGTTTAGAAGCTCCATATAATACACCCTACGGTCGAAATAATCGGAAAACAGAAGGGGCTAGAAGCACTGAAATCAATTGGGCTGGGGCCAATCAGAAACTCCGGAGTCCCTCGTCACTTTCTCCAGAATTTTTTCGTTTTTTGTTTTTACCACAGCACTCGAGCACGGTGCGAAACGGCACCCAAGTCCATCCAGATTGTAACACTTCCCTTCCCTGGTCCTGCAGCCCGGATCGCAAACGCAAATCCCCCTCGCGTACCATGCACCAGTCATACACACCTCATTCATTCATCCATCTCGACCCGCCGATCACCCCACGCCCCCCGTAAACCGCTCAAACATATATCTAACATATTCAACCCCCCCCCTCCGGGGCCTATCCAACTTCATTCATTCATTCACTCATTCACTCGGTAGCTTGGTAGAAAAGCACACCTTCTTCCCTCCCTCTTCCTCTTTCTTTCCCCTTCCCTCTCCTCACTTTCCCTACCGCTCGTTAGCTACCGATTAGCTATATACAACAAAACAACAACTACAGTCGCAATCCCACATACAACACACATACATACTCGAGTGCATAAAAACGCGCGAGAAAAAAATGTCAGTATTCACAACGACCCGCTTCGTCTGCGGTCACCACAACTTCACAACGAACCATACGGGCCGACCACCCTGCCATGACCTATGCCGGTGGATGGAAGTCACCTTTGCCTGCGCCCGGTGCGCGGACGACTACGAGGAGGCGCGGCGCCGACGCCTGATAAAGGAGTGGAGGAAGCGTGCGAGGAAACTGCGAGAGACGGTTATGGACTGGATGGAGAGTATCGACGTTGTACCCATCGACGAGAACAAGGTCGGCGGGGATGGTGCGAGTAAGGTACAGCCCACGGTTATGCCCCCGGTTCTAATGGCAACGGCGGCGACGACGACGGTAACGGGGGTGGGGGCCCTTGCTGGTGGTGGTTGAAGATTGCCGACGGATAATGGTGATCTGGAGGGAACATGCGATATCACTTTTTTTTTTTTGCTTTGGTTTCCTTATCAGAAGGGGGTTTTTATTTACTTTTTTGCAAAATTGTGGATTTTCTTTACTTTTACTTTTACTTCAAATTGGTGTTCTATCTTTTTTTTCCTTTTCTTTTCGCTGGGTCTCGATTGTTCATGATGGAAGGATGGATGGATGAAGGATGGATGCATAGATGGATGGGTGCGATACCGGTATTCTATTTTGGAAAGCGTGGGGGTCTTTTGTTTTTGCATTGCAAATGTGGTTGGACTCCTTGAGGCGGAAACCTTCTTTCTTTCCCACCCTCTCTTTCCTGCCCACCTCACTCTTTTCCCTACCGTAAGGAAGCGCCCGATGCGTTTTGGTTGTTTAGAGTGGCTTTGCTTTTTTTCCATCTTTGGTTTTTTTACTCTCTTGTCTTTGCGAAACCACGCGATGGAGTAGGTTGGCATAAGATCGGAAGGAGGGTATCTTCAGGTGAGTAACCAGACTTTTCCCTTCTCTATCTCTCTTTGCTCAGCACCTCCTTTGATCGCCGGACGGTACGATACAATGTTACATTACCGCGATCCGGATGTTTTTTCTCTTCGGCTTTTGCTCGACACACATCCGGATTAAACACCTGTCCTCTTTTTTTTCCCTTTTCTTTTACTCTTACTTGCTCCAATTTATTCGGAACACAAGGTGATGGAGTGTGAGTATATCAGTTATGAGACGACCCGCACATAAGAAGAGCAGATAAGGGAAGGGAAGAAGGAAAAGAAAAAGATAACCAATCCATCCCCCCCGCTTAGCTTTTTGTGCGCCCTCGCCGGGCATACGTACCATTCTCCTCCCGCAGCCAGCCAGTCCATGTCAGCAGCGGCGACGGCAGATATCTTTGGAATTTCCGATAGGAAAGGATTCGGAAAGCAAAGAGGGGACGAAGAGGCTGAGGAGGAACCATAGTTCCCTTCTTGCGTTAGGGCATTTTTTTTCCTATCATTATCAACCTATCCGGCTGTAATGCTATCAGTTACTCTACTTTTCTGGTGATAGTGGTGGGGGACTAAGAGGAGGGTGTTGCAAAGTCTGGAAGTCTAATATGGAGCACTTACCGATACTCCATTATGTTGCATCCCCCTTAATGAATTGTGCGAAAAAAATTGAGCAAGTTGTAAAGTAGGAAAAATCACAAAAATATTCTAAAGTATAAAGAATCATCTATCCGTGACGTCGGCCCCTATTTTTAGTTTTGTCGAGGAATGACAAAGCACCTCAGTAGAAAAGAAAAGAAAGAAAGAAAATCCCAAGGTTTGGGAAAGACTCCGCCAGAAAACGGTACAGTACCTGAAAACTGCCGCTTGGCCAACTTCGTCCACCAGTTCACCCCCCACCCTGGTGGCTGCCCCAAATGTATCGCAGCCTTCCCACCTCGGCCTACAGTGTCCGACTTGCTAGCTAGGGGGTGCACAGGGGAAGGGGGGGCATGCATAAGTTTTTTTGTTGGGTTAGGAAAGCCCCAAATGCCCGCGAGCATGCCCCGCAGGGCTAGGGTCCTTGTGCAATACAATCGAATCTAGCCCTCTGACAAACGGTGGCAGTTGCGCCATTTTGTCTCTCCTCCTTTCCAAATCCAAACCGACAACGTCTTCTGTTCTCTGCATTGTTGTTAAACCATTGCTCTTTGCCTGCATTGACTCAACCTTCCCATTCAACCGTCACTTTGCCCTCTGGTTTCCTATCGTTGGTATTAACAAGGGAGTTGGAACCACTATCGTTGTGGTATTTCTTCCTGAGATGACTTAGTGTCTTGTTGATTTGGGCAAGTTTGTTTCTTTTGTAAAGGGGCTTCCAAATAGAGGAGGGGAGAGAAAGCGTGGGGGGTTCTCCATCTGCCATATTGTATCATGCCGGCTAGTTTAAAAGCAGGGGAGTTGGGCCCGGTTAAAAGAGCAAGATGCATGTTACTGTGTGCTTTCTGGCCCTGGGAAATGAACGATGCGTAGAGATTGGAGGATATGCGGTGGCCCAACCAATCAGATCTTATCAAACCAAGCGGGATGGTGGCTGTCGCTCTCTGTCAGTCGTAGGCGGAAGCTTTGTGAGAAAAAAAGAGAACCCATTCGTTTCGGCCGGGGTAAGTGAAGCGATATCAGGACTCCTGGGGTTCGTGGTCTTGTCTATAAAAGTGTGTCAAGATGTAAAAATCACTCAGCGCGCGGCCAGTTTGACGAGGGAGAAAGAGTTGTTAAGGTGAACCAGAAGTACGTAACTTGCTGGGCGATATTGAACTGTTAATTGCCTCGCCCAGTGGTCTTCGGTGCTGTAGCCAACCAATCTATCTCGCACACTATTTGATTGGTGGACGATGCCCCAAAAGTGTCTCAAAAGGGTAGTTTGAAGCTATGTGTAGAGACTCCGGGAATAGGGATATTAGATTGAGTATAAAAATCTTGACTCTGGTACCAGATCCTCCCTTTTAGTCAACCTAGACATTCGCAGACTTTTACCGGTAGAGTTAGGTGTCAGTGGGGTGCAGGCACATATGCACGAGCTAGCTTATTCCTTCATCCACTCCTGAATTTCGGAACTTTTCACTCGTGAAATGCCACTTGTTTCCTGCTCTGCTTCTGGTGCTAGCTTGCCTAGGCATCGAGTTAGGTGTGACTGTTTGCTAGCGAGATCAGCTCCCTATCCTAGCACCCCATGTTTTCTCACTAGCACCTATGAAGTGACTGCGAAATGTTATGTCACCCAAGCATCCAGTTCTGTTAGCTGCCCTTGGTACCGCACTCCTGGTGAGCAAATTGGTCTGGTTGGCGGGCCTGGGTACAACTGCGAAGTTGAGAGCATTACGATGGCTTGGCGGCTTGAACAATTTGCTCACCACAAGTATATATGGCGCAGGTGGAAAAACGGCAGGTGGTAGTCCAGTTTGGAAACGCTGTCCTAGTAGAAAAAGAACGCTGCGCTGTGTGATAAGTTAGTTATCGGGGCTGAATATGTTCGTGGCATTCTGAGCACCTTGCAATATAAAGGCTGCTAAGCAGGGATTGGAAGGGATCCTAGGGGGTAAGAGGCTCACAAGATTAAAAGTGGTCTTTGCGGAAGACTTAAGGAAAAAGCATTATATTATGAACTTCATGTGTCAGCCTGGTCCACGGAGGCCTTGAGGCGCAGAGCACAAGTATGATTTGTGCTGGCGAGACAAGGAACAGAAAAATGCTCTCGCCGATATCTTTAATTTAGTTGACAGGAATTAATGTTTTGTGTTCCCGGGGTTGTAGCGCCGTTACCATGGATTTCCACTCAAGACGCCGATGGTGAGTGCCCACCGGGGCGGATGATGCATGTGATACAATACCTCCTCGAGATTATTATTTCGGTCGGAATCCCATGCTTTCTGGAGAGGCGATCAATTGAAAAATGCTCGATTGTAGGAGCTTCGGGATTCGGGGTATCGATGATAACAGCTGAAGTTAGGAGCCCATATGACTTGGTCAGCAGCCTGTTGGGTGTCACTAGTGATTGGATATAAAGAATGGAATGACATATGGGAGCGCTGCTCGGTGGTATGCTTACTACTGGCGCAGCGAGCCCAGGTGCGGTGTTGGAGCAGTACAGTATAGTGCAGCAGGCGAGAGGGGTCGGGCCACGAATGGTGTTTTGCGGTGGAATTGCGTGCAGCGGCTTTGCTGCGAACGACAAAAGCCTCCAATAACTAATATTCCGTGTTTCCAGGCGAGCGGCCGAAATCCCTAGCGGGGCAAACCTGGTTGGTGATAAGGAGACAGCTTATTGGAGAGTTGAAGATAAACTTTCCTGGGAGGATCACGGCGGAGAGATGGTAGGGTGGTTGTGAAAACAAGATGAAGGGAGGTAGAGGCAAGAAGAAGCAAACATCTCCACCTCGCTACTGTAAGCTACAATTCCAGTATCTTAGGCCCCAACCATCTCTAGAGCGCCTACGTAGTCATTCTTTACTGCACCTTTCCCATGGGTTTCTGACATCACTTCTGCAAATCAAATATGAATTAAGTAAGAATTCCTATCAAAACCGTACATTATCACCAAATTACCACTACTCTAGCTCCGCACGAGAACACCAGCTGCTAGAGAAATTCGTAAAAAAAAAGCAGAAAGAGAAAGAAAAGAAGAAAAAAAAGCAGATCTCACACAACAAATAGGGAAAGCATGATAATTATTAATAAATATAAGCTATAAGCAACGAGATAGGGAAACTTGCGATTAGGCTTAACCTCAGAGAATCCTGCAAAGCTGGGAAAAGCACTAAGTTGAAGGTCTACCGCTTCTTGCCTTTCCCTTTGCTGCTGCTGCTGCTGTATCGTTAGAAGACTTGAGTGATTTCTTGGGGGTAAGTGTGCTTGTGGATCTAGCGATTTTGGATTTCTCAGGAGTATGGTTCTTGGCCTTGACCTTCTTGAGTTCGAGATCCTTTGGTTCGGAGGGCCCCGGCGTGAATCTCATGGACTTGTTGGTCTCTGGGGGCCCAGGTTTTCCAATTTTAGACTCTTGTTTGGCATCCACTTTCTGAGCGGGCTCATTGAGGGAAAGATCCTTGAAGCTGGGTGTATCTAGCTCTTCGGATTGAATCTGCCCAGGAGTGCTAGGCTCTTCGGCGCAAACGTCTGTGGGGTTAGTGATTCCTTCGGCGAGCCCCTCCTCAATCCCGACATCTTCGGCGCTCATTGTGCCTTCCTCGGTTCCCATCTCATCAGCGACTTCTGTAATCGCCTCTTCCTTCTCTTCCACAACGCTGTGCGTGCTCCCCCCCTCAATATTCCCAGTCTTCTTCAACAACCCCTCAGAAGCATACCCAATCTCCTCCAAGTCTTTGGCAATAACTCTAACACTCTTCGCCCCACCTTCCACCTCCTTTTCCTTCCCACCGGCCACCTTTACCTCTCCACCACTAATTCTGGCAAAGTGCTCCAACTCTCGCATTTGATTCGCCTCCCGCTCAAGCCGTTCAGCAAGACACTCGGCGCAGAGCAAGGAGGACTTCACATTCCTAGCCGGCAGCGGGCTTGGCAGGGTGCAGATTGAGGTGACAGAGCAATGAGGGGTTGTAGTATTGTAAGTAGTGGAGACGTGCTTGCAAGCGTAGGAGGTGATGGTTTGAATGCACATTTTGGTTGCTGGATTTGTGAGTGAGGATTTAGTTGTGAGGTAGTTGATGAGTGGGAGTGGTGATATTGGTATTGCTTGGTGGATCGTGGATGGGCTTGATGGATAGTCGATGTTACAGTGTTGACTAGCCGGTATATATACTGCTATCGCCCGAGTTTGCCAACTTTGAAAAACAGATGCTGTTTGTCTTAGCCGGTTCGTTCTCTTCTATTTTCAAGAGGTTGTTTGAACGACTCTGAGCTGTCAGCGCTCGTGCGAGTGTGCGCTTCTGAGGGGGGGGGGTAATACAATGACTTAAACTTGGAGTAGTTCAGGGAATATTGAATTCCAGAGTGATCGGGTTGGGGCTTTTTTTCCAAGTGGGTCATCCTAGATCACTCGGTTGTGGAACTAGAGCTCCGGGGGCTTGCACGGGCCAACTAACAATCAGGTAGCTGAGCAGGAACAGTTTCCTGGACTATAGAAGGAAGCCTTTTCAATCAAAGTACCATACCATGTGAGTGTCTCATTCTAGGCTGTGCCTTTGGGTGGAGTTGTAGAGAGCATCATTACTGAATGGATTACTATGCATTCGCTTGATAGTACTGCCCTCCCAGCGGGGTTAATCGGCTCCAACTAATTGCGAAGAGACGGTCTGGGCGATATATCTATCATAGAGTGGCGCCTGCCTTTATTTGCCCTTATTTTGCGAAGGCGCTCAAGGGTCTACAAGTATCTGGCATGAATGGACCCAATAAAGGGGATTCCAGGAGCAGAATTTTGTATTGCGGATTATCTGTGCGCATTCCACCGCCCATACTAAATTCCGTCCCCAGGACCCCCCCTGTAAGGTCCATTAATGATGGGGACGTGTATAACCCTCAGCGGGTGTCAGAGTGGGTTACGAAATGGAATTCTTCGAGTGCAGGTGTGGTTGCCCTGTTTAAGTCCCACGTGGATTTTTCTATCACTCATAATCCTGTTAGTGGATGCCAGGTGTATGGTGGTGTGGTGGATTAAGCTTAAATTGACCTCAGCTACGGGTAGTGCTGTAGACTACTGCTTGGGTAATATCCCTGGACCGCTGTAATTACTAGTAATAGTATAACAGCCCCCCGAGAACACGCAAAATCATCGTATTGCGTGTTGTATGATATACTTGTTATTCCTGGTGTTCTTGCATGAGCTTCCCGATAAAACTAGAGAGTTTGTTCCCCGCTAGGACCTTGCGGTGGTAAACCGAGGCATTTCGGCCAAAACCACCAAGGCGTAGCACAACTCACAATATCTCACAGGAGGGACAAAAATCGTCTAGAATGAAGATGCGATATTATATTTCTTGTGCGTTTTATGCAAGGGTCTATCTATAACTATGAAAATACTCCCAAGATGCAGAAAGAAAAGAGAAACGCGGAGGGGAAGAGGGATAGAGAGAAGTTCGAACCTTACTTCCCCTCCTAGTAAAACCTAGCACGACTCTGATATTAGATGAACCCTCTCTCCCACCGCACTCCCCCTACTTTTCCGAACCCATTACGGGCGGCAGCTCCTCCGAAAACCCGTCCCCAGGCTTCTTCGGCGCCAGCAGCCGCTCCCACGCCTCGTCGTACATCTTGCCATACCCCTTCCCACCCTCCTGCACAAGATACCCCTCAAGCTCACTCTCGCCTCTCGTCTTACGCCAAAGCTCAAACGACCCAGTAAACTTCCCACTCTCCAAGTCCCCGGCATACTCCCTCGAACCTCTAATGACGCACTTCAGTTCGTCATAAATGCCCCCATTTCTATTATTCCTCCTCCGCTCCAGCAAGTCCACCCACGCGCGGATACTCTCAACTTCCCGCTTGATATAGCCAGAGTCGCGCTGAGCGCGGCCCAGTAGACGGGAGACTTCGTCGAGCGTCACGTCTAACCTCCCTCGGACCCGCTCTAGCCGGGATTTTTGTGCTTTCTGCACACACGTGAGACAGGAGGTTTCGGCGAGCTTCGCGGGGAGGATGGCTATTGCTTGTTCGGGGACTGGGCAGCCGCCACTGCAGGGGGTTGTTGTTGCGAACAGGTGGCCGCAGATGAAGGTTGTTGTGTGGCGGATGCACATTTTTTTTCCTTTCCTTTCTTTTGTGTGTGGGTTAATAGTGGAGATATAAATTATTTGATAGATTTGGGAGTTGAGTGCCGTGGAAGGAATGGAAGTAAGTAGGGCCCGGGGTTTGCCGTGGTATTTGTAAAAAGGTGGATACTTGAGTCAAGTTAAGTAAGACTGGTGAGAACAGCGTGGATAGATTGAGCAATTCAACACCCCCTCTCCCCCCTCCACTTGTAACGGGCAGTAGGAAAGATCGCAGTTCCTCTTTCAAAATTAATTCTCTTTTCCCTTTTTCCGTTGGATGGATGAAAAGCTGTAGTTTGATATTGCGTGCGTTCTTTCAAGAGGTCTTCCAGGCTTGAATGATCAATGGGTTTCGACGAGGCTGAATCTATGTTGTGTCGACGACTGGCGCGAAGAGCCTTGAAAAGAAAAATATTTTTATTGGCCGATAGTATCGGGTATGAAAGTCAGCACCATTTCCTCCCATATTTTTCCCGGAGTAGGAAGCTTGAATAGTTTTTCCGTCCCCGCATTTCCTCCGAAGTGAGTGAGTGAGACTTGAACATGTTTGGGGATATATATGTTTTTTTGTGCCTATGATGACAGTGTTAGTAGGGCCAGGTGCCGCAGCTAAACCGGCCCGGGTGGGCTGCGCCTGAATCAGCTGCAGCTGCGAAGTCCTGGCTTATCCACTGGTGGGCCACCCCTTCAACGTTCAAGGATTAGAATAGATCGCCCGTGGCTTGCGACCTTGTCTTCCCCCACTTCCTCCCGAAATAACTTCAGGATCCATGTTCTCCGGGTTAGAGGGAGGTCGTTGTGAGATAAACGTTTGCATTTCGTGCTTCTTTCGAGCCGGGCTCGTGGCGTTTTAACTACTGGGAGCTGCTGTATTCATTTATTACTGCAGCTTCGCTTGTCGCGAAATGTTTCGCTGTAGACTTAAGTTGCAGCCTTTTTGGGGAGGCCCAGCAGATAGGTTTCTGTATGCTTTGTGGTTTGGAGCCAGTGGGGTAATCGTGCCAAGGTTGTGGCGGAGCCACAACCCACACTTGCTCGCTTGCCCGGAACCATGGGCACTCTCAAGAGAGTGCCCCTCAGCTCAACGAAAGAAATCAGCTCAATGAAAGATTTTCCTCTACCAAAACACTAGACCCCTGTTTCCTCCACCCCATGTTGCCCAAAATGTCTGAAAACTATACCGACATTGAGGCAAGAATTCAGGCTGCCTGTTTAAAGCTTTCAGAGCTTGAGAAACCGAATATTGCTGCTGTTATTCACGATCGTAGTATGAGATAGGATATTAAGCCCACCAAAGATTTACATAAGAAACTAATTACAAGGCCACCCAGCACCATAAACCCTCCTAGCCTTTTTCAAACGAGCATTCCTCTTCCTTATAGTCTGTTTAAACTCGGTAAAAATTGGTTTTCAGGTCTTGTTTTGCTCCTTTAAGAGGGTTTTTTCATATGGCACAAGTTGAAGGCGAGCTTGTTGGACCTTCTTCTCTGTGGTTTCCTCCTCCTGCCTGTCAATCATAGCTCTAGTCTCACTTGTGTAGAGCACACCATCCTTCTGGATTGACTGCCAACTCCGGTATTGTCGATCAGCTCATGCTATCTCTGCCGCTTGTGTGTACTGTAAATCATCTTGTGCCTGAGCACACGAATGTGCTTGTGCAACATCAGCAAAAACGGACCCTGCGTCTGATCCGTCGGCGTTGCGTCCTGACGCAAGCGACGCATCTCCTGCGTCCCATGCGTCCTGTGCGTCCTGACTTGCGTTGCAACGCCCCGC
>Ga0307510_10003258_pt1 | contig 18875 bp, 10 predicted proteins | sample 12_EM_MG_FD_207224 | JGI IMG/M metagenome (GOLD analysis project Ga0307510, IMG submission 207224) | Populus trichocarpa ectomycorrhiza microbial communities from riparian zone in the Pacific Northwest, United States - 12_EM | ecosystem: Host-associated > Plants > Roots > Unclassified | place...
ATTATGAAGAGATTTTTTTAAATAAATTCTAAATATGAATAGTTTTTAACTGTTCCGAGAAATAAACTAGACAGCCCTGTTACACTATTCCTAGACCTAAATCCTAATTCTTACAATATGCGCACCCCGTCAGTTCAACTGGTCATTAAATTTGTGGCGTGGCAGTAACTCATTCACAGGGAAAGTGGTCAGCAGTGAGGCTGCAGTTTGGACATTAAAATCACAGCTGTTACCTCATATACACGTTGATCTTTCACAGATAACTTGAAAGCAAGTCACAATATCAGAGAGTTGCGTTAGTCTCATAGCACTGAGCAAAAACCGAAGCTACCAATTCCCAATAATTTTGGCGACAGTGATTTCCTTCCTAGGGAATTGAGCTCTGCATAAATATGGTCCAGGAATGGTTGGTGTGAAGACAGGGATTGGTTAGGTTTATTGAATAAGGTATTAACAAATGTGTGGGATGGATAGGAGACAATGATACTGCAGAAAAAACACTGCCGCACACTTGGAGCAAACTGCAGCATCTCTGCTTCCTATCATCAGTCTGGACCTTCTCTTCAGGAAATGAACAGTGGACACATGGAACTGCGCTCTTTTATTTGAACGTTTCAAGTCAGACACAGGCAGTTCATTCAGTGTAGTTGCTTGCTACAGCAGAATATCATTTGTAATATGTGTGTGTTAGGTCTTACACGTACACCAGAACTGCATATGATTACTAATGCTCTCTGAACCTGGGAAAGAAAAACTATATGTGAGCAATATGAAATGCAAGATTAGTCCCACTCTCAAAGATGATGGAATCATAAAGACATGATGAGCGCGACTTCGAAGGTCTTATGGTTTAAGAATCAAGACCATTGAACTCAAAGAGGTGAATGGACTGAATGTTGAGTTTGTTTATTGTCATATCCTGCAGATGGAAGTTGAAATATTTGTAGAAGAATTGGTGTTGAGTTTGAAATACAAGTAGGGGTAAGAAAAAAACCGAAAAATTAATTAAATCAAGAAAATCAGAAAAAAAATAATTGAAAAAACCAAACCATAAAAAAAAAACCAATTAGAATTTTAAAAAAACTGACCGGTTCGGTTCAGTTTCGGTTTTATAAGTCTGAAACCAAAAAAACCGAACTGAACCCAAAAAAAAAAAAAAAACCGAGTCAAACCGGGAAAAACCAAGTCAAACCAGAAAAAAACCGAGCTAGACCGGTTTGAACTGGTTTTTTCCCCAAAATAACCGAACCGAAACCGGTCAGTTTGAACCGATTTCGGTTCAGTTTTGGTTTCTTTTTTAAAAAAATCAGTTTTGATTTTTTTATATATATAAAAACTGAATCAAACCGAAAATAATCACCTCTAAATACAAAGCATGGGTAGAAATGTAGAACAAGAACAAAACCGATTACTTCCATCATTTTGCAGCAGAGAGGTGCAGGAGCTACATCTTCAAAAGTTTACTATTATCTGCAATCAATTAGACAGATACTTGGAACAGGTGATTTAGTTATATCAGAACTGTCCATCATGTTCATGTCTATTTAGTTCTCAATTCCAAGAATATAACTACAAAACAAACCATTTTAATTTAAAAATTTAATATAAATAACAAAACTCAAAAATAATTTTTATCTTTTCAAATAAAAACTTTTTAAATTGAAAACTTATATGTACTCATAACTATCTTATATTTAATTTTATTAATTTAAGATTTAAGTTGGTAGTGAAATTTTAATAATAATTTTACACTACTTTCTAATAATATATACCTTAGCTTCCTAAATAAAAGATTCATTATCAAGGAAAAGTTTAGTAACCTTAAATTGGTTGGTCTTGGAGCAAAACCCAATTCCACAGTTCCTCCCAAATGCTACTATGGAGAAGGATCTTAGAAAAGCTTTTCCTCAGTTTAATGCTTAGAACTGGAGGAAAAAAAACCTTGCTCTTTGAAATACTACTGCCTCCTCTAAACCTCCTGACCCAAATTCTCTTGTATGGGGTTGATAGGGTTGGCAAAGCCGAGAATGATGATATGGTTGTTTTATAAGAGATGGGGCTATTGTCAAAGAACCATATCAACCCAATAGCTTAAATTGTTAGGTAAGGTCTCAAGATATGATTTATATTATTCTCTAACATATCCCCTCAAGTGAAAGCCCTTTGAACTTGAAACTTGCACAAACTCACAGTACCTTGTGCTTAATTTTTATCAAATAAATAGGGATGGTGAGATTCGAACTCGTAACCGCTTGGTCATCAAGGCTCTAATACCATGTCAAATAACTAATTCAACCTAAAAGCTTAAGCTGTTAGGTGAGGTCCCAAGATATGATTTATATTATTCTCTAACACACCCCCTTAAGTGAAAGCTCTTTGGGCTTAAAACTTGCACAGGCTCATATTACCTTGTGCTTGATTTTTATCAAATAAATGAGGATGGTGAGATTCGAACTCGTGACTACTTGGTCATCAAGGCTCTGATACCATATCAAAGAACCATCTTAACCCAATAAGCCAATAGCTTAAGCTGTTAGGTAAGGTCTCAAGATATGATTTATATTATTATCTAACATGGTATTGGGTTGAGATGGTTCTTTGATATGGTATTAGAGCCTTGATGACCAAGCGGTCACGAGTTCAAATCTCATCATCCCCATTTATTTGATAAAGATTAAGCACAAGGTACTGTGAGCCTATACAAGTTTCAAGCCCAAAAAGCTTTCACTTGAGGGGGTGTGTTAGAAAAAAAATAAAAATCATATATTGGGACTTTACTTAACAACTTAAGCTATTGGGTTGAGATGATTATTTGACAGTTATTTCAGTTGTGGGTGAAACTCAACATTTCATTATATAACTTCTCTCCTTTTATCATTGCTCTATTGATTCCATCATTTAATGTAATGTATTCGAATTACAAAGAGTTTCTAGCTCTGATTTTCACCACATTAATGCTGATCTTATTAGGATTAATAAAGTTGATATAGTTGTTATTGTTGAACCTAAGATTAGTGGTACTAACATATAAGAGCTTTCGTTTTCAAGATTCTTTTCGAGAGGCTTTGCTGATGGTTTATGAGTTTTATATAGGGATACTAACTTGAAGGTTGCAGCTATTCTGGATAGTGGTGGGTAGTTTATAAACATAGAGATTGAATGGTATTGTGCAATGTGATATTGCTGAAAAGGGGAATCTATTTCCTTATCAGATGGAGAAATTTGTTGTTATATTTGTCAACTAGAGAGCTTCCAAACACATATTTCTCTAATGCTAGCTCCATGTTTTCCTATTACCCTAGCATAAAATTTCCTAGCCATTCAGATAAATGGGGTGGCTTATTGGGTGGTTTGAGTTTGAACCGTATTTGTTTGTAAAAGTGAGACATCTACAAATTATTTTCTAGTTCGGCACCTAAATCTTATGTGATGTTTAGAAAAAAAGTTTGAAATATGACGTCGTCGGCATAAAATTTCATGAAAATGACATAGATTTAAAAAATATTAGAAAAATGACTTTGTTTAACACAACTGTTATTCAGAATCACAGCTTTAAACAAAACCATGATTTAGAATTGTAGTTACGTATACAATTGTGATTCAAAATCGTGGTTGCAATGGGTATTTAAACACCATTCAGCTCTCAATATCCACCGCTCCTTAAAAAGAAAAAACCCTAGAAACCAAAAACCATCACCAAAATAGCCTTCAATCCACCACCAAAACACCAAAATCATGTTCCTCTTGTCTGCACGAGTCTAACTATTGTTATATGGTTGCAAACTATCGACCTAGGCTTGATTTGCAACCTCCTCGCCGCGACAAGCGGTAAAACAGCCATCTAGCCATAAAAAAATCAAGGTAAAACAGCTACATTGTCTCTTAATTTTATGGGTTTCATTGTTGAATTGAGAAGTTTTGAGTTTTGATTTATGATTATTCATGTTGTGTTTGATAATTGAATATTTTATAGATGTTGAGATGGTTTTGGGGTTGAGTGAAGCAATTATATGTGTTTTTATGCAATTAATGTTATTTATAAAATCAATTAGGTTTGAATTAGAGATATTATGGTTTAAATTGAATTTCGAGGTTACTTGTTATATTTGACAATATTATTTGAATTGAGATAAATTTTGTTTTAATTGATGTAATTAGATAGCTTTTAATCAATTGATGTTATTAATAAAGTTATGGTTGAAATCATCATATTTTACTAGTGCTAGTATGTCCAGGTCATTGAAATATATAGTTTGAAAGATATAATTATGGGAATTTGAGATGAAAATAGGATTAAAATTGTAAATTGTAATCAGTGTAGGTATGACTCATTTGCACCTAATGATAATGAACATGAAGGTGTCATGGATTTATTTGTAACATTAGATGATGGTGACGAGATAATGAGGCCTCATGTTTCATAATTTGGTTTTGATACTTGAGTAGATGATATAATTTGTAATGATTGATCTATTTACTAAATTTAATTGGTAATGTTGATTTGATAGTTGGACAAACTTTCAGCACTAAAGATTATTTAGTAAATATTGTTAAGTAATGACACATTGCACATTCACTTAAATATCGAGTTCAACATTCAAACAAAATATTTATTCAATAACAATGTGTTCATGCGCTTGAATGTTAATAGTACTTGTATAGGAGATACCATAAAATATCATATTCCTTTGAGTTAGTAAAGTTGAAAGGTAAACACACATGTACCAATACAAACATAAAAAAAAGACCACCCTCAACTTTATTCAAAATTTATTGCATCAGTGATTTTAACTCTTATTCAAAATAACATTACTTGAGGAAAAAGCCAAATTGCATTATAAGTTTAAAATTTCTTACTATAAGGCATAAGCTGCAAAACAAAAGATATTTGAGGAATTTGATACACGTGAGGATTCATTTGAAATGTTACCTAAATTTTTTTTGGCATTACAAAAATCAAATCTTGAGAATGTTGTTGAGTGGAAATATAATCGACAATTTGATAGTGAAATAATTATTTCTGGCAGAGTTATTTGGAGATTTGATCATGCAAGTAAGAGGTTTAACTCTTATAAGCCAATTATAAGTGTAGATTGAACCCATCTATTTATAAGGTTTAGTGAAAAGTTATTGATTGTAGTTGATTTTGATGCAGATAATAGGACTTTACCTTTGGTTTATGCACTAGTTGAAGAAAAAAATAATATCAATTGGAGATGGTTCTTATAACTTCTTTAATATCATATTATAGGTGATTGTGATGGTATTTGTATAATATCGGACATGCACACTGGTATTAAGCATGAAATGATAAAAAATCTAGCCTAATTCACCACATGAAGAAGAAAAAGTTTGATGAATAGTTAAGTTGGCAAACAAAACGTGCACATGTGGTAATTGCAAAGATCTCATCAATCTTGTTACATGTTATTGCATGTTGTGCAGAAAAGCATCTTAATATTACCTAGTATGTTGACCAATATTATATTGTTCAGATGTACAAGAACATGTATGGGATTCCATTACATCCTTTACCCCATGAATTAAATTGAAATGAATATACCGATCCTCAAGTATACCCAAACCCTTCCAGATGAAAAACTAGTCGGGATCGACAAAAATCAACTTAATTGCATAATGTGATGGATGTAAAAGAACGGCATTCTTTATATAGATTTAGCATATGCGGTCATATATAGGTATAACCAAAAAAAAAAAAAACTTGTGAATATAAACAAAGTATGTAACAAGTTAGTAAATTATATTGTTTAAAGTTATACTGTTATCACAGCATGCTGTTAAATATTTGTCGGAAAAAAATAGAGTGACAATAATAAGTCACATATGGAACGGTTGTAGCCAAGCCCCTGCATGCTATAAAGAAGGCAGCAACATAGACAGGACTGTAAAGAAGTCCTGTGTGATATACCCAATCAGACACTTTGATCCTTCAGTAGTAAACTGAAAGCACGTCACAATGTAGGACAGTTGCATCGGTTTCTTATAGCACTGAACAAAAACTGAAACTGCAAATTCCAATATACTACAAGATATATTGCAAATGATCCACTGCTAGATTAGTCAAGGAAAGGGGATGGTACTATAACCTTACACATTTTTTTGTGCCTCAGTTAGGTAGCAAGTTTTTCCCTTAAATTCAACACAAGGAACGTTTTCGTTGTTTTCTGTCAAGAGGATAAGGGCACTGGGGGTCTCCTGTTAAGAATTGAAGCTTACCAAAATGAGAATCTGAAATGATATCTCTCCATGACTTGCAAGCGTACGTGCATTCTATAAGAGTTGTAATTGGGAGTTTGCGCAATATTCTTTCGAGGATTTCATCAGAGAGTTCTGATATGTGACAATGCCATGAGTTTCGTTTGAAAGACTTTTCTTGTTCCGTTGCTTGGCTGAAGCCGCAGAAGAGATCAAGAAACAGAAAGAAAAGGAGAAGTTGCTTGGACAATTGATTGGGGCGGAGGCAGTCACCGAAGGAAATTGAATACCAGGAAAGAGAAGATGCGGAGCAAGGTCTTGACGCTGGCAGCCTTGCTCACGTTGTTTTAAAGGGTTTCAGTTGATGTCATTGGTCATTTCTAAAGCTAAAATAAGAGTAAAAGTAGATAATGAACACACAGTAATTGTTTGTTCTTAGATTTTCACGAACAATTGCACATATAGAATACAAAAATTGATCAACAATACATTCTCGAGCACCAACAGATTAAGAATAGAATAATTCTCCAAAAGACAAAAAGAATTAACTAAAAGCTAATTAATTAATGTCAATTTAGAGTTAATCGTCTGCTATTCCACTTGACTTCTACAAAGTGGGCAGGATTTGGAGTTGAGCACCCAACGAAAGATGCATTTTTCGTGAAAGACATGAGAGCAGGGTAACTTCGATAGCTTCACCGAACTTGAAAAATCCTCCAAGCAAACCACACAAGTACCACCGGAAGAAGAATCACCATTGTTCTGCCCCTGCTTCGTGTAAAACCTCTCCTTCTCCAACTTCTTTAACACTCTCTTCGATGCACCCGTTGATACGGTTACATGTCGATCTGTGTCAAATATTGGCTCCACGACATGAACAGTTTCCTCCAGGACCTTCACATGAGCCAACACGAAGAATCCAAAACAACCGGCCCTCACAAGATTGTCAGAAAAGGCAGCAATCTTTGAGGCCAAATCGTTGGATAAAGAAGCACTAAAATCGGAGCAAGAAATCATGTGGGCAATGTAATGAAAGCATGAAGCGGGCTGAGCAACAACTTGACAAGGGATTTGGAAGAAATAACTAGTTGGGTCAGCAGCAGTTGGCCGGTTATCATCCACTCGCATGGCTAGTGATTGTCCCCTGACTCTAACCCGTCTTTCTTTCCTGCTTTCCGACAAGATTTGAACAAGAAACATGGGTTCAGTGTTGTTGTCTGGATTAACCAGAGTGGTGCTAACTGCAATTAGGGTTTCATCAACTCTTGCAAGCGCCATTGAAGAAACGATTGAAAAGGGAGAAACAAGACGATCGACGTGTAAGTAATAGATGGATGGATAGAGAGACTTCACATGTATTGTTATGACTTGAATTTATAGATAGAGACCGAAAGAACTGTGTGCTTTAATCCGGAATGGAAGAGGAAACCTAGCCAAAGTATACGATTCCAATCCTTTTAACACAAGGAAAGGAAACATGGATGAAAGGGAAGTCTTTCATGGCCGTTACGGTTATAACAAGGAAGCAGATTTTATCATGCTTCTTTCAACTGGGCTAGTGATGAGCCTCTCTCACGAATACTATTATTTTACCAAATATTTATAACTTTAATATAAATATTTTTTGGGTCAACAATATAACTTTTTATGATAATTTTAATTTGAATAAAATAAAATTAATACCCTACAATTAGATTATCACAAATTAATGCAAAATATTAAAATGGCTATTATAAATTATAGTTTTGATTTCTTATATAAAAAAAATAGTTGTAATGTTGATTTATTTTTTGTTAAAAAATTATCTTTATTATAATAAAAAAATATTTAGGCACGATTTACACTAGTCATGCCTAGTTCCTTCTCTCAACTTGTTTCCTCAACTGATTCTCGCACTAGTTTCAAGTCCGGCATGGTCTCCGACGTGCATAATCTTGAGGATGTATTTTTATGTCATGATATTGCCTCAAAAACTGGTTCTTCTGTGATTGATTTTGCAAAGAAACCAGCTAGTCGTTTAGGGTTTTACACGTGGGCCCATGTGGTGATATTTGAAGATTTTGTTGAGGTACTGCATCCCTTGGATGAGATGATCGTGCCAATTTTGATTTTGATGACGAAGAGGTGCATCAAAGTTAGCGTTATGCGCGCGCGCGCGCGCAGGGCGGAGCAAGAAAAAATAGTCAGGGGAGCCAAATTATAAATTAAAGGGGTGAAAAAAAAAAATTCAGTTATTTTTATTAAAATTATAAATATTTATAAAGAAAGGGTATTTTTTTGCAGAGGCCCCAGCCGCTGCCACCCCCGCCACTGTGTGTGTTTGTGTGTGGTGAATATATCTTGAGGTTCAAATCCTGACACAGCATCATATTTATAAAAATAATTGGGTGCGATTTAACCTCTTGCGGCAGGTTGGTGAGTTGATTTTAGGTTAAACTAAGCTATAATTTTAAAAAGAATAATATTGTTTTAACAAAAAAAATAATTTGAAATAAAATCTAATTTATGCTAGATTCTAGGTAAGCAAGGTATTAGATTAATTTATCAAGTTTTATAAAGATTAAAATAATTAATTTGATTAAATGGGTATGAGTATGTTTCTTGAAAATATTTCTTTATGTCATTATATTGGCTCAAAAATTGGCTCTTTACTTTCTTAGTGATTTTGTGATAAAAATGTTTGGGAGTTTGGTTCGATTGTTTTTATTTATTTATGTCATGATATTGCCTCAAAAATTAGCTCTTTACTTTTTTATAAAGAAATCAGCATGTTTGAGATTGTGGTTGTGGTTGCGGTTGTTTTTTAAAATATTTTTTTATTTAGAAATATATTAAAAAAATAATTTTTTTATTTTTTAAAAATTATTTTTACAATCAGCGCATCAAAATGATCTAAAAATACCAAAAAATAATTAATTTGAAACAAAAAAATAAAAAATTTTCAAATTTTTTCAAAAATATTTTTGAAACACAAAAACAAACAAGACCAGTCTTTTAGGGTTCTAGGCATTGACCTGTGGTGATTGTTGAAGATGAATAGTTTATTTGTCTTGGCGGCTATGTTGTATTTTTTAAAAAAATAATTTTTTTCAAATGATTTTTTTATTTTTTAATTATTTTGATGTACTCGCACTAAAAATAAATTTTAAAAAATAATTATAAAATATTATTTAAATATATTTTTAAATATAAAATATTTTTTTAAAGGGCAAAATGATTCCAATCTCCAGTACATTAAGTCCACGTGAATAGTGAAAGTGTGAGGATTTTTTAGTTTTTTTTTTGTTAATTTTCCGTTATGATATCTAAGCCCTTTTCTTGATATTAATATAATTTAGATTTCAGTGTGAACTGCACACGTCACGTCTTTCGCTGTTTTCCCGTCAATGAAAATATTTACTTTGGGCGAAAAGACCGGAACTGGTCACGCAAACATGTGACTGTCTTCTTCCCAATTTCTTACCGAAAGCCACTTCTGAAGGGATTCTGACTGCCCTTTTCCAGGCCAAATAATAAAAAAATTAAAAATTAAAGTGATAAGTCTACAAATCTTTTTAAAGTTAGCGTATTTTTAAAATATTTTTATTTTGAAATATATTAAAATAATATTTTTAAAATTTTTTAATTTTTTAATATTAGTAAATAAAAAACACTTGAAAAAACATTAATTTAATATTTTTTCAATAAAAAACAATTTAAAATGCACTTTTAAAATCATGTAAACAAACACTTAATTAATTCTAATTTTATTGGGTTTAAATTAAGTTTGACAGAATCATTAAAGATTAATAAAATTAATAAATTTTCAATTGGGATGAGTTTTAAAGAACTAGCTCAATGGTCAAAGAGGTTTTAAAACACCTCTTTAATTCAAACATTAAAATTAATATTTAGATAAATTTATTAAATTCTTTTTAATATATTACAATGATGTTAATGTGCGATTTTAAAATTATCTTTAAAAAATTAGTCTAGCTTAATATGCAAGTAAATTAAATGTAAAAGTATGTATTCAAAATATGCTCACGAATTTTAATCTTACTTTATTTAGTGATCTAAAGAGGTGTTTTACAATGCGTTAGCGGTTGTTTCTCACAATATATTTTACTTGAAATTGTATTAAAATAATTTTTTTTATTTTAAAAAAATTTAACATCAGCACATCAAAATAATCCAAAAAAATATAATTCAAAAAAACAAATCAATTTTTTTATATATATATATAAAGCAAGTTAAACAGCAGCTCCAAACTAGTATGTTTGAAAGTATAGTTGCAATTATTTTTTAAAGTTTTTTTCACTCAAAAATGCATCAAAATAATATATTTTTTATTTTTAAAAAATTATTTTTGATATCAGCGTATTAAAATGATCTGAAAATATAAAAAAATATTTATTTGAAGTAAAGAAAAAAATAAAAAAAATTTAAATTTTTTCAAAAGTGTTTTGAAACGCAAAAACAAATAGTAATGTTATTCAATAACTTTTACTTTTGGATGTGTTTTAAAAATATATTTTACCTAAAAATTTTTATTAAATTAATATTTTTTTTAGTACTTTTTAATTATTTTAAAGTGTTTATATTAAAAAATAAAAAATATATTTTAATATAAAAAATACTTTTAATAACAATATTAATCATAAACTTAGTTTTAGTCGATAAATAAATTGGCTGGGATATGCCCAACAAAATAAAATTGTTTATTGAGACCAACTTACTGGTCAGTATTCAGACCCAAAATAATAGCTAGGTAACAAACCCAAGTGCAAGTAGTGAACAAGAGAGAGAGGCTGAGCTGACAAGACAAAAGCGCACACTAATAAATAATTAATCGTTCAAAAACTCTTAAAGATATAATGACAACTGAGCTCTGATCTTTCGGATCTTTTAGTGTTATATTCAACCTCTCCCACCCCTGGAATCTCCACAACACTGCAAACTACCATTACAAGAGTGACTCCCGTTTCTTTTTTAAGGTTTCTTTCTCTAGGATCTCAATCATTTGAACATAATTGTCTTTTTGTTTAGATCTCTTCTGTTTTAATTCATGTCTGTTTGCATGTGTTTCTGTTTGGTGGGTTTATTAATCTTTTTTTGTGTTTCATTTGCCAAATATGGAAATAAATTTATGATTTTGGAGATGGGTTTTCTTTGTTTTGATTGAACAGGTTAGTTTTAGTGATTAACTGGTTAATGGACAGTGTTGAATTGGGATTTTGGTTAATGGGTTTATAATGTTAGCATATTGCTGATGAGTTTCTTTTACTCTTTTGCTTCCCTCTTTACCTGTTATGTGTGGATTATAGATAATCTCTATTGGTTCTGTGTGTTTTTGGCTACTGAGGTGGGGCTTGGGCTGTTCTACTCCTAGCATGATTGAAAATTGTATAGGAAATTAGCTTTTCTTTCCCATATCATAACTAACTGCTATGACACATGCTCTTTGGTGTAAATGTTGCAGCCGATTTGTCCCCATGTGTGAATTTTTCTAACCTCTAATTTCAATGGATTGTGCCCCATGAGATCATGGAGAAAAATTGAAGTGTATGAAGGGGGAACATTAGAAGTAGACTCCTAACAAGGATCCTATATGAATTGCTTGATCTTCTTTGTAGTTTCTTGAACACCCCCTCGTATGGTATTATGTGGATGCCTTATGGCTTGTATGGCTGCAAATAGAAATAACCTTTCTTGCTATGAAAATCTATTTGATTTATTTAGTAGAGAAAAGGTGGGACTTGGAGGTGCTGATTAGTTGTTGCTGGTTTTGGAGGTGCATATTGCAAATCCAAGGAAATATAATTAGCTTGTGGATGTGAAGTGTAGAGAATCCTGTTGTGAAGTACTCGAGTAGCAAAGCATGGCAATAGATTGGCTATCATGAATTATAGGTTTCGTCATAGTAATTTTTGATCCATACCAGTCAGCCTATAGAAATTTCGTTTACTTTTTCAGGAAGAGAAACATTGCTGAGAGTACAATAACAAGCGTATTCACGGAGGGGATGGCATTTAATGCCTTTTTGGATTGTAGTGCAAAAGGGGTTATCTCCCTAAAAAGCTAAGGATGCACTATTTTCCCTAACATACACTCAATTCATGATCAATTTTCAATTTTCAGGAATTCCATTATTATCAAGTCCAGGGTTTAACACTTTGCCGATTCTTAGGTCTGATATGACCATTTCTATAGGCATATTCATTCCTTTGGCATTATTATCTTAGAAGATGAACCTAGTTTGTTTGTTCATGACATATTGTAATCTTGAAGTAGGTGCATCAAGTGATAGATTTTAGTAGTTTAGTCATCTTTTTTGGGCTGGAATTTTCTGACTTTGTATTACAGTTTCATGCCTGGGGGAAGGCAAGATCCACTTGAGGATTGGAGTTGCAGTGTACTTGAGATAGGATGAAATATGACAAATGAAGCTTGTGGTCTTTAGCTTCAGTGGTGAAGAGTGCAGTGAGAAAGCAATAAAATGATAGAATGGTCTGCTTCTAGGATCCGCTTAAGAAACGTTACTGTGTTAATGGAAGCCTATTGTAGCTCTAGCTAGCTTGTCCATAAAATTGCAGCTTTGTTTATCTTTATTACCATCAACTCTTTCTCTTTTCTTTTCTTTTCTTTTTTCAATATGCAAGGCTTTAAGAAGGAAAATCTTATGCCAAAAGGATATTTGATGCGTGGATTAATAATCTGGGGCAGACAGACAAAATTCTTAATGTTCAGTTTACAAGTAGCTTCACATTGGGTAATTAGGTATCATGTCATGATAATTTACTACCTTCCAAAGTTAACTGTAGTCACTAATAGATAAATCATGGATGCCGCTAACGGTATCTAACTGGAAAACCTGAATAGTTATTGAGACAGGATTTGGTGCTTTTTACAGGTTAGCTGGAATAAGTTGTTCTCTTGTTAAGCAAGGATTGACTCTTTGCATTCCCAACCAATCTCTGTTGTTGCTAGTGTTTTTACCAACCCTGTATTGTCACCCACTATATACCCAATTATTGTCCATAATCTTGCTGCATGAATTTCCTGGTGATCAGTGTTAGAAAGTCAAATTATTTTTGCTCGTGTTACTTTATTGAAAGTTAATGTCATTTGAATGCATTGTCATCATCCACTTAAGGAATAGCTAAAATATGTAAAAGGAGAGCTAGAGGATTTGCATTGTCAGCTTTGGGAATTGCATCTGTCCACCAGGAAAGAAGAAGTGAATATACATTTTGGTTGAAGCAATTCATGGATTTTCTTTTTTGATATGCCAAGTTTTATTTATCAAAATACTGATCTGTTCTTTTTTTGTGTTGGCGTATAACTTGCAGAAAGACATATCCTTGATCTGAAAATAGTGGACAAAATATGAGTCTAGCATGTCTTGTATGCCACAGCGTAGAAAGTCCATCACACTCCTTTAGAAGCTACTCAGTCTCAAGTTCAGACAACGAAGGAAGATGTTCTGCCATTGCCAACTGCATAACTCGGAAGTTATCTCTTCCTCCTCCCAGAGCAAACTCTTCCTTTGCATCATCATCCAAAGTGACCCCACAACCATCTAGTCCAGGTAATGATGACATGACAGGACCCCCGCGACTAGTACGTAGTCGCGCTGTGAGAAGAGACCTTGTAAGAGATTGGAATTTTGATGGGTTTGTGATGGAGCGATAACTACTTTGAGAAGGAAAACTGCCGTTCTCTCTGCTCATGTGATAGCTTTAGAGATTTATCTTGCTGTCTTTCCTTTATATTTTTTTTGTTATGGATGCAGTTAAGCTCGCTTTTCCACTTGAAGAGTTTGCGTTTGTGACCATCTTAGGAAAATTAAATGTGAAATCTTGTTCATATTTCTTTTCTAATGGTCCGCCATTGCTGGTCTTAATTTTTGTATCTCAGTTGGGTTTTTTTCGCTGATGTAGCTCGAGTTTGGGTAGGTCTGGTGTGCCTAGAATTCTTCTAGCATGTAGCCTTTCTCCTCCTCCTCTTGTTTTGGCCAATTACCTAGGGCTGTGGTGAGCTGCATGATGAGCATCCACGGTTCCTTTCAACTTATCATAGATAGGAGACCGCTCTCCTACAGTAAAGCAGTAATATGCAAAGGCTGATAATTAACCTCGGACAGCTTTAGATGGATTATGATTTTGACGAGGTAGACACCTTGTACGGTTGTAGGCTTGTAGGAAGTAGCAGACTGCCTGAGAAGAGTTGTCAACTAGTCATTGATAGCAATTTCACTTCAGTTTCAGGGTTCCAGTTCCCATCCCATTTTGGCTGGCAAGACGGCACAAATTATCAGGTAGGTTTTTCAGCACGTGTTAGTAGATGAATTGAAAGAGGGGGAAAACGTGGATGAATTTCAGGTGAAAATAATGGAAGGCTTCCTAGCGATCAAATCTGTAAGGTATCTAGCTTGTCCAGTTTCCTCCCAAAGCCCATTGCCATGAAACTGGAGTCATGACGTGGGGATTTAAGTGGGGATTTTTTTATATATATTTTTGGTATAATAATGTTTAGTATTATTTTAATAATAATTAATTTTTTTTAGGTTTTGATAAGTTTTAGAACAGTCTATAATGCAATTTTTAATATGACTAGTGGATTTAACTAAAATTTTGATAGAAAATTTTGAATATCATGTTTTTTTTTTGTTGAATTAAAATTTCATAATGATCAGAAATTAGAAAATTTATCAGGTTTTTTTTTATTTTATTTTTCATTAATTTCTAACTTGATTCAACATCATTAATCATACTTTCAATAATAAACACATTTTAAACTCTTCTAAACCGTAAACCCAACACAACTCAATACAAACTTTCTCCATCATCCAAATTATACTATCAAAACCAAGAAATGAAAATTGAAATCACATACCTATCACAACATAAAGTCATTTAAACATGATTTTCAACAAAAAAAAAAAAATACTTATTTCAACGCTTTCATATACTAACCCATTTTCAAGCTTACCAACCAATATCAATTCCTCAAATTACTCATCATAAACAAGAAATAAAAGTAAGATCACTTACCTGAAGACATCTAGAATGGATTTAAACAAGCCTTTCAACAAGTTTTTTCCAAATTCTTCTTCCTTTCCCTAGGCTTTAAGCTTTCTCTCTCTATAATTTTCACTCCTTTTCTTTTATCTTTGCCTCCCAAATCCATTGAGATCATGTTTCCCTTTGAAGTAATTGCTTAAATCTACCTACTACATCATATATATATATATAAAAAAAAAGAATTTTCTCTCAAATTTGATAGAAATTTTAGAAACCCTCATTCTCCTCTTTAACAGCAGCTAATTGTTTTTAGGTAGTGTTTGACATTGTAATAGTGGTTGTTTTTTTAAAGTATTTTTCACTTTGAAATGCATTAAATAGTATTTTTTTTCTTTTTTAAAAATTTATTTTTAACATCAGCACATCAAAATGATCCAAAAACACCCAAAAAAATAATTTGAATAAAACAAATTCAATTTTTTAAAAAAGCACAGCCACACTCCCTTATAGCAAGAAGATAATATTTTTCTTCTAATTATGATCTTACCTTTTAGGTGATTTTCATGTAAAATACTCAATTTCTTACCTAAATGGCAAGGTCTTCCTAAACTTTGAATTACTTGAAATTTTAACCTTATGTAAAGAAATATGTCAGGACACTTCAAGCAAAATTTCATCTTGATCTAATAGTTGGATAGAAGTTATGTGTGACAGTGTAAAAATAGTTAGTTTGTGAATTTTTTTCGAAAATCCAAATTTTCTTATTCAATCTTTGCATATATGTATCAATTATTCCACTAAATCCTAGGGACCATTTTCTTATTCTAAAATATATTTATTTTTCATTTTTTTCATTTATTTTATTTTTAGACTTCTTATTGTTTCACAATAACATTAACAATTTTTAGTCGGGTTTACACCAATATTTTTTTGTATAGTTCTTTATTAGCTTTTATTCCTCACTTCCATCATAATTCCTAATAAATATTTTCTCATTCTCAAAAAATATTTATTTTAAATTTTCCTAATTCTTCTATCCAGCGAAACTCGTTACCATTTTTATTGTTGTTATGAATTTTAAATTAAAATTTATAATCCTCATTTTAACTTCAACTACACCTTGAAGTTTTTTTTATGGAGGTCATCCCCTTCATTACACATCACCTTTGTTATTATTTTTACCATTTATTCATTTCTTTTCATTCTGAATTTTCATTACTCGTCAAGGTTTCATTGCTTTCAATCCTATGTTTATGCGGGGGTTTACACCTTTTTCAAAATTGGTTTTATTTTTTCAATTTCATACTTTAATATTGAATTTGTTAAGAATTGAGCTTTCTATTTTTATTTTTATTTTTGATATGGTGATTCTGGTCTTTTGACTAAAGTCATGGGTATGGAATGTTAACTCATATTGACATCGGTCTTTTTTTTAATCTTTTGTACACCGATTTTTATTTTTTAATTTCATCATTCAACATTGGATTTATTGAAGATTAAACTTCTTTATTTTTTTGATTTACTTTCATGAGCATAGCTCAACCTCACGATCAGGGTCGTGAATTTTATATACTAACTCAGATTGGCTCAAAGTTTTTACATCATTTTATTTTATTTTTTATGTCAATTTAGTCCTCATTCTTTTAATTGTTTTTTTTTCTTTGGATCTTCTTTTTTAAATTGATTTTCTTTTATCAATGTCATCCTTCAACATTAGAATGGTTAAGAATTGGGCTTCATAATTATTTTTGGTATTATGATTTCAGTCTCATGACCCGGTTCACGAGTATTAAATGTTAACCCGGATTGCCATCGTTATTTTCTTTTAATATTTTTTTACACCGATTTTCTTTTTCAATTTCAACCATTAACATTAGGTTTATAAAAGATTAAGCTTTTTTATTTTTTTCTATGAGGATGGCCCAACCTAACAACCCGGATCATGAGTTTGTCGTACTAACTCAAATTAACTTGAGGTTTTTTTTTTCATTTTTTATTTTTTTTGTCATGATTTTATCCTTTAACATTCGATTATATTTGAACTCAGCTTCATAATTCTTTTTTTTTTTGGCAAATGTTTTTTTACATATTACCATTATCACTTTTTCTCTTTAGATTTAATACATATTGTTGCTTTTTTTATCATAAAATTAAATTAAATCATCTTACTGGACCTAACAGAATCTATAACTCAAGCAGCAAGAGTTTTTTTTTTCTTTTTAAAACATGCTAACAATACTTGAATATCACTTTTTTAAATTAAAGAAAAATTTATTCGGCCCGTGGCAAAACACGTGACACCTGTATGAACTAGAATAGAATAAGTGGTGGTTCTCTCATGTCTCGTATCAAAAATAGAGTTATTATAAGGTTATAATCTCCTTATTATTTCTTTAACGAGAAAATATATTTATATTATATCAATTTCATTTGAGAAATTGTCTACATAGATTTTATGGTATCTTTTTAAATATAAGTAGGCGTAAAAGTCACGTTACTGCTCAATATAAAAGCTTTCTATTCTATTTAAATGAACCTAAACAATGATATAGAATTCGACAATGAAAATTGATTTGATGGTGACTCAAAAATCATTAACGCAATCCATTCCTACGGTTGGCGCTGAAATCGTAAGCGCACATAGGCTACTACTAACTCAAAAATCATTGACAAGAGCTGAGTCACTACTAACCCAGAAATCATCAACACAATCTGGTTTTACGGCTGGTGCTGAAATCATCAGCGCACATGGTCTACTGCTAACTCAGAAATCATTGATGAGAACTGAGTCGCTATCGACCCAGAAATCGTCAATGAAATCTGGTTCTATGGCTGACGCAGAAATCATCAACACACATGCCCTACTATTAACACATAAATTGTTGACCAAAACTAAGTCGCTCCCGACTCACAAATCATCAACGCAACCCAGTTCTATGGTTGACGCTGAAATCTTCAGCGCACATATCCTATTATAAACACAAAAATCGTTGATGAAAATTGAGTCGTTGCTAACTCAGAAATAGTCAACGCACACTAAGTCGTTATTGATTCATAAATCATCAACAACAAGGTGAGTCATTTCTGGTTTTGCCTTCTTCCTAGGCTACGCATAAGGTTTACGCTACGTGTTTTCCCTTACACATATTCCAACCTAGCTGAGTATAATCATCACCAACCACACTCCAATCATCATACATCATTACACAACACAAAAACAATATCTCTGTAAGTACATTTACCAAGGTTTCTCCCAAGTCATCACTTCCAAGACTAGCACCTAGCATTGCTACAACCATACATTCTTACATTCACAATTGTATCATGGTAATGCACCTACACAAGTAATACGATTATTCAATACATAAGGGTTCTATTTTCAATTCATCTCATGTCATTTTAACTATGTTCATCATGCATGGTTTCCTTCATGATTCATTCCCTCCCTCTTTGGCCAAAACCTTGCTACCCATTACTCCCTAATTTGTACATACAATTTCATCATATTTTATTATAAATTTACTCATAATAACATTTCTCAATGCATACCCATTCTCATGATTCACAAACATACATGTTCATTCATTATATATATATATATATATATATATATATATATATATATATATATATATAAAAAAAAAGAATAATATA
>Ga0307510_10003259_pt1 | contig 18874 bp, 20 predicted proteins | sample 12_EM_MG_FD_207224 | JGI IMG/M metagenome (GOLD analysis project Ga0307510, IMG submission 207224) | Populus trichocarpa ectomycorrhiza microbial communities from riparian zone in the Pacific Northwest, United States - 12_EM | ecosystem: Host-associated > Plants > Roots > Unclassified | place...
ACACAAACATTCTCAATTAACGACTGCACTTCCGGGGGGTGGATTGGTACTGATGATTGGCAGATGACAAACGGGAAAAATCGCAGATCGTGGGGGCGTCGCCTGCGGTATACTGCTTCTACGTGGTGATTTGCTTTACAGGTGTCTGGAAGTGTTTCGAGCATTGTGCGAGTGATCCGCTATGATACACCACCGAACCACCCACAAGGTCCGCGACAATGGGGCGAGCCGTAAGATCTTTTGTGTACCCATTACAAATTTACGGCGCCGCACCATCCAGTGCGAGCTTCCAAGTGGCTTAAGGCCCGCCTTGTGGGTTCGCTTGATCATGTTCTAACACCCCGAGACAGTCTCCACCCTTTAAGAAAACGCTGACCTATTGAAAAACTTGTGAACCTGCTTTCCGGCCTCTTTTCCGACCAAAACGGATATGTCCTTCTCCTCCATATTACTGAGCTCGACTAGATTCTCCACCTCTGACATGATGATCTTGATATTCTTTGGATTAATCCCGGGTATTGATCGCAGGATTTCCTATCCACCCCGTTAGTATTATCTCTACCACCGCAGGAATTTAGGAATACCTGGGGTGTCTGGTTGTAGACACCAGCGATTTCCTCGCCCGGCCCGAGGCCGAGCTTAATCGCTTCTAGTGGGTCCGGCTCCTTCTGACTTCTCTTTAATTCGTCAAAGATCTCCGCTGTTTGGTAGGGGCTTGAGGACCAAATTAGTTTAACCCTGGGGAAGGCTATAGTTAGTAGCACTAGCTTTGCCTGGAGGTCGTGCTGGCCAACGCTCCCCGTAAGGTCCGCAAAAGGCTACACAGCTCTGTCAATACTATAACTGCCTATCTTGTTCAATATGCGGATAACATACCTCCAGATTGAATGATTTATTTTGGTCAAACTCAATGAGTACCATGGGGTTCTTGTAGTACAGTAGCATGTTCTCGCACTGGGTGTAAAGCCTCCCATCCTTAAATGAAGATATTAAATCCTTGATTGACTTTCTTTCAACGCATATGTCTGGGGAGAGAATGTAATCGCCGACAGTCAAGGTGCAAGGAACGACCTCAACATTTCTCCCGTGTAGTAGAGATGGTAGCGAACTACGAAACTCTCGTATATCGACTATTACCTGGGAATTTGTTAGATAATTTGGTAGTCGTAATATCACGTAGCCTTAAACATACCCTCGGAGGAACAGCAGTCGCCGTTACGCGGCCACCCCCAGCTATCCTAGTGTTTACTGTCCTAAGGAAGGCTTCTTGTGGGTCCTCAACGGCTTTCGCGTCTAAGGTGAGGGTGACACTCATGCTCTAGAGAGGTTGTTAGGCTTATACAAACAATGGATTACGTGTGTAACATACTCCTTTTTCCCGGACCAACTTGGTGAACGAATCCTTTTCTTTCCGTACGGCGCTTAAATATCTTTGCTCTTCCGCGGACTTGGCATAGTACAGAAAGTATACCCTGACTTCTCGGTCCTTATGTGAACTGCGGTAGACCTATAAACTTGCATCAGGCTTTCCGTTTGAGGTTTGTCTGGTTTGGATATATCTTACCTCCATCCGCCGGATGAAAGCGGGATCGGGCTCGTACATGATAACATATCTTGGCCGCAGCTCATCCAACAAACGCTCATCCATATCTCCATCATAGGAGTGGACCACAATGAGATCATTCATTTCATAGAACTCATAGTAGTCTTCCATGTTCTCGAAGGAATCTGCTCCAATTTCCTGCTTCAAATTCTTCTCTCCTTCCGTCGGCTGAACGCCGGCAAGCAAAGCAGCTACTTGTGCGGATTGCTCTTCCGTTACCTGAACCGCCCCTGTATTTTGACGATTTGGTCCACTAGCGGCCGCTGCGCCTCCTCGAACTCTCCGTCGCTTGTTTGGAGGCGGAGCTCGACCTCGAAAGCTCTCATTGCTGGGTATCTTATTCGTTGGACCACCAAAGCTCCCCTGGCCTTGACTTTGGTTCTTCTGCTCCCCGGCATATAACAGAGCACTAAACTTTGAAAAGTCTGGTTTCCAAGCGAAATATGCTCGCAGCTTCCGCCGCATCATATACGCCGCAGAAGCCCGGTTGGGCTTCTCCTGCAACTCATCATCTTGATTTATAAGGTCTTCCAACGGTGTCTCGTGCATAGTTTGAAGGAATTCGCGTATCTGTCTGCAGGTGCTTTCGTCACCACACATTATCAGTGTGCTCCCGGAGGACTGGCTGAGGGCCGGGTTAAAATAGCCATCTTTCTCAATTTCGTCAAGCACCTCCGCAAGAATCGCCCATTTCGGAAGCTCCTCTAATACTGGCTCGAGCCCGTGCGGCACTTTCCCTGAGGCCTTCTTGCTTAGATCTGCTTTTCCTGTGTAAACTCTCCGTTTTGCAAGAGTGAATATTGTATGTGCAGCGTCAAGGAACAGCCAAGGCGATTGAGACGAACGAGTGGAACCTGGCGGAGGCGCATGCGTCGCAAGAATTGTTTCTAGATACTGGTAAAAGGTCACACAGTCGTATGTCAAAAGGCAACTTTTCGGTAGTCAGCGTCTGAATCCACCAGGCTGAGGAATAACAGAGTAAAATACTGTAACATCCTCCTTAGGACGGTCAAATCATTGGCAATCTGCTTAGTCTTCCAGCTAATCCGATGCCATACGGGATCTAGCTGCCGCCGTACAATGACATCAAAAGATTTATGGAGTGCGCTATCAACAGTCCAGTCATCCAGCTCGAGAGAACTGTTCGATTTCCTCAGTTCGCTAATCGATGTCTCAATGCACTCCAACACCGCAGCTTGAATCTCTCGCATTGAGTCGGTCATTGCGACCTCAAGCTCCACTACTTCTGCCTTCTTAGTTTCCAGCGATCTCGCTACTGTTACATGGAACCTCGGCCATAGTGAAGGTGACCGCAAGAATAAGTTTCGCATCATGGTTGCTAGGGGAGAGAAACCGGTTGTGAAAGGCTCTGGGTTATCTGAGAAGGCTTTGAGAAACCCTTCCTTATTCTTCTGTCTGTATATCCGGAGAATGAAAGCTTCAATAGAAGTTGCAATGACTCTATGGCCCGTTACCTCCCATTCGCTTGATAGATAGGGAAATTGGGAGCCAACCTCTCAGAATGGAGAACTACCACTCCAGATATCTTCGGGCAATCCATCAGGTCCGTCAACATATCCGTTACCAGAATTCTCGAGGTGACCGAGAATACGCCGCCCTGCTTGTACATGTCCGCTCTGGAGAATCAGCACCCACATCTCAACCATTACCTCCCAGTTTCTCCCGGCGTACCTAGCGGAAACACTTGCAACTTCGGTGTTTATAATTTTTAAACCCCTCGCCTCTGCAGTTCCTGATCTTACAGCATGTTCAGCGAGAGCTATAGAACTATTAGCTATCATACGTCGGGTTCTTGTCGAGTGGCGAACAAACCCTCTCCGAGCCATCCGTTCTCTCTATCATCTGCACCAATCAACAACACAAGGTTGTTACCAACAGCATCATATTTGTGCAGTAGACTTGTGATGATATGTAATAGGCCGAGACCTCTAGCAAGGATGACAAGTTGGTCCTGTTCGCAGACTTCTTCGAAGAGATCTTGTTGGTAGGCCTAGCAATGTCAATATTAAGGCAGCTAATCTTGAACGTAACACACTCACAAGTGGAAGTGAGACTTTAGGCGGTGATGAGGTTGGAGTAGACATTCTTGGAGGCTGCTGGTGATAAAGGCAATAATGTAGTTAAAAGCGGTACTGTACTATACAAGTACCTTGCAGGGTATCCCCTCGACGCGCTTGTCGGGAGACGCGATGGATGCAAAATGGGCTTGGCAAGACGTGAGAATTTTTGCTTCATCTACAAGTACAGTACAGTGCTTGCGCGGAAATTAAGCTATGGTGCCAACCAGCGAAAAAACACACCCAAGACCCAGGGCCCGTTGCACCATGACTTAGCTTGCGCACAAATAGCATACCTGGCTGGGCATCTGGGGATGTGGGCGCAATGGTAGTGTTTCCACAGGAGAACGAGATTTATATTAAAGAGGCACAAGACACGCAATCCCGAGATCCAAGAACAATGTGGGTACATAATATATTGACTATCTAAACAAGATGAATATCTTTGAGAAATCGGAAGATAGGCGAAATACCAGAAATGGCCCGAGACAATTCATGTCATATCAACCGTTTCTAAACCTAGCGCTTTGAAAAGTCAGCCGAGCCCAATAATTTAAAAGCCCCATGAAGAAGAAAAAGCGCAATAAAGAAACAGTCCTCAGTGATCTTGGTGAAAAAAGCGAAGCGCATCTCCCGAAGGATCGCATACTATCTATGTGCAGGAGTATAATCATTGGACAGAAGAGGGGGAGGCGGACATGCTAGCGGGAAAGTAGGAAAGCAAAAGATACACACCCCGGTTGAAAAAAAAACCTGTGGGCCGGTGGTTAATTCTAGGGTTGGGGAAACTTCTGCGGATTTGGTTTCTAAAAGTCTGAGGAAATTGAATGTTTAGCTTATTTCTATGAAGAATTGGCGGGGAACGGAGGGGATGTTGAGGGAAGGGGGATGCGAAAGTCAGAATATGTAAGAAAGATATCAGTCGTGCCAACGCCGCATGATGAAACCAGGCGTGGAATCGCGAACGAAGGCACTCAATCGCAAATTATTTCATCATGCGAATGAATATGAACGGACAAAGCGGGAAGCAATTGAGTGGGATAAACATACCAGGAAGTATATCAGTACGCGGGCGTGCTGGAAGGAAGAAGGAAGACGTGCTGTTGTTGTTGTAGATGGTTGTTCATCTGAAGCGTGTCATGGAAAAGGGAAGGGAAGCAAGGAAAAGAAGGCCGATGGTGTTGCTGCATCCCACAATGCGGGACCGAAAAGGGAAACCAGGTCGAAACCCTAAAGAGCCAAAAGCTGTCACCCCACCACACCCACGAAAAACTCACGCAGCAACAGCACCTAGAATCCCCGACTCTAACAAATCTCGAGATTCAACTACTTAGACGCTTCACAACCTAGCCGACCTTCACCACCAGCACCACCACCAACCCATCCTCCCCGAGAAAGTACCCGACATGAGCTGCGACGTTAAAACCACCCAATGGCGGTATGTTTCACTCCCTCACTACTCCCCACCGAAAGAAGCAGGACTCCAGCCAGAACAACTGCAAGGGCGGGGGGGTGAAATTACTTCAACACATGGAAATGCTGATTGTGGGGAATTGGATAAAATCTAGCCTGGTCGAGGTCGGCCGTATCATCCTTCTTAGCAAGGGTCCATATAGCGGACAGCTAGCCACGATCGTTGAGATTATCGACCACAAGCGTGTATGGCCCCCCTACCCATACATTTCGGAGAAATTCTGACCATCTTCAAAATTCCAATAGGTCCTTATCGACTCCCCCACCATCCCCCGCCAGTCTTACTCCCTAAAGAATGTCACCTTGACCCCTATCGTCATCGACAACCTACCCCGCGGCGCCCGCAACGGCGTCGTTAAGAAGCTCTGGGAGAAGTGCGCTGTAGACACTAAATGGGCCGAGTCCTCCTGGGCCAAGAAGATCGCCTCCAAGGAGACCAGAAGAAGCCTGAGCGATTTCGACAGATTCCGTGTCCTGGTTCTCAGGAAGCAGAGGAGGTTTGAGGTCAGAAAGGCTGCGGCAAAGGCCTAAAGTTTTCGTGGCGGAGGCTTTCCTTTTTGTCTCGATAATGGGTTGGGGCTTGTTTTGTCGTGGAAATCAAAATAAATTCTCCTGGTGAACATGGGATGGGCTTGTTTCGCTCCGTGAGCCGGTGGTGGGATGTTTTTCTTCTCCACCGCTGGCAACTGGGCATTGTATAATTCAAAAAAACGGGAAATACAGGTTTATCTAATTTCCTCTCTGGGTTTCTTTTTGCGGTGTCAAACAGGATATAAATACATCCTTCTTTCAACAGTCGGGGACCCAATAGTAGCGCTTGAGCCCCTAGTTCTGAGGGAAGCTTGGTATTGAAGCCCGAATACTCTTGAATATTCAGGTTATTATGATAGCTTTAGCTTGTGATACAAGTGAACTTGCACCAATGATTAGCCAGCAATCATACTAGCTAGATATATTATCTCCCGCATCGCATAAATTCCCTATTGCTGAAACTTTTTTAGAGCCTGTTTGGCTACAACGGTCCTGTTCCGTTGGGCGACCGTTTCTGCTGTGAAAATGACTCACCCTCCGTTTTGAAACGGAAGGAAAAGGGTCATTTGTATGGGAGAACGGAACGGAACCGTTGTAGCCGGACAGGCTCTTAGTCTAACTGCCGTACCTCCAAGGTCCACGGTTTTTATCTATTAAAATAAAAATGCCCATAAGCCCGCCAAACCAGGCCCATCAAACCTAAGAGTATGAGGAAAAAATGAAGGAAAGAAAAGAAAAGAATAGCCGATGCAATAATATTTATGATACATGGCTCTGCGTCAGGTGACCCCATCTCAAAGTCGAACTTCCTCAAATCCCTCCTCAGCTCTTCCCGTGCCTGTAATCGGCGCCTCTGGGCCAAGAGCTGTAGGCGCAGGTCTTCCGTTACCCAAGGTCACAATGTCAGTTGCCTCCGCTCTAGCGCTATGTTCAGATGGCACCTTTTCCTCCCTCTGACCCCCCTTCGGCCCACCCTTCTTATTCTCCTCCTTCTCTGGATCCTCTTCCCCCTCCACCTCATGTTCTGTAACGGGGGCAGGGCTGTCTTGCCTAGTCTCTTTTCTCTCTACAGGTGGAATCTCGTGCCTGCTATCTCGTCTCTCGGTGACCGGGGAGGCAACTGGAGTCGTAGTCGGGATCTCTGTCATGCTCTGCGTGGACCGATGTTGCTGCTGTTGGGGACGGGAACCATGTTGTTGGAGCCCCTGCCTCATCTTGCTCACATCTGCGCCTAGGTAGAACTGCCTGACTCCCACAATCCTCCCTTCCTTCTCACAAGCATGCAGCCATTCTGGTCTAACGACGGGAATGTTCATCTCCTGTGCTCTTTCCCAATTCTGGCCACGCCCCTCCGTGCAAACAAAATGTGTTGTGTCGATTCTAACAAAATCCTGAAGTTGCTTGGCTCCAATTCTCTGAAGTGTTGTTTCGAGCTCTTCCCTAGTCTCCCCGGGCATGACACCAGGGCATACCGTAATACCGGATAAGTCGGTCATCTTGTGGGTTCTGACGGTAAGCTTCTCGCTAGAGTAGGTACCTGCACTAGTTCGTAAGACGAGATGGAAAGAGTATTCGGTATCCAACGCCAGCCCGCTGATCTTTGTGGAAGTGTGGGTCGTTGGATTCGGGATGGCTCCGGCTTTGGAACCATTGCGGTAGAGAGTCAAACTTCTGAGGGTGGCTGTGGCCAGCTGGATTGGATCCCACTCGAGTACAACAGATGTCTGCGTGGCATTCCTAACACGCAGGACGGGTTTTGAAGGGGAGTGGATCCCATAAAGGTTGTAGATCTCTTCCTGGAGAGAATCGAAGGCCTTTCTCGCTGCATCCTCGGCTTCTGTGTTTTGTGAGATCTGAATGTCGACTATTGAGCCGGATGCGATCCCAGGAGGTAAAAGAACGGAGGGAAACTCGATCTTGATTTCGTTAGTTTTCTAGATACTCTCAGACAATGAAGCTGCCTGCTTGCTGTGGATGCGGTCAAACCTACCAGTCGTTTCTCCTCGGTAAGAAGGATAGCCAGGCCGGCATCGACTTTTCCAACGGTGAGCGAAACCAGCATTGTGGGGGGGGGAAAAGCCTGAGTCCTAGATGATATAGGCACGGAGATGAAGGAGGGGAGTTGTAGTATAAGGTAGATGGTTGGTACGGACGAAGCTGATTTGTTCAGTGTGAGGTCCGAACGCGGGTTCCTTTCCTCCTTGGTCCCCGGTAGAAATTCCTTGGCACCAGCCCCCGGCAGTGTGATACTGTATGAATCCGTATGATGCTCGTGGCGCTAGGAACCTTTGGTCTATTTTATTTGATAATCGAACAAGCTCTATCATTTCCCCCTTATCCCTGTGTAGCAATATTACTAAACCCAGCTTACTTACATACCAGTAGATATTTCGAGCAAGAAATACAATTATCTCAGTGAATATCAGACTCCTTTGGGGCGTTCTGGGGAGTTTGTTCTCCCCCCATCTAGAGGCTGCGACTTTCGGGATCAAGCGCCCACGTTAAAGCTTCCGTCCAAGGAGTAACTCACGGACAAGTGCAGAATTGGTCCATCAATACTGTACTGTACCCCAAGGCTGTCAGGCTCAACAATGCGGGCGCCCAACCCTTTCCAGAAGTGAACATCACGGCATACTAGAGCGCCACGCTTTACAAACAATTAAAGGGAGGACAAGCTAGATATTTCTACTAATGCTATAAAAAATTCTGAGAAAGTCGGTATTTTATTATTCTAAGCATTCTACGGTATTGTGAATTCTTATATGAAGTTAGCGATTGAGTATAGTCTGGGAGTATTGTGAGGCAGACTTACAGCCCCAACATCTGCTAACATAAATATTGGCTGGCTACGTATTACTAGTTGATACTAATCTCGGTTCACGCTCCCAACACTCTCCTAGAAACTCGTCGGAGATGAAGAAGGCGCGGTGGAAGCTTGAGCAAAGTGGAAGCTGAAGCAAGGGAGACCACCGTCTGTTAGAACAATGGCCCCAATGCGACGAAAGTATTTCTGCCAGTGGCGGGCAATAGTGCCAGTGGAACTCAGACACTAGTTGGCTCTGTATATAGATACCTCTTGTGGGTATAAATACTGTGCACCGGTACTCAAACATCAATGTACAAGAGACATCGGTCAATTCTTGCTCTTCCTCTACAAACTAGATCATTCTTTCAGTGGACCCGTCCTTACTTTCGCTTCGCTCTCTTTCTCGCGCACCCAAATTCCGACACCGTCACCTCTAATCATTCGAGTGATACGAGGTGACGGGTCCCGAGAATAGGGCATTGCCAGTCTCCACTGGGGTTCCAGAGGCCCCCCTGGTCCCTTACATTTACGGGCCCGCTCTGCCCTCTACTCGTAACAGATTGTTCTCGTTAGCGCGAGACTCCCTCGTTGCACCATACTGGAGGTGTCTGATACCAGCACATCTATGATATGATATCATATCTGGGACCACTGCGATTAAGGAGGGCGAATTGGTTCACACATCATCCTATAGTATGAAATTAGGAATTTTAACCAAATACATCCGTTATTATCATGCTTGGAGTTTTTCCATATCCTTCCCACTTACGGGGGCTGGTTTGTATCGAAATATCAGAGAGGAGCCATGTTCCTTTCTCCACCATTTCCGAAAACGGTGCTTTCGGAAACTAGTTGACACGACTTTACGAGGCCAGGGACAAAAACCATCGGTAGGGCGGCATGTACGGCACTGTAAAAACCCAAGGCATACTACTTCGCACTTTGCATTCAACACATCTGAAGCTGTGGAATAATAATTTCAAATCGACAGTATGGCCTGAACTTCTCTCAAATATCTCCCCAAGTGCTCACAGACTATTACAGAGTTGTAGGCTACTTTGGCATATAGTACAACCTTTAAGTTGTCCACAAATCCTATAACTGTAAACTGTGTGTTCCAACATCAAATAAGGTTTATAATTCACAAAATTTAATATGGGCCTTTCGCAGGTGTGATACCAAAGAATACTTCTGATATTACTAGTATGACATGAGTTATATAAAACACTTTAATCTTATATATTATTATCACTATTGTAATATTATATTGTTGTGATGTTATTCTTTTATTTTTATTTTTATTTTTTCAGTTATAGTTATTTTTTCAGGCTCTGTTTGGCATGTCACTTCTACAGCATAAATTTTGGCATATTAGGGTTTTTATATAGAGGTGTGTTCAGCACTGGGTACTAAACTGTGGGTATTTTTTTATTGTATCTAGAGTAAGGTTAGGTTCAGGATTGACAGACAGGTTATCTTCACTACAAAAGTTCACCTAGATTAATAACCGTAAGATTATCATTAACTGTAGTAATTATCAGTTAACATGCTTGATATATAGGTTATTAACCATTGCCTTCATGTCCCATTTCACTCACTACCAAATAGGGAAAACCCACCTTTTTTTCTTTTCTACCATGTTGTGGGATGTGTATTGAACACATAAATTTTTCACCTCTGAATTTTTTTATTAGCATATATGCCATTTTCAACTTTTATTGCTATATATTTTTATTGGTACATGCCGAACAGGGCCTTATTTTTATTTTTATCTTTTATGATATCTCTTAAGGTTTAATTTACGTGGTAACGCACCCGTTGCCACTCGCACAAGATTTTTTGCATCTACCCTGCATTTGGCCGGCCGTAAAAGGCTCAAGCCGCCCACTTCCCATCTGATCGCGGAGCTTCCTCAATTTCCAAACCGAAAAAGCTCTCTCCCCTCCTTGATCCCCTCCATACTCCTACTCAGAGGCACTGCTCTCTCAAAGACTTTTACTAACACAATTGATAGTTTCAATGTGTGGAATTATTGCGGTTATCCTTGCGGATCCTAGTCAATCTGCCGTGACCGATATTCATAACGGACTTCCAGTTTTACAACACCGAGGACAAGATGCCTGCGGAATAGCTACGTGTGGTCAGGGTGGGAGAATTTATACTCGTAAGGGTAATGGCCTTTGCTCAGAGGTCTTTAGAACACCTGAACAGCTTATGGATTTGCCGGGAAGTATGGGACTCGGCCATTGTAAGTTTCTTCATATCTAGTCATTTACCGATAGGCTTTCTTTTCACTATGTCTCTACCCCACGCCTTCTTTTTTCGCATCAAGGCAGATGCGCCATTCGCTACAATCGATCGTCCATGCGGAAATCGGCTCTGATAATCAAATAGTACGTTATCCTACGGCTGGGTCCTCCGCAAACGCAGAGGCGCAGCCTTTCTACGTGAACTCCCCATATGGAATTTGTTTCGCCCATGTAAGTAGATTCGCTATCCCAGAGGGAAGGTAGTGGCTAACATCCCTGAAAGAATGGCAACATTATTAATTCACCGGAATTGCGCAATCATCTTGATCACGAGGCGCACAGACATATAAACACAGATTCAGACAGTGAATTGTTATTGAACATTTTCGCAAGCACTCTCCAAGAGACGGGAAAATTCCGTGTCAATGAGGAAGACCTCTTCACCGCTCTAAAAGGAATCTATCGAAGATGCCAAGGAGGGTACGCATGTGTTGCCATGCTTGCTGGTGAGAATGGCCGAGACTTTTAGACTATTCTCGCTCGTACAGCTAAAGAGTTTCGCAGGATTCGGCATTATAGGATTCCGGGATCCTTACGGTATTAGACCACTTGTTTTAGGAGAGAGGGAAGGCATCAATGGTGGTATGGACTATATGTTCTCCAGCGAAAGCGTAGCCCTTGACCAACTAGACTTTACAAATCATGTCAACATTGCTCCTGGTGAGGCCCCAAACATCAACACACATAGGCCAGGACTAACATAATTACCTTCACAGGCGAGGCTGTCATTATCAAAAAAGGATGCAAGCCCCTTTTCAGACAGGTTACCCCGATCCTAAATCATACACCTGACATATTCGAGTATGTATACTTCGCCCGTCCGGACTCAATCATCGACGGAATGTCGGTCTATCGCTCTCGACAAAACATGGGATTGCTTCTGGCGAATACTGTCCTAAAAATCCTAGGCGAAGGGGTCGTTAAAACAATTGATTTGGTCATTCCCATTCCTACAACCTCAGAGGTTTCCGCACTTAGTCTCGCACAAAAACTTCAGATTCCTTTCTGTCAAGCATTTGTTAAGAATCGTTATGTTGGAAGAACCTTCATCATGCCGGGGCAAAAGGAGAGACAGAAATCAGTCCGTAGAAAGCTAAATGCCATGAAAGAGGAGTTCAAGGACAAAAATGTGCTCCTTGTTGACGACAGTATTGTTCGAGGCACAACTAGCCGGGAGATCGTCAATATGGCAAGGGATGCACAGGCGAAGAAGGTTTTTTTCGCCAGCTGTGCACCCCCCATTCGGTAAGGATTACGCTACATTCACGGTTTACGGCAATGTGATTCTATGGCTGACCCCTTGGTAGGAATGCCCACATCTATGGTATTGACCTCGCGGACACAAAAGAACTAGTTGCTTTCAACCGTACCGAGCAAGAAATTGCCAAGCATATCGGTGCTGATGCAGTCATTTACCAAACTCTTCCCGATCTCGTCAAGTCTTGTGCCTCTCTGTCCACAACCGTAAAGAATTTTGAGGTCGGAGTCTTTAGCGGTGAATATGTCACACCCGTTGACCCCAATTATTTTATGAGACTTGAGGGTATTCGCGGGGAGAGTTCTCGGCTCAAGAGGAAAGCAGCGGCCATTAAGGCGGTAGCTTCCGGAATTGCAAACAAAGAGAATGTTGCTGATGTCCTCAACGGAGTTACCCTCGTTAACGGAGATGGTGAGCACGTGAGGGACAGGATGGATGTCTCCATTCACAACTTTGGCGATTATGTGGATGTCAGTAGAGAGGCGGAAATGAGTTTGACTGTTTGATTTTTCTCCTCTGTCTATATGTACTGTAAAATAATCATGGAGCTCAGCACGCCCACCACCACCACATCTTCTCTTGTTGCACCCCTTCCCTCATTTCTTCAACCGTCATCCTCTTTTTCTCATTTCCGCATCTACGCTTCTCCTCGCATAATACTCCAAATTAAATTATGCGGCTACCTTTCGCTCAGCAGGATTTTGGATGCAGGTTGTTGGGGAATGTATGAGGGACAGTGGGAGGCGGTCTTCGGAGCGTGGATAGCATCCCTGATCTCCGGGCTCGCATTCGGTTCAAATATCTCCCGGAGAAGTTGATATCCTGTGGGTGGTATAGATACTCAGCCTGTTACTGAAATTGCGGCTGCGCACACGGACGTGATTGCTGACCAGATATCTGACTCAGAAGATACTTTAAAGTTGTTCAATATCGCCGAGGGCACCGTTCTACACGACCAGTGAGTGGAAACAGCACTTTTGAGACACGGGAGAAATTGTAAGATGGCTCCATGTAAGACGGCTCCGTGTCAGGCTAACGGGTTTGAACTTGGGCTAACATGTTGTTATAAGGTGTCGATTGCGGGAGGGAGACGAATGACAGAGTGAAGGAAAGTGCACGAGAGGAGGAAACTTCTGTATATTCTTTGGATCGTTGCTTGATTATCCTAATATCTACGGCGGAGCTGAGGGTTTAAATATAGCCTAAAATAATATATAATATTAACTGAAAAGATAATATTACCATAGGTGGTAGGTTTAATATTCTCAAAACATATAGGCTGTAGGTTTTGTAATAAATTTTACACAGGGTTGTATAAAAAATTGGCACAAAAATATAGTTACTAATCCAAATTGTACCCTATCTTGGCAGTCAATTGTGGCTGTGTGTAACACATTTCTCTCTTTCTCACCAAAAATGCCTAAGTTCAAATCATTATACCTCACCACACAGCTACTCCAGAAACTTAAAAACCCTCTTCAATGTTAATAAAGGTAAGTAGAATAATGTAGAGGTTTTTTTGAGTCACCTGGGTAACTTGTTCTGATAGTATAATCGTTTGAAAATAGCCAAATTCCTGGTACAGGTCTTGGTCCACACAAACCATATTATATCAGCACTTGTATGGAATATATACTACTAACAACTTCCAATAAGATCTTCTGGATATATCCATAGACCACTAGGATTATTGTTTAATATTCTAATATGGTATTGATTCTTACATATTTGTAATTTTATAGTATTTTTTTCTTAAAAGATTGACTAGTGCCTGAAATTTGATATAAATTCTTCAAGTTTCATTATATAGAAAGTAAAGAAGTGAAATCTTTTATCACACTCTTTCAAAATATAATATTATACTTTTCTCTTTCTCCTGTATTTAGAAAGTATCATGATATAACTTATTTTTTATTTTTGAATTCATTGTATTTTTATATTAATAATATTATATACTCTATTGTGAAATATCTTTCTTTTTTTTGCTTGCCTTTTCTGTCGTTACTTTTTCTCTTTTTCTTTCTTTTATATTTTATTTTACTCTTTTAATACCCCTGCCCCCATCCCTCCCCTGCAGCAACCCTCTGACCTCCTTCTCTTTCCCTATTTCTCCCATCCCTGGCACATTCACCCATTTCCCATGCCCCCCCCCCCCCTGTACCCCTCAACCCACAACGGCTTAGCGCTGTCTTTCCGTATAGTACCTTTTGTACGCAGGTACAGTTCCTAAGTTTTGTATGTTCCACAGGGGGTAAGGGCAGCAAACCTCGCCTGTGGAACCTACAAAACTTAGGCGCTGTACCTCCGTACTAGCGGTTTTCCAGTCTACGGCTAATATAGAGAGTAATGACACCTTAATCCTTTTTCCGGTTTGCTTTCTATTTGCTTTTACGATTTCTTTCGAGCCTTTTATGTGACCTCTGCCTGTGTTATGTTCACTTCTTCCTGGGTTCACGATTCTTCCGCTTTCTGTCCCACCATCGTCCAGCCCTCTGATTCCCCCGTGATCCGCTGTCATTCCAAGGGTCGGAGATTTCGAGCTTCTCGTCCAACAGGATCAACTCTACGGGGTCCTGCCGGCCTGATCTCGAACACCCCTTGCGTCCCTCAAACTGAGGACGGAAAGTCGCCAAACAAAGGCTGCATTCTTTGTCAAACAGTGCTCTGAAGGTTTCCGCCATTATTCTTTCTTTTTATTTTATAAAAGAAACCCCACAATCTACGGGCCGTTGATTTGAGCCTCCTAGTGCCTTCGGGCCCCTTCTTGCTAGCCAGATATTGCGAAACTACCTTGTGTGGGGCCTGTTCATGAGCCAGCTCCTTTACCTTCTATGCCGTGAATAATTGCCACATATTGCCAACACCACCTCGAACTTGCTTTTTCGATCACTGCCATGGACTTCTGCCGAACTCTACCTCCAATTTTCGAGCCCATGGGAGGCTACGAGCGCCCTAGTGTTGTTGAAGTTGAGGATCATGGTATTGTGCTCTAGGCCTCGGGGCTGCCAGTGGTTTACTCTAGCAATTACGAATATTCATATAAATTTTTCTGTTTTTTTAGATCAATACCACCCGAAGAAACCAGCTACTAGTTATTCCAAGCAACTAGTTGATCTTACAGCCGATATGGTGCTTACAAAAGGAGGTAGTTAGCTGTCCATTCCGTTTGAAGCTTTGGTACTGACCATGAGCGCTTGAAGTTTTAGGCGATTATCCATCTTCATCCAACGCTCCCTTCGATTGGCTTCCTAGTGCCCAGCCTACTGGTTCTGCTGGGGAAACCCCCCGAACTCCTAAAACTCCTAAAACTCCAAGCCCTCATAAAGGCCCTGGCTACCCTGGGCTCAGGGGGGCTGGGCGATGCGAAATCTCAGTGATTGCCGACCCCGGTTCTCATAGTTCCATCTCTCCACAGAGGCCTACCCGGGTGCATGAGCTGGACCTTGAATTGATTGAGTACCATAAGATGAGACTTCGTAAGCGGAAGACTGTGGAGCTATTTGATGGGTCCTTTATCCGCATTGCCTCGATCAAGAATAAACTTACAGAAGATGGCAGTAGTGAAATATTTCTTCAAGGACCACAGTTCCTCAGAAGCAGAAACCTATTAGGGTTTTTGCCATTGAAGAAGAACGAAGTTGCCATGTCTTCGCTGTCCGAATCCGTTCCACTTTCTAAGGTCTTGAAGACAAGGATTTTGATTCTTACGAACGCTAATTTTCCAGAGTTTCGGGATATCACTGGGGTGGGTGATGCTGATGAGAAGGAAGGTAGACTAATCTGTCGGTGGGCAGTAAGCTTCGTCGGCAAGACAGAGGGTTACCTATGGCGTCTCAAGGAAGATGAAGCAGACAAGGAATTTCGAGTTGCAGAAAGGGGATTGCGGGACCAATGGAGGGGCGACCTCATGAGAGCTAGAATCATGAATTCTAATCATTTGAATCACCCGAAGAGGCGCCAGAAACGTCAACGGGATGGGACTCTCAAGCGGGTACACCCCAATGGTAACGGTGCTTATGGTGAGCCAAAAGGGGCATATTCTCATTACACAGGTAATCCCTTTACTAAAGGTGTATTTGTGCCGAGAACCACAGACTCCCCATTTTTGGGATGTCATGTGCAAGTGTCTGAGAAGGATGCTCGATTTTTCAATGCACCACCAACCCCTGGCGCGCCTCCATCACCTCCGGCTTCGAGGTGGGATCCCTGTCCCGAACCCATGGACATTTCTCCTCCCCCTCTCAGGCCCTTCGACGAATTGCTTCCTAAGAAATCAACCTCTAGAGGCGCTCCAGCCAACTTTGGGCTTCAGTCACCCCCTGGAACACCGTTCTCGAAAGCTAGGGCTGAATCTTGGGTAAATTTCGACCCTTTAGTATATCTAAGTGGAATATTTCTAATACGGCTCAGGGTAATGGTCCTCGTATCCGTAGCGAAAATGCCCTCGCCTTTCCAGGTTCTGGTAATATATTTTCTGCACTAAGTCTGTCTGAGCGGCCCACAAGCAACCCCTCTGTGAGAGCTAATCCACTCGGCAGCCCCGTGCAACGGAAAGATTCTCTTAAAGGAAGCAGCCTGAGCAAAGCTACTGCCCTTAGCGATTTTCGCTTCGAAGGTTATAACCCCACAACTCGCATCCCTCTTCGCCAGCCCGTTTTTAACTCTACTCGCGAAACTATTTACACATTCGGTGATGCGTTTTGTGGCGGAGGCGGAATGTCCAGTGGTGCTCGTGCAGCTGGATTCAAGAATGCGTGGAGCTTCGACTCTAATTATGAGGCCGTGTCAACTTATCGTCGAAACTTCCCCCAATGCACAACTTATCACTCGACAGCCAATGATTTCCTCACCCTTCGTCATCCAGAACTTCTGGTTGATGTTGTGCATCTTTCCCCACCGTGCCAGCCTCACTCACCTGCCCACACAATTGCCGGAAAGGATGATGATAACAACGAAGCATCCTTGTTTTGTGTCCGGCAATGTCTGCAGGCTTGCAGGCCGAGAATGGTCACGCTTGAACAGACCGACGGGCTCTTGAACAGACCTGAATGGTTTCGGAGCCTGGTCATGATGTTCACGGATCTCGGCTTTTCTCTCAGTTGGAAGGTTTTACATGGAGTGGAGTATGGAGTACCACAAACACGAAAAAGATTGTTTCTCCTAGCTGCGAGGTGAGTGTCCGATCCGCCCTTGGATCACTAGTAGTGGGGCTGCCGCTGACCCATCTAGTCCTGGAGAAGAGCTGCCCGAATTTCCAAAGCCAACCCACGCCAACCCAAAGACTGTGAACGTGGAGGGTCGTGCCCCCCCTCGCACTGTACGCGATGCCATATCTGGCATACCGGCAACCGCCAGCTGTCACGTCAATAACTTTAGCCCATTCCCCGAGGGCACCCGACGGTCGACTGTCAACTTGGATTTACCATTGATGTCTACAATCCTTGCTAGTGGCGGCCCTTATGACGTTCATCCAAATGGTCGAAGACCCTTCACCCCGAGAGAGCTCGCATGTCTCCAAACATTTCCCCTCTCCCATTTCTTTTACGGCAGTCCCTTCCAGAAGAAGAAGCAGATTGGAAACGCTGTCCCGCCCATTCTCGCAGAGGCGCTGCTGAGCGAGGTGCGCAAGACTCTCGAGAAAGTGGATCGGTCGAGGAAAAGGAAATCTGGCCAGGAAGATCCGTTCAGGGTTCCGGAAGGCAGCAGTGGAAGGTTGGCTCGTAACCCAATATGCATTGCGGATTGAACTATGATGAGAAAAGTCCGTGCGTGTCGTTAATTGACTTCGGAGGGTCTTTTTTTTTTTTTTTTTCTTTTTTTCTTCTTTCCCCCTTATGCGCATTTTGGTTATTTTCGGATGGGGTGTTTTCATTCTTCTCAATATTTTTACTTGACTACCTTTGTTATGTATACCGGGGCTCCTAGGGAGGAGGATTGGTTATTTATGTTATATCTAGACCGTGCAGGGGTACGGCAATCTGGAGGGATTTTGATGTCTTCTTTTCTTTCCCCTCACTTATCATAGACATAAGGAAACCTTTTCCTCTTGTCTTTTTCAACCCAACGTGGAATTAATTACCCAACAAGTGTTTTATCCCGCAGACAATACCATACCATAGCACCCTCATACGCCAAACTAATACGATATATGTATAACTATCCAGCAGTCCCACCGCCATATTTGGCAGGGTCACATTTGGCAGGAATTGACCCCGGGTATTACCAACCCTATACCTACCCCCCGGCAAAAAAGTGGTTCGTCGAGCTTTTTTTTTTTAATGCTCGACTACTCCACTGACCCCCGGATTCGAACTCATGATGGTCCCTGTTTCAAATTAGCAGACCAGTCTCCTAAGCCATTAGACCATAGGAACCGGCCGATGATACTCCTTCCCCTCAATCTTTTAACTGCTTCTTCTTTGGAAAATAGACATTTCTGGCGCTTGATACTTTATCATTGGAGAAATAAACAAGCATCAGGAAGAAGACACAAGGTATCGACACACCAACCAACGGACAATCCCAACTCCAGAAGCATGAAGATAAAAAAACGAAAGAAGAGAAAGAGAGAGAAAGAATCACGCATCACATCCCCCCCCATCACTTCTTTCTCCCTTCCTCCCTTCTTCATTCGAACCAGACTACGCAACATGAGTCCTATGGGTCCTAATCCCTCTTCTCCTAAACCCCCCACCTCGAGTACGTCGACAAGTCAAGCAAGAGATGATAATGTCAAAAACGCTACAAACACAACCACCCATCAGCCACACGGTTCCGTTTTTTTCTTCCACCTTGCTTCTCTTTTGGGGGGGGGGA
>Ga0307510_10003260_pt1 | contig 18873 bp, 24 predicted proteins | sample 12_EM_MG_FD_207224 | JGI IMG/M metagenome (GOLD analysis project Ga0307510, IMG submission 207224) | Populus trichocarpa ectomycorrhiza microbial communities from riparian zone in the Pacific Northwest, United States - 12_EM | ecosystem: Host-associated > Plants > Roots > Unclassified | place...
GCATGCTAAACGTCGTGCTTTGAGTCCCACACTACCCCTAACCCAGGGGTGTGCGTAACGGCATTTTCCCTCACATCCGGACCGCGGTCCGGCTATAGCGTGATAAGTGGGACTGGTCTATCCTCTCACCACTTATCAATTATCTCTGAAGATGATCTATGATTATCACACATAATTACATAGATACTTCGGGATAAAGCGCTTTCAAAAAAAAAAAAAAAAACATTGATCTACCAAATATCAGATAGTTCCACTATTCCAATAACATTCCTTTTTTCCCCCTCACTGTATTTCAAAAATATTACCTATCATCCATGGCTGCTAGTCAAGTATCATTAAAAGGGAGTGCAATGGTAGACCCTGATGGTGTAGTGGTTATAGTATTTTGCTTATATCAGTGAGCAGGGGAGGCTCATCAGTTTGATTCCATGCAGTGCAATCTGTTTTTTATCACCCATACGTCATGTGATACAAATTGAAGTCTGAAGTGGCACCATGCCATGCCGTCGGAACTCAAAATTTCAAACAGATCTACCTGCCAAAGCCATCAGGTCTGCCATGGGAGACACAACTTTTTGAATAATTCCTTCAATGAAATTTTTATTAAAAATCAGCCTTGGCACAAATAACTTAAATCTAATTATCCAACTTTGTGCCAAGGCATTTTTTTTTTAAATATTTGTTTTGGAAAGTTATTTGAAAATTTGTGTTTGTAACACATTTTGTCACTTTTATCATGTGATGTTGGATGAAACCTTGTGAGCCCTACCTTAGTCAGTTTTGATGGAGACCCAATTAAGGGCCATGTTATTATCTGCATTGTCTGCAGAGCTCTGCATGGCTGGGGGTTGTCTGCAGACTCTTCTGAAGAGGTTGACTGGTAGCCCTGACTCTGGGGCAAGGTGCCAGCTATTGGCAATGAGGCTGAGGGGGTGATTGACTGGTAACTGCCTTCTCGACTGGTACATTGTCATATAGGTGCAGAAGAGGGACTAGTGGGTGATAGGGAGTGCTTGCAGGACACAGGACTGTTGCTATGACTGAGCCATCTCTGCCATGGCTCAATAGGCAACTCTTGGGGGGACAAGGTCTTCATATAACCTTCAGGGGTGTCTGGTTCATAGTGAGTGACTGGTTCTGGCTCTAAGGGTGGCATGTCCTCCATGGGACTATCTGGGTCTTCTAGTGGATGCTCTGTGAGCTGCTCTATTGAGGAGTACTCCTGTCGATGGATGTTCCAAGGGATAGGGGGCTTGATTGGTGGTAGGTCAAAGGATGGATAGATGGATATAGCAGGGGAAGGCAGTCATGTCATGATGACTTGGGCTGGGCTGGTCCACTCTGGTTTAGGTGGCATATCCTCTAAGGATGGTGGGTTCAATGGCAGTGGTAGCTTTCCCATAAGCTCTGGTAGTGTGGCACTTGGAAAGATAGGTGGTGGTTTGGTTACTGGTGTTACGGTGAGGGGCATGGAGTCTGGCAAAAGGAAAAATGGGGTGGGATTGTAACAAGATGGCAGACAATATTGCCAAACACATGGGGCAACTCAGGGAGTCTCTAGAGGTCAAGCAACAAGCCCTCTATGCAAGCTCCACTTGCCTTGCCACTGCCAATGCCATCTCTTGCATCCAGGGGTGGATCAACTGATCCCTCAAGGCCTCCCCTTACTTTTCCAAGCAGCAGGCCAATAAGATGTACATAGCCATTCACAGTCAGGCAACCACAGTCTGGGGGCCTATATCTTCCATCTCATGTGATTGGTGCAGTAAGGAGGGCCATCACATTGACCAATGCCATTGCATTGGCATCTGTCATCACTGCTTGTGTCATGGACATACCAGGCAAGAGTGCAACTGCCCCCATGACATGTGCCTTGAGGGACAAGGCTATAAGGTCTATCCCTCCCATCCTCACTTTGAATGTGGGTATTGCACCACCATCAATGATTGTGTTGACATCTAAAGGACGTTAACAAGGGGGTAATGTCATGGACTGCCCCACTTACTTAATCCTTTCCTTCCTATTCTGTCTTCTCCTTCCATTTCTGTTCATGACTCCAGGCCACTTTGCCCATCGATTACCTAACCTATCTATGGAATGTTCTTGCATTTTCCAGAGGCTTCCATATGTTTCCATATGCTTCCACCATGTTCCATGGCCTTCTATGGTCTTCTCCTACCTTCTAGTACTTTCCATTCCCTCTGTATATATATGGTACCACTTAGCATAGAACAAGTTCCCTAAGCTTGTTCTATTTGTGCGATACAGACTATTGATTAGTCTTTACTGGACTTCAAACATGTGCGGCTTCCCTTGAACGAATCCTTCTGCATTAGTCAGCTTTGCTGCTAATTGCCTCTGACTCCTCTGCATCTTGAGATCATGTGTTAGTGTCTCACTTGATTCCAAGTCATGTCTAACTTGTGTAATCTTCACTTGTTATCCTCCTTGTCATGTGATGCCTCACATGACCAATTTCCCCTTTGGGAATGACCCCTCTTTGAAATCCACTTTTATAATCTCACCCAAGATCCCCAAACCCCAAGATCCCCAACTTGATCCAACATGGTGGTCTGACTGTGACATCCCTCCTATGGGGTCAGGTGTTTTTTTTTACCTTCTTTTTACCTTCTTTTTTCCTTTCAGCTTCTCATCCTGCTGTGCCTGCTGTGCCCCCCTGATGCCCATTTGAGGCAGTGAGTGACCCCTGAATTCTTGCTTTCCATCTCTGTGCGCTCACTCCCTCCCACAGTTTCCCCCCCCCCTTTCACCTGCTGTGCCCATCCAGTCTTGCACTTGAAGCTTGCTATCCCTTCCCCAATGCCTACCTCTATGTGCTGCTCTCCATCACCATATGTCTCCCTCTGTGGCTGCATTTTCGCCGTCATGTCTTCCCTCTGTCCCCTCACCAGGTGTGTTCCCCTCTTTCTTGCTTCTTGCATCTTGCTCATATTCTCTTGCTCAAATTGTGCATGATTCCTTACTGCTGTATCATGGCTACACTATTGCTTCCTGTATGGTTTTATGTCTGTGTCCAACTGTGTGGCCACTCCTTCCCTTGCTGTCCCTGACATCTGTTCTCTGTCTCACCTCGCTCCCTTACAGGTCGAATAATGGCTGTTATAGCCACACCCTCTTGCTGACAACCGATCATCTCTGGCTTGATTTGCTCCATTCCCAGCTCTCCTGCTGCTCTGCCTCACCTCACTATGGGGGCCCATATTTCTTGTGCTTGCACTTGCCTTGGTAGTTTGTTGCTGCATTCCACTTAGTGCCTTTGTTTTGTCCCTGTCCTTGCCTCTTGCTGATGATCAATGATCTCTGGCTCGATTTGCTCAATTCCCTGCTGTCCTGCTGCTCCACCTCACCTTGCAATGTTTTCTTGCACACTACCTGCATTGCCCTCTGTGAGCTCCCACCTCTCTCATATTTTCTTTTGTCACCTTCTGCAAACTTGGGACTTGCTTGCTTTTTTTTTTGTCCAGTCAAGTAAGTAGTTTGTCACTGCATTCTAGTGACTGCCTCTCTTTCACCTGTGCCTCCACCTGTTGCTGACGATCAACCATTTCTTGCTTGATTTGCTCAATTCCCAGCTGTCCTCCTGCTCCACATCACCTTGTGACACTCTCTCATATGCTATCTGCATCACCCCCTCCAAACTTGGGCATCTTTGACATGTTCCTTTGTGCTCAGCCTCAGTATTTCATTGCTGTGCAACATATCTTAGGTCCCTCACAGGTTGAATCATGGCCATTGTAGCCAGACCCATCCCCATTGCTTCCCCCTCTGCAGGAGACTGCTCACTCCCTCACTGTTGGGAGGGGGCCCCATATTTCTTGCAGTCGCATTGGTACTTCATTGCTGCATTCCTGTGAGTGCCTCTTTTTTGGCAGTGGATAATGGAGCAACTCCTTAAAGGAGGGGAGGTAACTTAATTAGGGTATAAAACCACCACAATTAAGTTACCTCCCCTCCTTTAGGAGTTGCTTCATTATCAACTGCCTCTGCTACCACTGATCTTTGGGTATCTCAGCCAACACAGCCACTTTTCATAGCCATGCTTTGGTATGTTCAATTGGTTTTCACCCACTGATAGCAGTGCAAGACTGATACTTTTCATATTATGCTCAGTTTCACCTTGTCTGATGTGAAATACCTGTACACCCTTGGCATCATCCACCAGATGTTGCTCCTCTCCCTGTATCACTCACCTTCTGATCTTCTGCAAGACCTTTGGATCTAACACATAGCTTGTGAACAGGCCAGAGATCGTTCTCTTCTATACCAAAGACCTATCACCTGATATCATTATTGCTGGCTTTGGCATATGCATCCCCTGGATTTTCTTTCCAGAAATATCCTCATATGCATGTCATTTGATCTTTCAATGCCAAGCACTTGATTCCTCCAGGGGACCACTCATGTCTGTTGTAGAAAGGTTGGGTTGTATCACTCCAGAGGTGCTGAAGCAAAAGGTGTATGGCAAGCCTGTTGATCTTTTGCTCAATAGGGTAGGGCTACTCTCTGTCCTTGCTGATCATTCACAATACGATAGAATGCTGATTACTGTATGTGTTGCAGAATCATTGCTCACATGCTACCCCATAGATACACACCATTGAGGGCTGATGACAACAAGAAAGTTATACATGGATGACAGGGGCAAGTGAGGATTTCCACAATAGATTATGGAACAATATCCCTGACAAAGGTATCTTGGGACCAATTGCAGCTTGTGCAAATGTGCTTGTCTGACTTTTGTGCCCTACATCGTAGCCAAGAACTTCATCTGTGCTCTTCTCCATCCTGACCCCACCCTCCACCTCACCGCAGGGCAAGAGCTGTCACATACATGGCCCATGAGTTTCGCGGGTGTAGCCAAATATGACATCTGCAGCTATGCAAGAACTTTGACTTCTGCACACACTGGTGCAACAGGATTGGCATGGTGCATGCCCTGTTGCACTTTGCAAAAAGTAATGGCACAGGCCATAACAAAAAGGGCCAGCTGGCACTCAGCTCCGACAATGAAGATTATCATAACAGGAGACAAAGTGGGTCACTGACGTGGCGCACAATACCGGAACCAGATTCCAAGAGACTGTAGCAGCACCTTTCACTTCAATTGTCAGATGATCATGTGCTATGTGGTGAACTGGTGGGACTTGTAGCAATGGGACTCCAAAGATGACAATGTCGCTATCATTGATTTCCCCCCCCCATGTCATTTTCTGATGCCCTCAACAAGGCCAAGGCTGCTGCCAATCCTGAAATGGTGCAAGAAGAGTATGCACCTTATGCATAGATGACGATGGTGTTGCAGTGGCTCAATGGAGGATGTTGAGGAGGAAGAGATGGAGAAAGAGGTAGAGCTATACATCCCTGGGTCTTTCAACTTTGGGATGGTGCTGCATGTGAGATGCCAGGTGCAGGTACTACCGATCTGTTTGGTGCTGTTGGTATACTCTGGACATCAGGAAAACCCTCCCACAATAATCCAAGGTAGCGCATGGATATTGTGATGACAATCAGCATAAGCAAGATCATGGTTTGACAACTGGCAGATAATGTTTTTCCAATAAGATAGCATTCTTTTATCTACATTAAAGCAATGTAACTATGTACATCAGTGAATGGATTAATGTAGAACATCTGACACCAATCCAGCACTGTGAAGCTACTCTACCCCTGGGGTACAACTGATCCAAAGCAAGGCAGTAAATATATGCTGTGAATGACCCACTCCACTGGGATGATCCCCACATACCGCTCTCCATCTTTCATCAGTCTGGACACCCGGCACATGAGGTGTGGGGAGTCTGGCATCACTGTGAGTGGAGAGAACCACTCCACATAGGCAAGATGAGTTACAGGTGACATGTCCAATAATGGACAGACTTCACAAACAATCTTCTGTGGCAGATGAAAGACAACATGAACCTAAGCAATCTGGAGTCTTGAGTACCAATCAGTAAGGTACAAACTTGGCCAATGAGGATTACTTACCTTTAACCCAGCCCTGCTGGGTATCTTGGCTAGGGTTTTCAACAAGAACAGTGTCAAAGTGGGATGGTATGATCTGCCCATGTGTGTCCCTTTGCTCTGGCTGAGCATGCACGGAGTCTATTATACTTGTTTCATTGGCATTCCTGGTGTCTGTAAATTTGATAATATGGAATACCGGAACACAACAGAAGGGGATTAGAGTGTCATCAGCATACTTACCCAGTGTTTTCCCCCTGACCCCAGGGTTGTTTGCCTGAGCGATGAAAACTGCAAGCACATCCTGGAATTTGAGAGCACCATACCTCAACTTGAGGTCATCAAATGTCATGGCCTTTGCTGATGGATGAAGAGCCATCTTAAGACTCTGAGTATGAGTGCGTGGGGGTCCAATGACCCTCTGAGGTTGAGCATGTTGCTGAGAATCCTGCTTCATGTCAATGAAAGCACTATGCCATTCTATCTTTTCTCAGTGCTCCAACCAAGCCGTCATCTGCAGGTATTCATCCTTCCAGTTCATTGCACAGTATGCATTCTTAGCAAGATTGATGTGAAGGCGTTCAGATTGCTCAGTATTGTAGTTGTCCGTCATGCCAAATAGCCGGATCGATAAGGCATAGTGACCTAAACTGTGGAGCTTGGGGAGATTGAAGTTTTTCCAGACTCCAAGGTCAATGAACACCGCCTTGAAATTGTGAAAGGTGGCAAGGCAATCCTCTAGGCCCTCAATAGATGCTGTAGTATGGGTCCCATATTGAGCAATGAGAAGGAAATCCAGGAGCATGCAGGTTGATTTGACTACATGTGATGGGTCCCGCCCATCTGGAACTGGAAGACCTACAATTAGACCCAGTAGAATTGAGCAGATCTTCTTGTGCTCATGGCCCGTGACCCACAACAGTCTGGATATCCCTTTTGGGAAAAGTAGGATGTTGTGATTGGGGGGTATCACACAGCACTGTGCATCAATCTGGCCTGGCACAAGTTAGCCTGGTAGTTTGCATGCTGCATGCATAAAACTCACTTGGTCCAAAGACTCCAGTTAGCCATTGGATCAAATGCTTCATCATCCCCTGAAGGAGTTGGTGAAGAATATCCAGTGTAATTGACAGGAAGATGTCAACAAGTGGGAGCTGTTCCCAGAACGGATGATAGATGGGCTTCAATCCAGCATCACAACATGCATGGTGAAACACCCAGGGATTGCCTTCAGCCAAAAGATATGTATCGATGACCGTAGATTGGAAATAAGATGGAAATGTCTTGTATTCACCAAGGTGGTCTTGGGGGACTTTGCATTTTGGGCAGTGGCCATTGTAGGTACAAGTCACAAGGGCTTGTTTGGCATAGTCTCCAACAAAAGTGGCTAAGATTGGATGGCACCACTGCCAGACACCGTTGCTGCTCATCATAGGAATTCCAGCTTCCCCATGGTAGCTGATCGGATCCAAAACAATGTGCATGCACCCATGGAACAAATTTGCAAGTGCACAGCGGTAAGTGGCCTTACTCCCAATGCCCATTAGCTTTGTTGTTGGAATGTAGCCAAGCAAGATCTGGGCATGGCGTGACAGCTTGCAGCATATGTCTTTGGGTATGTTTCCCATCATCAGGTAGATCAGATAAGCCATCTTCCCTCGAAAGTGGGTCAGCAGCATCTTATCTGAGGAAACAATGAGCAGGATAATGGTGGCCCCAGGACAGTAAGATTCAAGCAATTCCTTTTACCACTAATCAGCCACAGTAATCATTGAGCCATAGTTACATACCTGAGCCATCCACCACCAGTCACCCATGTGCATCTTATTATAGATGTGTGATGTGCGCTCTAGGCTTGTATAATGCCACTCTGGAGCAAAAAAAAGATCTTGACCAAATGCAGGATCACTGTAGAGGGATCAGATACATTCTACAACGTCCCAGTAGTAGAGTTCAAGGCACTCATCTCTGATAACAAGCACCTTGCATTGGAATGGGGGGTGCCCAGGCAACCTATTGTCTATGACATGGTTCAATTCTTTGGCTGTGTGGTATGACAGCCCAAGTTTATCTACAACCTTCAATGGTGAATTAGTAACAAAGCAATCAATTCGAAAAGCATGCATACCTCTTCAATTGCTAGCAGATCTGTCACTGCCGACGACATTGGCCTGCATGTCTTTGCCCACTGCGCAAATTTCCAGTCACATTCCAAATTAAAAGGAGCCCATGCTGACTCTGCAGCTGTGGCTTGATCCAACTCATGCGCCAGTGGGCCTTGAGGTACACCAGGTATTGGGGTGCCTATGCTGCCCGATGGGAAGTGGTCAATGATCACCATTGGCAATGTTTCCACATTTGGTATGTCAAGGGGAATAGTTTGCACCATTTCTTGCATCGTTGGGCCCTTGAAAACTCCCGAAGTCCTGTCACCAATGTGCTGATTTGGAATGGTCGCCACAGAGTGAATAGTACCTTGTATTAGCACCTTGAATGCATCTGCATCCATGGCATCCACTGGCTCTGGTCCAATGAAATCCTCCCCAGGAGTGGTAGGATCAGTATCTGTAATGTTGCCTTCAGGTTGGATTGCAACACATGTCATATCAAACTCACCATCTGATGGTTGTGTGCCCAAGCTGTCATCAGGGCTGCCTTCACATTGGTCCATGAGATACGATGCAGCAGGCTCATCATCCAATTGCATATCTATTCCACCATCCCTGCATGGGTCGTCAAACGCGTCAGCATCTGTGGCATCCATAGGCTCTGATGGGCCAATCAAATCCCCCTGACGGTTAGTAGAACCTAGTGAGGACGCCCCATAAGGAATGGAGGCAGATGGAAATGGAAATTGCAGAGTGATAGTGCTGTTGCGGCAGTGCGGATCTTGGGATTTACTAATGTGTTGGGAGAGACCGCTTGGGGTGAATTTTTGATTGCAGCCAAAGCATTGATGTCAAGCTGTAGCCATGGGGCATAAGGTTCAGTAACACATGGAGGTGTGCAGCCAAGTGGGAGGAAAACAAAGGGGAGGGCACTGTAGGTACTTTTAGTCTGCACTCCAAGTCCTCAGTATAAATAAAGGCGCACCTGTCATCAGGGACAATATCCCTATTCTCATTCCTGCCCTTTCTTTTCCCCATTGAATCATCTTCACACTCCTTCAACGTCTTTCTTTTGAGTTCTAACTTCTTGCTTGACACAATGGCACCCCATGCACACTGTGTACACCCAAAAGGACAAGTCTATCAGAGCAGGTGAGAAAATCATCCAATTTGATGCAATATAGAACTAATGGGTTATGATGTAGTGTCGTACATAAACCCCTGACCGACTCAACTGCCAACAACCTACAAGGTGAGCGTGATAACCCCACATTAGACAAGTCTAAAACCAGTCAAAGGATCAAAAAAGTGCACCTGTCCCACTGACCCGATTTCTTCTGCCTTGACTGCTGTGTATGCAGCTGCTGCCCCCCCACCAAACAAAAAGGCACGAAACAGCAGTAAGTACATTGTGTTTGATGCAAATTGAGCTGACTCAGCTTTGAAGGGCCTTCTTATGGTTGTCCTATGCAACTGCGGTTGACAAATGAGAGGAGCAGTGAGATTGAACAGGAGCAACTTGCTGCAATTGCAATCAATAGCACTATGGCCAAGGGCAAGGGGAACATGACTGGCTTGACTTGGAGTTGAGTGTTTTCCTGTGTTTGTTTTTCCTATCAACAACTGACTTTGAAAAAGTTTCAGCATCGCTTTTTGCCCCTGCCCATCACCCAACTCTGATTCCTGTGGGACCTCCCTTTGCCATTCAACACTTGGACTCAGCCCATACTGAAAAAGAAAACAACAACACTGACAGTGATGACAGTGGGGTAGAGACCAAAAAGAGTGGATTGACAAGGATCAGCTCACTAAGCTCACCCAACAGTTCCCCTCCAAAGTTTCAGAGGCAATGATCATTGAGGTGTGTCAGCATTTTTTTTTGACTTGAGACTCAATGCATATTTCTATAGAGACCACAGTGGGAGGCTTCTTCTGATATGCCTGCAACTGCCCCAGGAAGTGCAAGCATCAGTGCCTGTGCCCAGGGAAGTGCAAGTGTCAGTGCCCAGGGGAGTGTGAGTGTTGGTGCCCCATCCTTGGATGTTGGTATTCCCATCTCACAGCAGGGCAGTGTGAGCATCACCACTGCCTCAGTCATCAGCATTCTGGGCTTTTCCACCTCACAGGGAGGTAGTAGAGGTGATGTGGCATCCCTTGGTCCCAATACTTCTCAGGGTATATGGCCAAGTGATACAGATTTGATTTTCCTCCCAGGGATGAGGAAGTTGACACTGACTCTCCAGCACCCCCTACTGCATGCAATCATTTAAGATGCCTTTGAGAACCTGCAAGCATATCTGCTACTTGACCATTCATTTCCAGATGCTACTGCCCTCCCAACCATGATATGGGGTTGTCTCATTGTTGCCACCACTGAATCTCAGCACCCCCAGGGATTGGCTATTTGTGAGCGACTCATTGAGGATGACATGTACCTGGACAGATTGAGCCATCTGGTGAGAGTTCCATATCGTCAACTATCACTTTGCCAATCATGCTTGCAGCCATGTGCTCGCATCCCCATTTTCCATGTTAAGGTCCAAGGGCCTTAAAGATGCGATGTGCATGGGTTGGTTTGGCGACGACTAGGATTGCTGCTAAGTGGGTTGTCCTCCTTAGGCAATGATCATGTGAGTAGCGTGGTACCAGTTGGCTACACAGTATAACAAGTAAGTCCCCGATGATAAGGGCGACTCCTGAGTGTTCTGTTAGAAGTAGAGAGGGGTAGAGCTTCAATGGCACTTTGAAGCAACGAAGGATAAGCCTATGACTTTGAGAACTGCACAATAGTACAGCTCAACTGTTAAGGCTTCAATGGGCCTTGATAGTACGACTTGTACTAAGAGGTGAACTGGTGGCAAGTACTTTGAAGAGGTAGAAGTCTCTAGTATTGCTAGAGACGACTCTGAGAGGCTTATGTAAGAGATGAGGAAAAGGGGAGGCACTTGGGGAGCTTTCAAGAATGTTGATATTGTTAATCAAGTCAAGCTTAGGGCTTGACTGTCGAAATACAGGGCGCTTATATACAGGCAGGTCTGCGCACAGGCCACTACTCTAAAGGTAGGTAGTTCTGGTCAAGAGGGAGCTGTCTGAGTCATATGGTAATCCACAGACAAGTGCTGCAGTCTGTATGAGTCGAACAATGGAGAAGCGGATGAGGACAATGGAGAATTGGACAAGTTGCCTAATCGATCCTAGACAATGGCGGCGGGCGCTCCGAAAAGAGAAGCATCGTCATGATGCGATGACGACCACGAGTTTTGAGGTTGATCCGAGGAGATCTGATCTCCGCGTGCCCAATACGGTCTAATGGGCGTCTAGTGTAAGCAACTACCCTTTAAGGTAGTCAGTATTGATGGTGACCCAGTTAAGGGCCATGTTGCTATCCACATTGTCTGCGGGGCTGTGCGTGGATGAGGGATTGTCTGCGGATCCTTCTGAAGAGGTCAACTGATAGCCTGAGCTCTGGGGCAAGGTGCCAGCTATGGGCAATGAGGCTGAAGGTGTTAAGGTCCAAGGGCCTTAAAGACGCGACGTGCGTGGGTTGGTTTGGCGACGACTGGGGTTGCTCAGTGGGATCTCCTCCTGAGGCAATAGATCATGTGAGTAGCGCGGTACCGGTTGGCTACGCAGTATAAGAGTAAAGTCCCCGATGATAAGGGCGACTTCCTGAGGTAGATAGTAGAGGTGAAAGGAAGAGCTTCAAGGCTTTGAAGCGACTGAGTTGATCAGGCAAGAGACTCTGAGAGTCCTAGGTGGAAGCTACAAGTCTTGGATTGAAAACCAAGTTAGGCTTAGGGCCTAACTGCTAAAAGTACAAGCGCTTATATACATTTGAGAAGTAACGGGTCACAGAGGTCACAAAGAAATATGGAAATATTACTAAGGTGAGATCATGACGTGGCGGTTCTAAGTATAGCTCCATCATGAGCTGGCAATCTAAGAATAGCCCATCATGAGCTGGCAAGTCGAAAAGGGTTAAATGAAGACACGTCATGATACTGCGGACTGCGGAGTGATGGCATGTGATAGTTGACTGCGGATTAGTCATGTGGTCTATCAGGTGACTTGTCAGGTGATTTGGTGACGGTCCGAGTGGCGCGTGAGGGAACGAGTGGGAGACGAGTGACCGAGAGCGCGAAATAAAATGGTAGAAAATAGCGGAAAATTGGGGTAAGGGCCCAGGATCGTAACAGAAGGGGTGATCGACTGGTAACTACCTTCATGACTGGTACATTGTTGTATAGGCGCTGAAGAGGGACTTGTGGGTGACAGGGAGTGCTTGCGGGACACAGGACTGCTGGGCTGAGTGAGGTAGACTTCCCAGGGTTCGATAGGGGACTCTTTAGGGGATAAGGTCTTTGTACAACCTCCAGGGACATCTGGTTCATAGTGAGTGACTGGTTCTGGTTCTAAAGGCGGCGCGTCCTCCATAGGACTGTCTGGGTCTTCCAGTGGGTTCTCTACTGGTGGTGGCTCTTGGTACATCTCCATTGAGGAGTAGTCCCGACAATGGATATTCCAGGGGATGGGGACGAGGGGTAGGACTGGGGGTTGATCAAGGGGTGATGATAGTTTGGATGGTTCACTGGGTGGTAGTGGTGGTAGCTCTGGTAGGGGTGACGGTTTTAGTGGTAATGGTCACTTGTCTTTAGGTATGGTGATGAGGAGGGGGTCTGATAAAGGGGTGAAAAATGGGGGTAGATCATAACATGAGGCCCCTCCTAAGGGAATCGTTTCCACATGATTACGAGCTTTGGCTAACTGAGCCCTGAGTTCCTTGTGGTACCTAAGTGAGATGCGTGCCCATTTGGCCTGACTAGGGTTGGGTAGCGTAAGTCCTCTGCTTCTCAGCAGGTTGGTCGTCGTGAAGTAGAGCTGGGGATGTATCCTGAGTAGATAGAGAGCTGTTTCTTTGTTGAGTTTCCTGAAGTAGATGCCTAGTGTCCGAGTCTCAAAGCATCCCGAGTTGCACTTCCACTTGTTGTCCATAGTAATGAAATCTTTAACGACTAACTTGAGGATTTCTTTGTTGAGTTCTGCTTTAAGGTTCCACGTTCTCTGCTTTGGCGATAGCGATGAGGACTTCCTGGTGGAGTAGTCCGGCATCAGTGTATTGGCTAGTGGTGTCGCTGTGGTCATGTTCTTCTTCTTCCTCTGTTTGTGTGCTAGCATGTTGCTCACTTCCCAGATACAATCTGGTAGTACTGGCAGCAGGGTTGAGAGGACTTGGTTCCTCTGATGGGGGATCTGGGTTGGTCGTAAATAAGGTCGGGTGTCTTGGTGACTGAGGTTCTGGTTGTAGTATTTCTGGTCCCGTTGTATATATGGGTGGGCGTCCTGATGACTCTGACTGTTCTTCTGTGGGGGGTTGGAAATGGAAGGGGGGTCCACGATGGTAGTAGCGCTGATGTCTGATTGAAGCGCTAAGTATTGGTTCTTCGCTGTCAACTGGGACATCAATTCCATTGTGATTGATGACAGTTTCTTCTTCTCCTGGTTCCCAGTTGGTCCAGTGTAGTCTGATGGTGAAGTCATTGCGTCTGATGAAGGCGACGAAGAGGTGTAGGTCGTCGGCTTCTGTATGTACTCTGATGAGGGCAATACCATTTTCTGTGCCAAGGGTGAAGATAGTAGACGTGGGGAATCCTTGGCTAGGTAGGTCTGGATGCTGTGCCATTGACTAGCGGTGGTAGGGGCAGGAGTGTTCTTGACAGAAGTGGGGGTGCTTGAGGGTGTGCTGGTAGGTGATATGGATGGTGTTCTGTAGTGATCCTGGCTTCCTGGCAGCTGGGGTGAACTCTTTGAACCGGTATGGGTTGGGATAGATGGCTGGGTCTCTGAAGAGCGAGCAGAAGAAATAGAGGGATTGTTTAGAGGGATTGGAGTAGTCTGGTCGGCAGGGCATGATAAGCTTTCTTCTGTTGTTTCCATGGCTTTTATGCAAGAGTGAATGGCTGCGGGATGACTGGCGTAGAAGTCTGTGACAAGGTCTGCGGCGTTCATGTCTGATTCATCGACCCATGAGTCATGAGAGGGGGAGTATCCTTTCCAGCGGACTAGATATTGCTTCTTCTTTGTTCGCCCAAAGCGTCTTGATTGGAGTACTTGCTCTACTTCCCATTCTGGTTCTCCTTCTATGATGTCGGGTGGTGGTTCTATCCAATTTGGGCCATGTGCTTCTGTTTCTCGGTATGGCATTAGTAATGACGCATGGAACACGTTGTGGATCTTCCAATGGCTTGGCAGTTCTATTTTGAATGCAGCATTTGATATGATGGCGACTACCTGAAAGGGTCCATATCACCTTGGTGATAACTTTGGAGTGACGTTGGCGGGTAAGTTTAGATTGGTTCCTTCCAGCCAGACTCTGTCTCCGATTGCAAATGGTCTGTATCTTGGTTTCTGCTTTATCTAGCTATCTTGCGCTTTACATTGGGCCTCTTGGGTGGCTTCTCTGGCTTCTTTGATATTGGTAAGACGTTTTTCTAGGGTGGGAATGTCGGTTGATCTGGTGGGCTGATGTATGCGTGGAGTATATCCAACGAGGAGGTCGAATGGGGCTTTCTTGGTAGTGGCGGATGGCCATGAGTTCTTTGTATACTGGGCTAGAGGTAACCAGGTGTGCCAGTTGTTTTGCTGTGTTCCGCAGAACATCCTGAGGTACTGTTCAAGAGATTGATTTGCTCATTCACTGGCTCCATCTGTCTGGGGGTGGTAGGCTGTGCTGATATTTTGGCAGATGTCTAGGAGGTGGCATAGCTCCTTTCCAAAGCATGAGGTGAACCAGGGATCTCAGTCTGAGATTATCTTCTTGGGTAGGCCATAATGTGGTAGGACGTGTGTCAAGTAGAGTTGCATGACTCCTTCAGAGTCTATAGCTTCCTTGCAGGGCAAGAATATTGAGGCTTTGGTACAATCAGTGTCTGTGATCGTCAGGATAGTGTCGTAGTCTCCAGAGGGTGGTAGCTTTGTGATGAAATCCATGGCAATAGTCTCAAATGGACAAGCATTTTCAACAGGGGTGATTGGCGACAAGGGGGGATGGCTAGGATGGGTGTTTACTTTGTTCATTTGACAGGTTGCGCATCCTCGGATGTACTTGGTAATAAAGGCTTTCATGTTGGGCCACCAGTAGTATGGCTGAATTAATTGGAGTGTTTTTGAAATTCCAGGGTGGCCAGCGGTTAATTGGTCATGAAAAAGGGATGTTACTCCCCTCCTAAGGGTATTGTCTGCCACAACAACTAAGGCGTTCCCATGGTACCAGTGAGTTCCGTCTGCTAGGGTGATTTGTTTGAATGCTTTGACCCAATTCTTGAGTTGTTTTTGTCCTTGGTATTGTGCTAATTTGACGTTGCTGTCCAATTTGCTTTCTAGCGTGTCCCAATCCATGATTTGGATGTGTTCTTCATTTCCACTGGGCTGCCTGTTTCCAGGGTTGCTCCTGTCCATGGATATACCTTGAATATTGGTGTGGTGTTCACAGAAATATTTGCTGGGCCATACAGTGACATCTTCATTTTCTGGGTTGCTGCCATCATCATGGTCTTCATGTCTTGATAGGCCATCTGCTCGATTTGAGGCTCCTGGCTTGTATTCCAGTATCATGTTGTATTGTTCTTGTTCTGGGAGGTATCCAGCGACTCTTGGTCCAATTTTCCTGGGGTCGTGGTAGTAGCGGAGGTTTGTATGGTCGGTATAGACTAGTACTGGCTTCTCAGTACCTTTGAGAAGGTAGTCCCAATTCCTGAGGCCGCGCATGATGGCCAGGAATTCTCTGTCATAAATGGGGTAATTTTGCTCTGTGCTGGTGAATTTCTGGGAGTGGAAACCACAGGGATGCTATGGTCCTGGCTTTTCTGTGCTATCAGGTCGTATGATAGGGGGTCCTCTCTGATAAAGTATGGCTCCGGTCGCTATTTGGGATGCGTTGACTTCCAGCTCAAATTGTTTGCTGGGATCTGGGCGAATAAGTACTGGAGCGCTAGTGATGCGCTTCTTGAGTTCTCTAACTGCAGCTATGCAGTCTGGTGTCCATTTGAATGGGACATCCTTTCTGAAGAGGCAGGTAATGGGGGCTGTGATGGATGAAAATCTGGCGATGAACATGTGGTGGTATCCCAAGACTCCTATGAATGAGTGGGCTCCTTTGAGGGTTGTGATGTTTTCTGGCCAGTCTGCTATTCTGGCGATTTTGGCTGGGTCAACTGTTGCACCGTCCTTGGTGAGGTGTACTTCTAGGAAGTCCATGGTGGGCTGCATGAAGATAGATTTGCTGAGTTTGAGATGTAGTCCGTTCTTGGCTAGCAGGTCGAAGGTGTAGTGGAGGATTTCGATGTGCAATTTGATGTCTTTGAGTTTTGTTCCTAGTCCACAGTTGTCCATGTAGCTTCTGAATATTTTCCTGATGTTGTGGACTCCTTTCTTCTCGAAGTGATCATAGAGGTCTTCTAGCATGAGGTTCATAAACCTCTGGAATGTCAGTGGGGAGTTGCTCATTCCGAAAAACATGACTTTTGGTTTGAATAAACCATGGCGTGTTTTGAAAGCGGCTTTCCATTCATCCCCTTCACGTATGCGGATATTGTTGTAGCCCCAGTGTATGTCGAATTTGCTGAATAGCTCCATTCCTTGGAGGTCCTCAATACATTGGGCAAGGTTAGGAAGGGGGGTGACATCTTTCTTAGTGACTGCATTGAGTGGGCAGTAGTCAATGATGTAGCGTTTTTCTTTGCTGTCCTTCTTGGGGACCATAAAGGTGCTGAATCCATAGGGTGATTCGGATGGGACGATATATCCTTTGGCTAGGTTTTCGTCGAGGAATTGGTTTTCTGCCTTCTGATCTTTGAGGCTCATGGGGTAGGTTTTGCAGTTGAATTTTGCTGGAGCTTTGGCTGTGAGCTCAATTTTATGGTCGCATGGTCGCAATGGCAGGAATTTCTTGGCTTCTTTGTCTGAGAAGAGGAGGGCATGTCGCTTGAATTCTTCAGGTAGGGTGATTTCTTCTTTCTTGTTTTCTTCCGCATACTTGTGAGCCATTTCCGTGGCGTTGTGGGTCCTGTTGACTTCCATAGTTGTCCTTCCGATCCATACATCGGGATGACTTTGGTCTTCAAGTTCTTCCATAATTGCTTTGTGGGTTTCCATGATGAGGTCGTTGTCTTCTTGTTTTTGTCGTTTCTCCTTGAGGTAGCCTTGCACTTTGTCCCAGGTAACTTTCTGGATGGTTTCAACCTTGACTTTTGGTCCTTTGAGGGTTCCTGTTTCCCAATCAATGTTGGGTTTAAATGCTTTGAACCAGGGGTAGCCGAAAAGGAAGCGATCTCTTCCTAGATTGGTGACGAAGAAACATAGTTGTCATCTGAGATTTCCCTGGCTAACCATGAGGTCGCAGTAGTGGCTGATCTTTCCTTGTCTGTTGGGTGTTCCATCAATATTGAAGACAGGTCGCTGGTAAGGGAGTTCCTTCATTCCTAGGTGGAGCTTTTTGACAGTTTCTGAGTCAATGAAATTTTCTGTGGCTCCGGTATCAAGGAGGCCAATTTCCTTTGTTTCCCTTTTGTAACTGATGACCGCGAATTGGATTTGGACTGAGTTACTTTTGTTGACAAAGACGCTGTCTAGTCCAAAGGTTTTGGCAAGGGTTTCAATTTTCTGGATGTCACATCCATGCTTTGGGATAAGCTCATTGATCATTCTGATTTTTGTGTCTTCATCCATGGTCTGGATCTGTTTCTTGAGTGCGTCTCCCATCTGCTGTGCAGAGGGCTTCGACTTTGGATAGGCATGTGTGTCTCCCAACTGCTTTACAGTGGGCTTCAACTTTAGATAGGCATGTGCGCGTTCCAATTGCTGTGCGATGGACTTTTTCTTTGGTTTGCATAGCTTAATTAGCTTCTGGCAAGTGGCCTTATCAAATTTGTGGGTGTTGGCTGCAATACATTCTTGTATCGCCTTGATCTTTTGTGGTCCTAGCATATGTGCTGGTGGCTGGTTGTTGGCAATGAGTTTCTTGAGTTTCTTTGCATCCAATAACTTTGGGGAGTGATCCAGGGTTTCTGTTACGCACGGACTCTGCGTATTTGTAAGGACTGCAACGAGTACTTACGGGTAAGCGTTTAGAGTCTACCTTTAGTTATAAAGGTCACACAGTTACGTTAGTGCAAAGCTAAGTTAAGACTAACTTAGATAGTATAGCAGACTCTAGGTGCTTGACTTAGAGCGCAAGGGAATTGCTTAGAGTGATGGGAACGGGAGTGAACGCTCTAAGGAGCTTATGGTCCTGTATTGTCGAAGAGACCAAGTCTGGAGAGTTGGGGCTCTTCAGAAGGTCTTATATACATGAGCTACCTAGTCATCTATCTAACGAGTCAAGGAATGCGCAGCAAGCCTTGGTAATGGATGAGTAAGTAGTTACTAAGGTAAACTATCATATGCAAAAGAGATTACAGTCCGCAGTAGAGAACTGCTTCACGCGTTAGAGATATACCGAGGGGTATGACTCTAAATGAGTCGAAGTGACTTGTACAGTATGGCTGATGTAATGTGTGGGAGTAGTGGTCGGAATAGGAAGGTACTGTGGCTGTAATGTAATTAGTACGCGTTAAGTGATAACTGCTATGTATCTAGATAACGGGTAAGTCCGAGAATGCGGGAAAGCGGTAACGCGGACCGGGTATCGTACTAATAAGGAAGGAGAGCTGATATAAGCGAATGCGCGTCGTTAAGTGGTACTTAACTGCGTAAATGCTTGATAAATCGAAGGAGCTGTAACATGACT
>Ga0307510_10003261_pt1 | contig 18873 bp, 23 predicted proteins | sample 12_EM_MG_FD_207224 | JGI IMG/M metagenome (GOLD analysis project Ga0307510, IMG submission 207224) | Populus trichocarpa ectomycorrhiza microbial communities from riparian zone in the Pacific Northwest, United States - 12_EM | ecosystem: Host-associated > Plants > Roots > Unclassified | place...
TAAACTTGTTGATTGAACTCGGGTTCATAATTTTACAGGTCATGAGTTTTAGAGATTAGATCAAATTTAAAATGTTCGTCCGAGTTTGCTTGACTTTCTTTCCTTTAAGCTGATGTTTTTTTTTTTGGAGTTTTTCTTTGTTAATTTTTGTGATTCGCCTTCTATTTGATTATTCCGGGTTCATGACTAAAATCATCGATTTCAAAGGTTAATGCGTGTTTATTTTTTTTTTAATTGATTCATTTCAATCTCAATGTTCAAGTTTTATCCCGCTTCTCTTTTTATAAGATCATCTCAATTTTATACCCATAATTTGAAGGGTTTTCAAGTTCACACGATTTAATAGGTTTTTTTTAAATATGTTTTTTTTTAGGTTTTTTTTTAAATAGGTTTTTTTTTTTTTTTTGCAATTTGACCCTACAATATTTAGTTATTTAATAATATAGATATACTTATGCCTGATTTTTTTGCTTTTTATTTTTTATTTTTTTGTCAGTTTATTTATTATTATTGTATTTTTTTATATTATTTAAATTACTAATTACATCAAAGACTTGAATTGTTTTTATCCTAATAATTTTTTACATTAAAAAGAAAATTTATCTTCCCACTAAGTGCGGATAATTTTACCCTATTCACTTTTTGGGTATGTACCATTAATTTAAAAATAGGATTCAAGCCCAAAGTTATTTTTTAAAATTGGACTCCAATAGGCAATACGCATGTAAGTGAGAGATTGGATTATATTTTAATTTTTCAAATCATCTCATCTAGGATTGTATTAAAAATACTTAATAATCAACTCGCAGATTAGAATAGAAAAACAAATTGTAAATTAGATTGTATAATAATTTTTGTAGGTTCCGTATAAATGGTAATCTCATAAAGGACACAATTAGGATGATCGTGGTTTTTTTAGTTGTGTGTAAGCTCTTAGTGCTAGTGATATTTTCTTCCTTTTTTATTTTTAAATTTTCATCTTAAAAAAAATTATATATTTTCCTAATAATAATTGTTTTTTAAAGTATTTTTTATTCAAAAATTTATTAAAATAATCTATTTTTTTATTTTTTTATAATTTATTTTTAATATTAACTTATCAAAATAATTTTAAAATAAAAAATAATTAACACGCTTCAGCTGGTGACGACAAGCCTAAAAACTACAATTATCTTTATAGTCTTGTCTTCATCTGGTTCGAGCGACAGAGGAATACTGACAAAAAAGCTCATAAGAATTTTGAACTTTCGTGGAAGGAACAGGCTTAAATTAACACGCTTCGGCCCCACAATTATGCTAGTAGTCATCATGCAAATACCAAGTTCAATGCATATGTTAAGTAATCACGGAAAAAAGCTCATAAGAGTTTTGAGCTTTCGTGGAAGGAACATGCTTGAATTAACACGTTTCAGTTCCATCCCCTGAGTTGTTTCCTTTTTTAGATGCATGCTTTATTTTTATATCCCATGATGTTCCAGGGACTGTGCCCTTGTGAAGAAGATTGGTGCTGCAAGCCTGCAACCGCGCTTGAAGTCTAAGCAACTGGAATTCCATATGCTTTTGCTCCATGCATTGCGGCAAACTAAGCAATTAATTTCAATTCCAGAATTGTTATGAGTCCAACTTTCCCTTGATCTTATCTGCCATTTTTTGATCAAGCAAAAACAAATTCTTAAGCTCGATCTCCTAATGAAGTCTATATTTTGCCCTTTTTTGACTCCATAGAGAGACAAGGTTGCAGCTTGTGACAAGGTTATAGCTTGTGCCATGCACACTCTCCGATTATACTATAGACAAAAAACAAATTACTCTGACCATGTAATAGATCTACCACGATGAACATCGACAGTTTATGAAAAACGTTCCAAAGCAAACTCTTCATGGTTCTTGCATAAGCTTCCAAGGCATAAACACTTGGAAAGATAGCACTTTCAAGTTGATGCGTCACACTGGACTCGACAAAATAAAATAAAAAATTATATCAAGCCTTTGCATATCAAAGGTTCCGTGATTTTGTTGGCAGAGAGAGGAAGGAGGGTGGTTGTAATTTTTTAGGGTTGACTGTTATTTCATTGCAGAGATGCTTCACACTGTTAAATCACCAGGGAAAAGAGCATATGCGTGTGGTGTTTTTTATTTTTATTTTCCTCTCTCGAGAAACCCATTCAGATAATTGGGGGGGCGGGGGGGGGAGTCATCTCACGTGAACGGTTAGCCTGGCTTTACTCGAAAGTCACGGGAAGAGATATTATTACCGACCTGATGATCACGTGTTAAAATAGTCTTGGACTGGGTCTATGAAAAGGATTTCTGGCTTAAGAACTGCTCACTCCAAAACCAGAAGGAAAAAAAACCTGCATATCGAGGATAATATCTGTGCCAGACCTCCTGCTGTCCTACGACATCCAGGATTGTGTTTAATATCAATCCTCTTTTTTTTTTCTTTTTTTTGTTCAAGGCCAAACACTAAGTTCCAGGATTGTGTTTCGAGTTTTAACCTGCCATGGATGCCAATCCAGCTCTATTTCTGTACCCACTAGAGCATTCTAAAATCCTCCATCTGGTAATTTGCACAAGAGTTTTTCTTTTTCTATGCTCTCTATATGTCTCAAGATCGCTTTCCTCAATTTTATGTGTCCATCCAGGTGAGGCATGCACAAGGAATCCACAACGTAGCAGGGGAGAAAGATCATAATGCCCTGTTATCTCCTGAATATTTTGATGCCCATCTGTCTCCTTTGGGCTGGCAACAGGTATGTAATTGATGGCCATTTCATTTCATTTCGTGATCTAAAACAAATCCGTAATGCTCTTCATATCTTCTCGAGTTTCTATTCAAAGAAATCAATATCTGAATCTCGCCTTCATTTCTCCTGCTTTATCAGACGGCACATCTGACTTTCTGGTATTGTAACAGGCGGGCAATCTTAGGAAGCAAATTTATGCATCTGGACACCTTGAGAGGATTGATTTAGTCATCACTTCTCCTTTGTGCAGGTGCTTAATAAATTATACAGCTTGAATTTCGTCAGTTGCTTTGCTGCGTGTTCAATTTATTGCTTAGATATTATATCAATGAGTTTCTTTTTAGGGCCCTGCAAACCGCCATACAAGTCTTTGGTAGCGAAGGCCAGATAAATGGATCAAAGGAGGCAAATATAGACAATAGTGGGATATCAAGTCTCAAATGCCCACCAATTGTAGCATCTGAACTTTGTCGAGAACGTTTGGTAAATATGCCTCAATGTCTAGATTAAAGTTGCTGGATTTTGGAATATTTGTAGCTCATAAAGTTGTTAACATTTCTTTTCACTTCAGGGAGTTCATCCATGTGACAAGAGGAGAACCATTAGCGAGAATCGGTCTCGTTTTCCTACAATTGATTTTTCATTGGTATGTACTTAATAACCCGTCTAGCATTAACACAAGGATTGTAAGCACCTTTTTATTAGTGCCAGTTTCTTAAACTGTTCAATTTTTAGATAGAAAGTGATGAAGACATCTTGTGGAAGACTGATGCTAGGGAGACCGATGAGGAAATTGCAGCCAGGGGCTTGAAGTTTATGAACTGGTAGGTGTTTGCATCTTTTGATCCTCAAAGCAACGACATGTTAGCTTAAATAAAAATAAATACAAATTGAGAGCAGTCATGCAATTGTGAAAATAGTATTTCAGATTTTGCCGTTGGCTTATAGTAGTATTATAAAAAGACTGACAGGCAATCTGTCACTTGTTCAGGCTGTGGACACGGCCAGAGAAAGAAATTGCAATAGTTACTCACCATAGATTCTTGCAGCACACATTGAATGCTTTGGGAAATGATTTTCATCCATCAGTGAAAAACAAGATGTGCAAAAAGTGAGTAGCAACTATTTTTCAGTACTTTTCTTACACTACAAACTCTTTTTTTCTTTTTTTCAAAAACTAACAATGTATAAATAGTCTTATGACTGATTACTCGTAACATGTTTGTTTAGATTCGAGAACTGTGAACTTCGTTCAATGATCATTGCTGATAAAGAATAGGTAAGCATGGTGTGTTTCGAAGATATTAAAATACCTGTTCCTGTTCCTATTCCATGTGCTCCTCTTTTTCCCTGCGGCATTATTTCAAGGCATGACCTCCCAAGTGAACCTGAAAAGGATAAGCTTTCAGGAGGGGATTGTTCAGTCAGTCAGCCTGTGTTAGAGTATCAGAGATGCTCCTCAATGATCTCCGTGTATGAAATGCTTGATCGACGGGACTAGAAGAATATGCTCCTGTGCATATGTTATTTGCATAAAGTTTATCCTGTATAACATATCAAGTATCGACATATGCTTGGTGGTTGTGTGGATATTTCTCTTTATGGATTTGGGGTGGATCATATCTTGTTGAAGAGGGGGGTGGATGGCATTGGGCCTCTTGACCCCTCACTAGCTTGCTTGAATTTTGGATTTGTTAACTCTAATCTATTGTGCTGGGTTGCAACAGAGTACCCTCGTGGTTGAGCTGACCAAAAAACAAAACAGAATGAATGTTTAATAACTCTTTCAAAACCATGATTTAAAAAACTTAGGTTTTGATAAAGCTGAGATTTGATGTTTTTTTAAAACCAAACAAAGCCAGAGTATGTTTATGAAAATTAGGTGGGATTCGGTCGAATTATCTACATCACATTAGATTTTTTTCTTTCCTGTTACATAACATGAGTTATTCAAAATTTGAAATTGAATCAATTGCAATTTTCACCAACATACATAATTATGTAAGAAGATTCAACAGAATATCACACAATACACAGAGGAAATTGTTAACACCCTTATCAATACAAGCATTGCTTCCAAACCCACACTTCACTTTCCGCTTTCTCTTCTAATAACAAAATTGCTGCAGTTCTTAGTAAGGCTTGTGCGGGGCCAGATCGAACTTCACTTTTAAAATGCAAAACCAGAACAAATAATGAACAACAAATCAAAAAATTGAGTTTCTGTTATCCTATTTCTATACCATGTGATTTATACCAAAAAATTCACCCGGACACTATTTTTGCCTTGCAAGCACAAACCCAACCAAGATTGCAAAGAGAAGGAGGCAAACAGCAGCTAAGACATTGAAATTAAATGGCTGATTAGATTGCCGGCTACTTTCCACACTCACGTCGACTTGTCTACTCTTCTCTAAAGAAGAAACAGGTGCGAAATGGTTAGGAACTGCAACATCCCAGAAAGATTCAGTGTTTAGTGATGGAGCTTCAACTTCTGGTTGGAGATACGTCGAGGGATCAGTTGGAGCTTCCATGGACATCAACTCAACGCAATGTTCTTTTAAAACCTAATAGAGCAAGATTAAACTCAAAACGACTTAGTTGATGAAAGCTTTCAGTATAAAAATGTTCAACTGTAGTGTTTGATGTATTTTGCTCAAAAAACCACATGAACATACCTCAACTGTCTCAGATGGTTGCAGGTAGTCACATATGAATGTACCAGCCAACCAGGGAACAAAGACTCTTCGAGGAAATGAAAGAAAGCATGTTCTCCTGCATTGAATTGTACAATAGCAAATGTTATGAGCATGGCAATTCATGTTTCAGAAACAAACTGCATCAAATTTCAAAGAGATGCTTCAGATAGATTCTCTATGCTAAGCCTGATATCAAGGGGCAAAAAGAATAACAAAAGAGGAACCACACCCTCAGCAATTGAAAACCAAACACCCCCCACAGTGCATATGATCTAGATAGCCATTAATGTGAGTAACAAAGGAGACCCATGAGGGGCTCGTGCTGGCCCTGCCTTCATGGACAATTGAGATTGTACCATTACTTGGTTGTACCATGTGGCAGAAAGCTTGCATTTCACGTAACAAAAATTTCAGACAGACAAGTCAACATGTGTAAATGACAGTTAGATGATAAAACATCTCCAATCTACTTTAAAACAATAACAAATCAAATACAAATTTTCAGACTCATGGCCATGCTCTCATCATCTGCTCAAAAAGACTACTAACATTACAGCTCACACACCTCAAAGAGTTCAAGACAAGTCTTGAAACAGGTTTCTCAGGCAGTTTTTCTACCCTTGAATCCTTGCCATCGATGTCAATAGGATCTGGATCTTCATCTGCTTCATCACAGATGATATCAAGTCTACTTTGAAGACTCCTGATGATATCATCCTGAGAATAATAAAAAATTTCCCATAATTACACAGGTCAAAAACAATAACCATGAAAAGGGAATAGAAAATCTGAAAGAGAGAATCAACCATAAAGCATCTTGAGAGAGAGAGAGAAGCAAAGGTTTCATTCTTTTATTCCAAAATGATAAAGCAGCAGAAAAAAACGAGATTCATGCATTGCCATTCTGCAGGCACCATGACAAACAGATTTTCTAAAACAGAATGCCTGTCTGATCTTTATCTTGTATTTCAGCATTTATCCTCTGCTCTTCTTAAATTGCCTCTTTTCTTTCTGTACTTGAAATTCAATTCTAAAATTGTCATTAATGAATGCTGGCTGCTATTTAATGCACGGATATGTGTGCATTATGTGCCAATTGGTCCTAGGTGAAGCTTACAGCTTGCAACGGCATTAAAAGTCCATCAAATCAATGACATGTTTAGTAAGAAAAAATGGCCCACCAATAATCATTTTATATCAGTAAATAGGCAGAGTTTTGGATAAAAAGTGGAGAGACATACAGAATGCCTTATATAGTGTCAAGGAACAAATCCTGGTCAAAAAATCAAAATCAGAGGATACTTGAAATTTCATCGATATATAGATCGACATTCCAGGAGTACACATTCTAGTTTGGAAGATGGGCATGTAGCAACCTCTGTGAGGTAAGAAGCAAGAAAAGAACAGAGGCGGTCACTTAGAATACACCACTTGAAGTGGCAAGAAAAAATGGCCCGCCAATAATCATTTCATATCAGTAAATAGGCAGAGTTTTGCATGAAAAGTGGACACACACACAGAACATCTTATATACAGTGTCAAGGAACAAACCCCCCACGCCATTTTGACTGTATTAAAGAAGTACCAATGGCATAAATGTAAATTTATGTTGAACTATAGCAATTTCTACACTCTGTTAGTAAAATTCCAAAATGCAGTAGACATGATCAGAACACATGAATCAAACATAAAAAAATTATCATGAATCATCATCATCATCAATCTGGTATAGACATTCCCTCAAGATACTAAAAACAAAAGTAAATTTTTATAGAATAGAAGTACCTTTATATCAGCAACAGCCTGCATCACTGGTTCCTTTGAGTTTGAGTATGCATAAGAGCACACAGATCCACCAAAGACAAGAACACCAGCAACATCCTTCTGGCTGCTTGCTTTAGCAAATTAAAAAAAAATCATCAAATGATTGAAACGATATGTTCAAGCTACCATATCAGCACTTAGTACAATTGTGCCTAATATTTAAAGCTTTCCAACACACCTTCAACCAAAGAATTCTTTGTGAATGGTAGGAGCAATTCAACTTCATGCGTACCATCAGTTGTGCATAGCTCTTCGCCAACAACCTAAAATCATATAAACATAGGCAGCTATGACAAGAAAAATGGACCATTGGAACAAATGTTTAGGAATAATAATGCTCCTAAAGTGAAGCCACAGTCCATACAAATTGTCTATTCCAAGCCAACAAAGCAACAGTATGCTTTAACTCAAAATGATGTGCCCAATTGGGATCCATTAATCACTAAATTGTTATGAAGCATGAGTTTCATGAAATCAGGCACGTCTCAAGGTATCACCATGGAGATGCAGGTGTAGGTATTTATCAACTAACTTCCAGATCTTAATAACCAAACCATCCTGTTAATAGAATCATTTTCCATCCAATATCCTCAAGCATCATCATGTCACTTTTTAAAATTTTTACTCTGGGTTTCACATTAAATGAATAAATCTATGATAAGAAACTGCAAGTCCTTGATTTGCTTCATAAATTAATGACTTTAAGGTCTGCAGTTTCATTCCAAGAGAGATAAAGTCACAGTGCAGCTTACCAAATTCCCATCAATCATAGCCTTTGCATCCATTAGCTCTTTAGCATGCACAGAAATTACATGACGAAGAATTGAACTCAATGCTTGGGCATTTGATGCACTCTCATGAGTTACAGGCAATCTGGGAAATATAGCTTCATTCATGAGTCACAAGGATCACAAGATATCTATATTCCAGCACCAAATAGAACTGTTGTTTGGATCCACAAACAGAGCACACATATGAAAACCATTGAAGATACCTGAGTTTGAAGTTGTATGTACACCTAAATGCCTGAAGGGAACTTAAGACCCTTCCCATTTTAAAATCACATGGCCGTATACTACTTGAAGTGATATTCGAAGACAGCACACAATTCCGGCACGTCCACCTACAAAAATCAACTCATTAGTCCATATGAACAACAAAAACAACGCCTGCATCAAAATGACAGATACTTGGTAATAGAAATAAGAGTTTCAATTAAACGGTGACAGTAGCGATGAAATACCTCCTTGGACTATAACATATATGAATCAGCAATCTCTCATCCCAATCAGTTTCAGTAACTGGTGCAGCTTCTGCAACTCCCTTCACTGTCTGTAAAAGCTATACCATCAACAGAAATCCTATCAGCTCAATTTTCACAGAACTAAGTAAAATTAAAACAAACTAAGACAGGAAATATAGTCAAATTACAAGGGGCAAGAATTACCTGGAAAAGTGTTATAGTTGAATTCTTGAAAGCACTATCACTAACCCAAACATAAACACCAATAACCTTCATGCCACCCACTAACATTCTTGAAACCTTTGACATTAACGACAACATTTTTTTTCACCAAATCGAACCCACAATAACAAACCACATAAGATAAATAAAATTTATAGAAGTAGAATGGACCTGACGGGCATGTTCAGCGACCCAATCCGAATCGATGTTCAAGGCAGAAGAATCAACGGCGGGTTGTGATTTAGATTTGAAACCCTTTCTCTTGTTGTCATCTTTGGTGGTTTCGAGGAGTGAACAGGCTGATTCTCCTGCATCGTTTGGTGGGGTGGGGACCAAATCGAAAATGAAGCCACGATCTAATTTGGAGCTAAGTTTTCCTATCACCAAACCCACCTGACGAGAAGAAAAAAAAAAGTTCGATATCAAGAATTGGAGCACGTAGTTGTTGTTTTGCATGTGTGGATATGAAGATTTAGAGAGAGACCTGAGAGGTGAGACCGGATTGGCTGAGGCGATCCTCGGCTGAAGTTAGTTGGGTTTCGTCTCCGATCACTGCTTTCACCATAGCTATGCTTCCACTCAAATCCACAAACCAAGATTTCTTTCTTCCAAAATTGAATTGAATTGAAACTGCCCTTTTCTTGCTCTCCCTTAATGGGATTCATGAGTTGTGGACTCCACGACTTTTGAGAACGTGGTGACTGAAATAATTTTTCTCTTTTTGGGCCTCTTGCAAATGATTGTTACAACATAGCCCAGCCCGATACGTGGGTCTGCCCCCATTGGTTAGTTCCATTTGCCAGAGGAAATTTCCGGTTTTAAAATTTTATAGGTATTTTTATTAGTTTTTTTTTTAAAATAAAAACACGAGGGGCATGGTCTGATGTACGTAGGGCATGTGCGTTCATTTATTAGGGGAAATAAAGGAAATAGTAGATTTATTAAGGAAATTGCATGGAATTCTTATAAAGAAAAATAAAATAAAAATAAAAAATGAAAATGAAACGCTTGCCTGGCTCCTTGGAGATCAATGGACATTTAATTATGTTGCGGGATATCATTTCTAGCCCAATTAAACCATTATTCCTTTTTAGAGGTTTTTTCGTGCTTATCTATTTTAGCTGACCAACTCGTTCTTGTAAAAAAATAAATATTTTATTTTTAAGAAAATGAAACGTTTGCCCAGCTCCGAGATCAATGACCATTATTATCATCCTGTTTTTCTTCAACTTTTCATTTTATAATTAATTTATATTTATTTTAGATTATTATGCTTGTGAAAAAGACTTGTTTTCTTTCTGAAAAAGCATGCATTGTTATTTTCTTAAGAACAATTTCACTGTTTCACTAACATTATTTTTTACACTGATCAAAAGTTTATTTGAAAACGTGGTTGTGATTATTTTTCAAAGTACTTTTTATACCGAAATGTATTAAAATGATGTTTTTTTTATTTTTTTTAAATTATTTTTGAAATCAGCACATCAAACAATTCAAAACACACAAAAAAATTAGTTTTTAACAAAAAAAATTTAAATTTTTAAATAACACGGTGCAATGTTCTTCAAGTTATGATATGAAAAGAAATTATTATAATTTTTTTAATGTTGAAGTAACATTTTTTATATGGAAAGTATTTGAGATGTAAATCTTATTATATTTAACAACATAACTCTAATCATAGAACGAACCATTAATAATAAAAAATCAATCGTCAAATGTTACATTATTAAGTAAAACTTTTTAGTAAAAATTTAAGTATCCACAACATTATTCTTCAATTTTATCATGAATAATGCTAAAAATTATTAACAAAAAAGAAAAGAATCTAAGAAGAAATTATAAAATATAAATTTAAAATATTTTTTAAGAGGGTGCTTTATTTTGTAATTTTTTTAACTTAAATTTGAATATCAGCATTCAATGAAAATTATTTTTTTGACCGCATAAAATCAATAAAAAAAATTATTTTTAATCCTAGTTTAAGATAAAGCTGTCATGAGAACATTAAAAAAAAATTAAAAAAAAATAGTGGGCCCATCATATGGTACATTAAAAAAAAGGGTTTCTTTTCCTATGACATGAATTTTATTTTTTGTTAATTGTATGAGATTATATTAGTAATTTTAATTTTTATAGTAAACTTATTAATTTAATACTTGAATAAAATAATTTAATATTGACTACTTGGTGAAATTTTATATTTTAAATTTTTTTAGAATTGTATAATTACTTTGATATTTTTACAGACAAAACCAACAAAAACTCTATTTTAAGGGGTTTTTTTTGTTATTTTATATTGTTTTTATTATAAATTTCAAAGGTATTCAGAAGCATTGTCATAAATTATATTATTACATATAATTAAAATAACTTGTTGACATCACGCGTCAACGTGTGGACAACCCCTGCATCATTCGAGCGATTTGTAAGGGGCCATTTGACAACCAAAAACCACTTTCCAGGACAACATTTGAAAGTTCTCGACATTCTCGACCTAATCATGCAATGCATGTTCCAAGATTCACGGTGATTTGGTGTCAACAACAATTTCTTGTTTCCTTTTTCTCCCTCTCCCACCTAGATTGTCATGCAAACCCTTTCAAAATCCAAGAACAACCTTTTAATTCATCGATTCTTCGTATTTGGTATATTTTCTTTTTATTGCAATTCTTTTTATCTTAAATAATTTATAAAATTGGTATGCCTTTTCAATCTAATTCCTTTTAATTTTTTTATTTTTCAAATTTGGTCTCTATTTTCTTATTGCTATTTTTTTTTGTCTTGAATTATTTTTTAAATTGATTTTATTTTATAGTTTCACCCTTCTTTGTTCCTTTTCCTGTCAAATTTAATTCTTATTTTTTGGATTGCTGATATATTTTTCTTTAACAGGTTCTTAGAATTAATGTTTTTAAATTGGTTCATAATAAACTTCTTGATTGGACTCGAATCTAGAGTTTCACGAGCTGTGAGTTTTTAAGATTTGACCGGGTTTGGGATGCTTGCCTGAGTTTTTTTTTCTTTGTCCAAACTAATTATTTATTTCAAATTCATCATTCAACATTTATGTATTGAAAATTAATCTTCATGTTTTTTTTTACTTTCCTTTTGGGTGGTTTTTTTTTCTTTATTTTTTTATTTCTACAAGGTTATCTCAATCATATGTCCACTATTACATAGTTTGTAAGTTAACCCAATCTAATTGGATTTTTTTAATTTTAATTTAACCTTTAAATATTGAGTTTTTCAAATTATAGATAGGATCATGTTGTTTTTTTTCTTGTTATATTTTTTATTTTACTTGTTATTGTTATGTTTTTTTATTTATATTATTTAAATTATCAATTATGTGTGACTTGAATCTCAAATTTTTTTTCTCAATTTTTTTTTTCACAACAAAAAAAATATTTGACCGGGGAAGTACTGGCCACATATCTACCATGAACTTTTAAGGTTAGCGTGCTTATCATTGCATCTCATGTCAAGATCATAATATATAATTAGCTCATGATATTTTTACATATTAATATTTAACATTTTTCAATTATGACACATTAAAATGACACATACTTTTGAAAAACAAAAAAACAAGCAAACACCAGATCGTAAAAGAATCAATAAGATAATCAATGAAAAACTGAAACAAAGAATAACGATATTATTCCATTAAAAAAAAACACACAATGTGCACCACCGCATTTTAATCCTTAAAACACTTTCCCTTCCTTAGGCATGGTTTGTTTTCACAGTGTTAAAGTGTTTTTGAAGAAATTTTTTTTTTAAATAATTTTTTTTATATTTTTAAATTATATATTAATATTAAAAATAAAATTTTAAAAATAAAAAAAATATTATTTTAATATATTTTTAAAATGAATATTTTAAAAAATAACCACTCAGCTCCCGCCGTTTTATTACCTGGAATCCTGTTTTTACATGTTTTCTCCCCTCCCGAACTAACACATTTTCATCCATCTTCCTCCCCTTCAAATCCTTCAAAACCTTCAAAACCCTAACCCTGAGACACAACAATGGAGACTTTCTCTCACTCTTCTTACCCAGACTCCCGCGAAACCGAAGACATTCATTCATCAGACGACCCGCTGTCAACCTACAAAGTCAAATTAATGTGTAGTGATGGTGGGAAAATCCAACCAAGACTCCACGATAACCAACTCGCTTACATCGGAGGCGACACGAAAATCCTATCCGTCGATCACGGTATCAAGTTTTCTGGGATGGTGCATAAACTCGCGTCTCTTTGTGGTGGGGCCACTGATATCTTTTTTAAGTATCAACTTCCTGGTGAAGATGTTGATGCTTTGAATTCCGTTACAAATGACGAGGATCTTGAGCACATGATGATTGAATTCGACCGGTTGCACCGGGCTTCCGCTAAGGCCGCGAAGTTACGGTTATTTCTGTTTAGTTTGAAAAGTTTCGTTCCGAGTGAAGTGAAATCGGAGAGGCAGTTGTTTGTGGATGCTTTAGATTCTGTAAGTGTGCAGAGTCTAGAATCTTCTTTACCATCCGCCAAGGCGGCTGTTTCAGCGGAGAATCCGGATTTTGTTCGAACTGGATAATAATACGGTTGTTCCAGGAACAAAATTTGTGGATACTCCACCTTCGCAGCCTACTGTGCCGGAGGTTGTTGTGAAAGATGTTTCTGCTGGCTCGGAATGTGGATCAGAGGATAGGAATTTGATTGGAGATGCCTCTGAGGCGTTTAAACAACAGACTCTGGATTTGAAGAGACTGCACATTGCTGGTAATAACTAGCAACGGAAATCTGACGAGGCCAGCTCTAGAGGTTTCCTTGGTGAACATTATGCACAGAAACTTCCGGAGAAAATGACTCCGGTGCCGCCTGCTCCAGTTCCGGTTGGAGCTGTAATTCCAGCCGTAAACTTACACGAAGGGCATGTGAGTTCAAATGGTTATCCCATGACTTATGTTGGAATTGAGCAGCCAGTTTATTTACTTCAAGCACCAGCATTGAGACCGGTTACTGGACAAGTTGGTAAAGGTTATTATGGAGTGCAGAGAGTTGTGCAGGAGGTTTACAGTCATGTCCAGCAACCGGCGGCTGGCTCAATTCAACTACAAAAGACGACGAAAGCTGGTGGATTGGTGCAGCCAAAAGTCGGAGTGGCTGAGCGAGGGTATCTGCAGGCTGGTTAAGATAGTGCAGGGAGACAGGTGTATTATACAACTCCGTATCAGGCAGCTCCAGGGGCAACCATTGGAGCTGTAGACTGTAGGCAAGGTGGCGGTGTGGTGAATCAGGATGGAGAGGTTGCTAATGGTAATGTTACGACTCCGCAGAATTAATGTGTGTGATTTTGGGTTAGAAATGATTGATTGGTTGGATTCATTAGTTTATTAATTTTTTTATTTTATTTTAATATGGTTTAGATCGAATGTGAAAATACCAAATCTTTGGAACTGTTTTTGAGAGGGTTGTCTGGCACCGTTTATTTATAATTAAATTTGCATTCAGTGGTAGAAATTAACATTTTCCTCTTGCACAAAATCTTTGGCACTTGGCAGATGGAAGATTCAGCATTTCTTCTCATAGCTGCAGAAGCAACTTGTTGTTTTGGCAGGACCTGGCCCCAAGTCCTATCGCCCCCTCTGGTATTGAAAGGAAGAACATCCAGTAATAATAGAGAGATCCTTAATTGAGAAGCAAAAGATAATTAAATAAGCGCAGTGCGTTATTATTATATATAGATCACCAGAATTAAGTACATTACTTGTCTATATGGTTTATGTTAATTTCGGTGCTTGAAGTGAAATGATATCATGTATCAAGTGCCTATTTTGGATCCAGCTAATGTGTCCTTAGGTAGAGGCGGCAGCTGCATTTTGACCAGCAATCACTAGGATAATTTACTGCTGATCTTGGCCGCAACTGCTACCGTGGCATGAGCCACATCCTCCACAACCACCATGACATGAGCCACACCCACCACAATGAGGGCTGTTTGCTGCATCCCCTTGGAATATAGAACTGGCAGTCTGGGAACCACACCCTCCACAACCACCATGACATGAGCCACATCCACCACAATGAGCGCTCTTTGCTTCATCCTCTAGGATTAAATGACTGGCAGAGTCTGAACCAACAAGGCCAAGTAAGTTGGAGCAATATGTTCCACTGTTTATTATTGCTTTGGATCCATTACTGTGGTTTTCTTCACCTGTGACATTCTTAACAACTCCAGTGCCTTTTCCACCCATCACCTCAACTTGAGCCACAACACCACAATCACATTCATCACCAGATTTGTAGGGTTCTTGGGTTGTTGCTTTCGCAGTATCTTCTATGTCCTGAATTTGGTTGGTTGTTTTGTCTTCCTTAGAGCTTGTATTTGCATATTGCTTTGAATCAGTGTCCATTTCTTTTGCACTCTCTCCATCGGTATTGAATTGTCCATTGCTCTCATTCCTCGGAGTATCGGAGAGTAGAAAAGCTAATAAAATCCCGGGAAATCCAAGCCATTCTTCATTCACCTGGTCACAAAACTATTAAAAATAATACAATTCTAGTGACGAATGATGCTCGATGATTTGACACCTTCTGTACCTTGAGAGAGGCAGACTTCAAATCAAACAGCGCCACGGCTTTTCCATGAGGATATTCTGCAGAAAATTTGACAGCTGTCATGAAATTTTGTTCGCTTTTATGCTTCTCACATTTGATTTCATACTCCAGTTTCCTACCAGGAAAAACGATCACCTGAAGCCACAAAACACTAGAGGTTAGCTAGCTGCATCGAAAATTACATGTAAGATGATCATAGTATATATAAAAAAAAAATGTTGAGGAAAAAATTGCTTAAATTTCCATATGATTATACAGGAGGATTGCATCCGCAATTGTCCAAGCACGTAATGTTAAGGCATGGGAGAATAGGTCCTCACCTTATGGCTACCAGTGAGCTCAAAGATCCGACTAGCATCAGTAATTATTTGATGAGGTTGCAACCACCAGCTGGAATTCATCAAAGACCATCCTGTTCCAGCAAACTCTGCGAGAACAAGTCTTTCGCCGGAGCTGGTCATGCCGATCACTTCCTTTTTGTCTTTGGCCTCCGCTTTCTTTGAATATCTGATGAAAAAACAAATGTCATTGAATGCAGAGCTTCGGTATGGTCAAATATGCACCAAGTTATAAGCACCTCATCTGGAGGTTGATGATCCTGTTGCCACCCTCATCCACAACGCATGTCCAAGTTTCATCTTGTTGAAAACTTCCAGAGAGGGGAAAGAAACAAGATGTTGTGGATGGACGAGTCTGGACCATGTGCAGCAATGATGGTGCCTGTACTGGAGGAGTGAAAGAGAGAGCAATCCAGAGATTGACTGGCTTGGAACCTACAATTCCAGAATTTGGCACCAATGCAAACCATTTTTCAATTGACAAAGGAGAACCTGTTTTCATGAGGTCATGTAGAGAGATTAATGCTGTCCCCAATATTTTCTCAGGCCTTGCAATATGTGAAACAGAGGATGGATAGGACACAAGTTTGAAGATGAGCTCTCCTGTGGGTTCACATCGGAAAACAGCGACATCTTTCTTCCCTGCCTTGGACAAGATACTCATTCTCCTGCCATTGAAATACAAATCTGGCTGTTTCTTACTAAGTATTACGGAAAGGCCTCCGTTATGCTCAGCTGGTAAGTCTCTAACCTCCACAATTTCCACCATAACCTGAATGAATTATGTCATATCAGCACTTGTGCTTGGTATATGGGTGTTTAGTGGGGCAATAATCTGAAAGCAAAGTGAGAAAGGATATTTGTGACTACCTCAATCAGCTTTTTCTTTGGAAGCTGAATGATACTTTGATATTGATTGGAAGCAGTATCATTCTTGTTTGAAGTGTCTAGTTCACCCAAACTGATTTTGAGAGGAGATGGAGCATCGCTTCTATGCATAGCTCCTGCCTTCCAGTATCTTGAACCGAATGTTTCCTCCCACTGCTTAGTGGTCCCAGAAAACCCAGTATCCAGCCTTTTACCTTTACTTCTATCAGAATCAGTGTCATCATGCTCTAGCACCCTGCCTATTATTGCCACCAGATCTTTACAGTAAGAAACAGGATGTAGTTGATGAGAATGCCAGATGAGGTCAACGTCATAAGTTGGAACACTGAAATGCCTGATGGACCTCTCCTGGTTTCTCTTGATTAAATACAGAAATCCCTTGTATCTAGCTACAGCTTCTTCAAGAAAGGTATCATTTTTCATATGGGGACTTGATACCTGTCAATGAAGTCAAAGTTGGTTCGTTGAGCTTGTGTCAAACCCAGACATTTCAATACAGAATGACTAAGTTAGTTCTCCAATTTTTATATTTTTTTTACACATCTCTTTCTTGTTAAATGAAAATCACAGAATTTGAACTATCAAGCAGAACATTCATCTCCTGGAAGCTGATCCAAAACCTAGTGAATCACAGTTTTTGTGTAAAAACTTCCATTATGTTAACAGACTGTCATCCAACTCTTACAAAATATTTAAAAATTAGATTACCTGTAACAATCCAGTCGTATGTAGATGTTACAAACATGAATATTTGGCACCTTTGGATTTCTTTTTTTATTACCTGATAATAGAAAGAACTCTGCCTTTTGACAGCTGAAACTAGATCATATTCTGTGCTTTTTTGGGCTCCTAGAATAGCTTCCCCAACACCCTCCACTAACTGGGTGCTTGGATTCAGTTCATATTGTTCCGTAGGATAGGTTCTATTCCAGAATTCTTCAGTTTGCTTCTTACAAACTGCCTGAGTGGAAGATACAACATTCCAGGTACCGAGAATCCTCCCATAAAGTTCCTTACAGTCATTCCTGTAGCACACCTGAAAAACTAAACCTGATAAAAACCACTATGTTCTCAAGAAGTACACGATTCTTTTAAAAAAAATGCTGCTTTTTTAAAACAAATTTTAGTCAAGAGGACTACCGGATTGAGCCTGTGACAATGCCAGATCCATTCACAATCAAGCGGGGCAACCAAAGGGCTTTTTGTAACGGGAGACTTAGCATGCTTGGCTAACAAAGGAAGCCAACAGTACTTGTACCTGGCATTAGTGCAGTAAGAAAGTTGATAAAAAAAATTGAATTAAAATTACGGAGTTTAGGTTGTGGGTTTGTATTGCTGAGAACTTGAAGGGCGAGATTTCCTGCAGGAGTTCATCACATAACATCAACCTCTGCAAGGTGTTACACGGCAATACCTGTGAATGGCCCGGTCCAAGGAAGGGCCATCATAGAGGTACCGATGCCTATCAACCTCTGCAAGGAATCGCAACTGCTTTTTAGCTGCAGCTACAAGGTCTACATTTGTTGCAATCTTCTGTGCTTTAGCCCACTCCAATTCTTGCTGCTTCTCCATTCTTCACTTAACTAAACACTGCAAGAGAAAACAACTCTGCTTCAAACCACCTTCAAAATCTTTTTTCGAAAGAGAAAATAATTATGGACCGAAAGACATTGATTTTTCAAAGCCTTTGCTTTGTTAAACTGTAGAGTCTAAAGACAAAACTTTGGTTGGGGAAGAAAGAGCAGACTTTTGTGACGAAATTTCATGTTTTACATTGAAACTTCACCTGAGAAATCGTATGCCAGATACTTCAAACAGTTCCTTACTTTAAATTTCCCTCTTCGTCCTATGTGCTTGTCTCCAGGATTTAGTTCATATTTATACAGTCTAAATGCGGGTATTGAAATTACCTATCCATCTTGGATACGTTATATCCTCCAAGTCTAGTTTGTATTTTTGATAAATGGAAATTATATGTGTCACGTCCAAGACATGTTCCTGGGAATGGGACTTGATTTCCGGGAACTCAAATCGAGTGAGCCATGAAGGTTCCTTCAAAGGTTAAATTTCCTCAGTTTGGACTTTCATGGCTTGCATGCCAAGGCCCTCATTCTTGATGCTGAATTATGCCTTCACAGTTAACAGCTTCAGCGACGATAGAGTTAGGCTTGTGGGCTATGTTGTGGGATAATATTATTTGGGCTTTCTTTGACTGGGTGGTCCATGTTTTCCCTTTGCAAAGCGTATGTGGGTCTCCTGTGAGGCCGTGACCCATACGTCAGCTATATTTCTGGATTTGTTT
>Ga0307510_10003262_pt1 | contig 18872 bp, 23 predicted proteins | sample 12_EM_MG_FD_207224 | JGI IMG/M metagenome (GOLD analysis project Ga0307510, IMG submission 207224) | Populus trichocarpa ectomycorrhiza microbial communities from riparian zone in the Pacific Northwest, United States - 12_EM | ecosystem: Host-associated > Plants > Roots > Unclassified | place...
GGGCACGCGTTGGGCCTCAGAACGCGTTGGTAAACACGGGAACTAGTGTATATTGAGGATATACTGCTACTCACCTCAGAACGCGTTGGTAAACACGGGAACTGAGGGTACAAAAAGTCAACTACGGCTATATAAACGAGCAATAGAGTTCTGTCAAAGCTGATGAGTGTAATTTGGTACATCTAATCGATCCGCTCGCGCGCGCTATTTGCAACAAAGAGGGCCCGTGGTGCACTTGTAAGTACATCGAAGGAAAATAACATGGCAAGTAAAATGAAATGGATATGTGTCCAGCATAAAAGATAGTTGAGAACGTCCGGAAGGGTGACTATCGTTAGGTCATAAGGGTCCAATGGACAAGAATAAATGTTGAGAGATAGAGATAAGGAGTAAAACATCTCAATAACAGCTAGTAAGTGTTGTAGAGTGCGACTCCGGGGAGTGTGTATGGTATCGGTTCCCTCTACATATCAAGAAAGTCGCAGCGTAAAGAGGGTGGATGGAAGTAAAGACTGACAAGAGGCGAAAGAAGATTGGAGGGTCAAGTCCAACCATATCCGCAAAGAGAGTATGGTCATAGTAGCCCTGATTGTGCATAGCGAGGCGCTTTGTGCCATGCAGCCCACAGCCATGAAGGCGGAGGGGGAAGTTGTGTCAGGATTACAGAGCGGCCAGCGATCTGGCGCGCATCGACGAATGAGCTGTATGCGTCGCTGGCGTCACCCTCCTTGTAATACACGAACTCCTTCAGCTCGGGTAATAACTCAAGCGGTTGTTCCCCATCCTCTGATCGCAAAGATTGGGAGAGTTGTCCAATGAGTCCCTCGGCCACGTGGTTGGCGTAGTCTTCTCGTTGATGGAAAGAGAGCGATGGCAATGGCAGACAAACAACTGGGGAGCATGGAAGGTGTTTCCCGTGGTCACGGGACCTAGCTAAATGGCGACCAAGCGATTGCGAGCTCTTGCTCGCTCAACGCTCAACGCTCAGTCACGGTTCATGTAATTACCCAACATTGATACTACAAATGTCTGAGGAAAGCAAGACCAATTTATCAGCTCCACAGTCGGGTGAGTCGGGCGAACTTGATCACATATTCCAAACGTACAGTATCGACGACGAAGAAACGAAGAAACCGGGGAATGGGGAGCACAGGATACGACTAAGGACGAAAGGAAAGGGATGGAAGGAAGGCGGGTGCACAGGACGCAGGGGTGAAAGCAAAACGGAACACGAGGACTGAGGAGAAGCAAACTTTGAAATGAAGTATAATTAGGTAGCTACAGGACGAGAACGATATAACATCGAGCATGCCGGGGCTGCAACCAATCTAACGCTGTGAGCGGAGACGAGACCGCGTCGAGGATGAGACCATGCCGACGAGGTTGGGCTTCAAGACAAAGGCTTAAGGTGTGCGTGGCCGTGGTGCGGCGATGTGTCCGAGTGGAGGGGTTGACAGCTGTGGCGGCGATGGAGCGGACAGGCGAGAGCGGTTCCGATGAGCGTTGTTTGACGGGAATGAGTCGCATGACGAGGGAGGTGTGGTTTACCAAATCGTGGTAATCACGGCAGTGAGGGGAATGAATGTTGGTAAAGAGTGGGGGCTGACGAGGGCTGAACCGTCGAAGGTCGATGTCACAATACACTTGGTTGTGCATAGCGGCGTGCTATTCTGCGCAGCTCACTGCGCTGCAGGCTGAGGGGGGACATGGATCAGGGCTACCGGGCGGCCGGCAATCTGGCGTGCATTGATGAATGGGTTAAAGGCGTCACTAGCATCACCTCCCTTGTAATACACGAGCTCCAATAGCTCAGGCAGCAACTCCAGAGGTGATTCCCCATTCTCTAGTTGTAAAGAACGAGAGAGATGGCTGATGAGATTCTCATAGATGTGAAGTGCTTTGACGCCATTGAATTGTCTAAGAAGATTGCGCCATTGCATGCGGTTAATCTCGTTGTGATGCTCCGACGATCGATCATGTTCGTCATAGCCAAGAGCAAGATGCTCTGTAATTGAGAGTATGGCCACGAGCGCATGAAAAACCTGTGCAGCTGCTGAAACTTGCCAGTCGATATGTCTACAGCCGACTTCTAGGGAAAGGTGCTTGACCTTATCCTGCGAGTTTGCCGACAGAAGAACTGCGTTCCGATTGAAGAAAATCTGAAAAAAGTCAGGCCTGAGGCTTTCTGTTCTTTTGATAAATTGAAAGAGGTGTGGGACAGTAAAGCTAAGCTGGTTGGACAACCGCACGTTGAGCACCTCAAGGAGAGGGGTATTGATTCGGGCAAGAAGTTCTTCCAAGTAAGCATTCACACCCCGAAAGGCAAGTATGCGAAGATTAGGAAGAGTCACACCAGTAAGGGTATGAAGTGGTTGTCGTTCAACACGGAGTGTGGGAGTTGGAGCCATGAAACCGATCCAAAGCCCCTCCAACAAGGGCATGGATGAAATTCCTTCAACCAGATAACTCGGTTGGAAATAGGCGGATAATGGGATATTTGAAAGTTCGAGAGAGATGAGGCCAAGGGTAGTTATGAGTAAGGATGATTCGACCGGAAGAGCAGTGTAGCATATTGAGAGCATGCCTAGATATGGTGCCTGAAATGATGTGGGGAGCGTTAAGCTCACATCATCGTCTTGGGTCTGAGGCCAGATAAATAAGCGTTCTAGAATTGGGAATTGCCCATCTATTGCCTTGATAAACTTGGGTAGGTTTGGGGCTGGCATCCGAAAGCCAATTCGGCGTACACGGTCACGATATCGGAGTGCAAGGAGTATATTGTCTTCGTCGTCAATGGATGCTTGACGGACATGGTCCAGGTAGTTGATAATGAGTGGTAAGGGAGGTGAATGTGTGAGTGGTAAGGGAGGTGAATGTGCCAGCATGTTGGCTACAGGTGTGCCATACGTGCAAACAAGGTGGAGGTCTAGACGAGCTGGTGATGCGAGTATGAGATGCCGCCATCGTTGGCAAACCTGCGCAGGCTTGTACCACCAGCGTGCATTGTCCCAATCGGGAGAAGTGGTTATATTGCCATACGGTTCTGTAAAAACGAGTTGATAAAAATCAAATATGGTGAGAAGGACATCATCGTTGAGCATGCGGATTGGTGTGTATGGTCTGTTTTAGGAGTCGTTATCAGTCCACCAACTGATAAGAATTGAATATCCAGCATAGGATAGCACCTTGGCTCGTGGGAATACACTGAATGCATGTTGATGGCACGTTCTATTGCCAGTGATGGATGGTAAACAGCGGACAGACAAGTGACTAGGAAAACGTTGACTGTGGGTGTTGCTTAAGTGCAAATCTGGGGCCGTGCTCACATAGTTTGTGCATGTGTGGAGGACCTGTCACATATTTTCTCATAAAAATGAATGCTATACCCGCCCCTACCCACCTGTCTGGGCTGGTTGCACCCTTATCCTCGTAGTAGCTGTGTGAACCAATCAGAGCGATTTCGGGCCTGGGCTGGTTGCACAAACCTAAGGTTCATGGTTGACATAACCCGAAATTTCACACAGCTCCCAGGATTAGGCGTAACAGTGGCGTAACCAGCCCAGTAGGGTGGGTAGGAGCCTGTGCTATACCTAGGTTGACGTACCTTCGTGTATTTGACTCCAAATTCTACTTCCATTCTTTTTGCCCGGCACGCGAAATTTCAACATCGCCAACCTCGGACCTCCGAATATCCAGCTGAAGGCGGCGGACTGACGAAAATCTAGGGGACGTTGCGTTGATTAGCTGGACTATGATGTTCAATTTGTCTTTGTTCACGCGATCATGTGATCCAGTTAGGGCAGTCACGGCGCACCACCAGTGACCCGGACCTACTATATAGTACTAGTACGTCCGTTAGTTACTGCTGGAAGATATATGACAATACGACAACCCCTGCTGCAACAACATTGCTTCGCCGGGCTATATTCAAAGCATGCAATTACTTCTCAAGGAACAAAGCAGTTCTGAGCAGACAAAACTGAGGGCAAACTAGACAAGTTATGGGCGGTCACGGTCTACATCGTTATCGACGGAGGTAAGTAGATTATTCCCAACGCTAACGTTAAACCCCTTCAACTTACTGACCAGTCAGTTCCGCTCGTACATCAATGCCGAGCCAGCCGTCATTGCTGAAGAGCCTCTACAATATCTACCTATTCGTCTGGACCAATGTTGTCAAGACCTTTTTCCGGGAAAAATTCGTCGAGAGGAACGTTCAATATCCCTCGTAGTGGGCCGGCCATATTCGTAGCTGCACCCCATCACAACCAGGCATGGTGTCCTCTTCGTCCCACCTTAGATACTCATCTTTCTCCGTCTTAATTCCTAGATCCCGTCCTCCTTTCGATGGATGTATATAACAAGACCCGTCGATGCGTGGGCTTCCTTATTGCAGCTAAAAGTATGAAGCGAAAAGCTATCCTAGACTCATGCCGTGCAGTACGTCCTGTCCGATATCGTGTTCATCGTAATTTCACTGCCTCAAAGTCCCTGTTGCTCGTGCTGCTGATTATGCAACACCGGGTACGGGAAAGATTTATCTTTCTCCCGACGACCCACGTACCGTGTAACCGTGTTGGAAGAGGGTACAAGGTTCTTCTCGGAATTCACACCTAGGATGCAAATTATGCTGCCAAGATCTGTTGGCTTCCTGAAGTTACTCAGGTCATCTCAGACAACGAACTGAATATAAAGAGGTAATTTGGAGGTGAGGATGGAAAGGTGACGAGTCGGATTCGGGAAAAGACGGAGGAATTGAGGGCCAAAGGAGTTTTCGGAATATACTTCAAACGTCTTCCGCACATCGACCAGCAAGAAACATTTCGTCATGTCTACCAGCGACTTACCGAGGGAGGATGCATTGGGATTTTCTCGGAAGGTCCCGTGTCTCTAGGTTGTTTCCTTCCGATGTCGCGTGTTGACCCGATGATAAGGTCGCAGCCATGACCGCACTGATATTCTTCTTTTCAAGGCCGGCGTATCCATCATGGCTTTGGGAGTAATGGCGAACAACCCAAACGTTAAAGGCAAATTAGTGCCCGTCGGCCTCTCATATTTTCACGCCCACCGCTTCCGCTCTCGTGCGGTGATTGAGTTTGGGCCTGCGTTGGATGTACCCGAAGAATTTGTTGAGAAATTTAAAGAAGGAGGCCCGGAAGAAGCGAAAAGCAGTATCCAAGTTCTTGGATTTGATATACGAGGCCCTTAAAACCGTCACCATTCGGGCACCTGTGATACTCTCATGGTGGGCAGCACGGGAGATATTGCATGAATCTTCTTAACTCCAAGCCTAGCGTATTCAAGCAGCCAGACGATTGTACCCCCCCCGGGCAGCACTTGACATTGAGCCACCGACTCCCCGTTTGCTATCTTGAGATGCGACTCGGATCTCGACTCCGATACTTTTTTCCAGAATCAGGGCTACACTGAGGGTACAGGTGGTCGGACTGAACAAGCGTTTTCTACATGGCTATAGCGTTTTCAAGGACGAGCCTCGTCCTGTTGAGCAATGCCCTCAAGTACAATCGCCTCCTACGTGACTTGGGTCTGCGGGACCATCAGGTGCGTTTCTATCCCGGAATTCGGGCACGGCAGGATGCTAACTCTAATCAAGGGTGCCGTGAGCCCAGAGGGCAAGCTGGAAGACGCTCGGCTTGTCGATTTATCGCGTTGGGTTGTGGTCCATATGGAGTACTTTCGCATTGCCGGGCGTGATCTTGAACGGGCCTATCTTTTTGTCAGCTACCATTTTATCGGAGAAGGAAGCAAAAGGTTCGCAGGTTTCTGCAGTATACTTGGTATTTACTTATGTCATCTAAGAGCCCCTCGCAACATTAGTTGCGAAAACTCACGGTCGCGATGTCATCGCAAGTTGCAAAGTACTGACATCCCTCGGCGTTGCTTCAGTGCTATATAGCTTCTACGCCGTCGTCGCTACCATACTTGTCATCAAGACGGAAGCCCCGGGGGAATGGAGGTTGTTAGCACCACCCCTGACCATTGCAGTGCTACCAGCGATATCGGGTATGCAGCACTCGAATTTGGTGAGGCCGGAGTGGACGTTCTCAAGTGAATGCGTGTGGTCCTTGTTCAGATTCCGGCAGCTGAATCATTCTTTCAGATCTCTTAGGCCGTTTATTGTTTCACCCATGCCTGGTCAGCAGCAGTACCCCGAACGATTGAAATTGATGCGTCAAACGCTCTCAAATGAGCTGATGGACACCCTTCATGAATATGGTCCTAAGCTCTATGATGACTTCGATAAGGCGTGTGGGTTCCCAGCCGTGTTAGGTTCGTTCTTGGCTATGAATTTGATTTAGAATCGAGTTGTGTTGTCTTCCTCGAGCGTTCCCATGTCGAGTGGAAAACCGGGGCTGGGGCGAAGGCAGAATGGGGATGCAGCAGTAGAAGGCCAAGAGAATCTCCTTTCACATCCCACGGTGCGTATTCGTGGCGGATTCCCGTAAGGACTTTCATGCTTACGTCTTAATGTAGAACTGGCTGGATGAGTGTTTGTTCAGATGGAGCCACAGCGCCGGGCACGGGACAAGTGCGTGGGCAGGTCCGTTTGGTGAAGTTACGTTCTATGTTGTCGAGGCGAAGGAGCGCGCGTCAGCTGCACCACCGTTAAATTTTGGTTTCGGACGGGCAATTAACGAGCAACGAGCACGCAGCCATGTCAATGGCCAGCAGTTCTGCTTCACTAAGAGTGCCCGTGGTGCACTCGTAAGTACATCGAAGTAAAATAACGTGGCAAGTAAAATGAAGTGGATATATGTGTCCAGCACAAAAGATAGAGGAGAGCGTCCGGAAGGGTGACTATCGCTAGGTTATAAGGGTCCAATTAGCAAGAATAAAGGTGGAACGATAGAGATAAGGAGCAAGTAAAATGCTCTCAATAACACAAAGATGTCGAGCGAGTAAGTGTTGTAGTAGAGTGCTCCTCCCTGGGGAGTGTGTACGGTATTGGTTCCATCAGGATTCCTCTTGACTCATTGTGGTGAAGACGGAATGTCTACACGGGGTGAGTTCGGGGGTGGTCCAAGTTCTGAGATGGGTTCGCGATCCCGAAGGGAACGTGAACGCATGAGGGGGAGCGGGAGCGTAAGGAGCGGAAGGGGCGGTCTGAGGTGGCGGGCACGCGAGCGAAACGGGGACGATACTCTGGTACTCTATTGCATGGATTCAATGTGGGTTCTCTCATATACAAGGTCAGGAGCACGGGTTTATATACATGTACTAGACACCTAAGTATTTCCAACACGGCGAGGGGATCCCGAACCAGGTCTGACTATGCGAGGGCTGTGAGCGGCGCGAGCCCTTATGGGGCTGCAGCCTGCGCGAGGCGGTGCGTCGGCCGTCGAAATTGGGCAATCCGGGCTTGATGGGTTGATGCGACGAGGGGCGAGTCTTGACTGTAAATGGGAAAGCGTCGATCCGATGGCAGTGAGGGTAGAAGGCGGAGGCGAGGCATGTGTGCAGGACAAGGAGCGCGGTCGAGCACAGTCGGGCGTCACGTGCAGTGTTCGATTCCAAGGCTAGTGCCTGTGCTGGCCTTACATCATTAAGGCTCACTAAGACGTTTAAGGAGCCAGAAGGTTTCCTGATGTGCCACCCACTCCCTCTACAGATCAAGATAGAGTCGCAGCAGTAAAGAGGGTGGATAGAGGTAAAGACTGACAAGGGGAGAAAGAAAATTGGAGGGTCAAGTCCAACCATAGTCACAAAGAGAGTCATGGTATGGTTATAGTAGACCTGGTTGTGCATAGTGAGGTGCTTTGTACCACGCGGCCCACAGCCATGAAGGCGGAGGGGGGAGATGTGTCAGAATTACAGAGCGGCCAGCAATCTGGTGTGCAGCGATGAATGAGGTGTACGCGTCACTGGCGTCACCCTCCTTGTAATACACAAGCTCCCTCAGCTCGGGAAATAACTCAAGCGGTTGTTCCCCATCCTCTGATCGCAAAGATTGGGAGAGTTGTCCGATGAGTCCCTCGGCCACGTAAAGTACTTTGACACCACTGAATGGTCTAAGGAGGTTGCGCCATTGTGTGTGATCGATCTCGTCATGCCACTCCGACGATAGACCATGCTGATGTCTGAGAGCAAGACCTTCTGCAGTGGAGAGTATTGGCGCGAGCGCATCAATAATTTGTGCTACTGCTGAAAGTTGCCAGTCGACGTGTCTGCAATCAATTGCCACATGAAAGGGATCGGCCAAGCCACCTTCCCAGCACTCCGCCATCAGAGAAACTACTTCTCGATGGAAAACAAGCCTGGAAAAGCTAAATTTGAACCTTTCTATTCTGTTGATGAATTGCAAAAGGTACGGAAAGGTAAGGCTAATTTGGTTGAACAAGTGAATTTGGAGCACCTCGAGGAGAGGGGAATTGATTCGAGCAAGGAGTTGTTCCAAGTAAGCATTCACACCACGAAAATATAATATGCGAAGAGGAAGGGTAACACATGGTTCGATGAGAGTATGCAATGGTTGTCTCTCAACACGGCGGGTAGGAATGGGAGATTTGAAGCCGATCGAAAGCCTCTCCAAGTGGGGCATGAATGGAAGTTGTGCAACCAGATAACTCGGTTGGAAATATGCGGATAGCGGCACATCCAAAAGCACGAGAAACGTGAGGAGGCCAACAGTAGTTCTCAGTAAGGCTGATCCAAGAGGAAGGTAAGCATGGGATAGTGAGAGCATGCCTAGATGTGGTGCTTGAAATGTCGGGGGAATCATTAGGCTTGTGTCGTCTTTGGTTCGAGGCCATATAAATAAGCGCTCTAGAGCTGGGAATTGTCCATCAATGCCATTCATGAGTTTGAGTAGATTCGGGGCTGGCGTGCTCAGCCCAATTCGGCGCACGCGGTCACGACATTGGAGTGCGAGTAGTATTGCGTCTTCGTCCTCAGTGGATGGATCGAGGCCATAGTCCAGATAATTGATGATGAGTGGGAAGGGGGGTGAATATGCAAGCATATCGGCCACAGGCGTACCATATGTGCAAATGAGATGGAGGTCAAGGCGAGCTGGTGATGCAAGTATGAGATACCGCCATCGTCGGCAGACCTGCACAGGCTTATACCACCAACTTGCGTTTTCCCATTGGGGAAAAATCAAGACATCGCTATATGATTCTGAGACAATGAGTTGATAGAGGTAAAAGATGTTGAGGAGGGCATCGTTGTTGAGCATGTGGATTGGGGTAGATAGTCTGTTATCGGGAAGGGTTATCAATCCACCAGCTCATAAAATAGACAGAGTAAGGAGAGCACCTTGGGTCTTGGGGATACACTGGATGCATGTCGACAGTACCTCCTGATTACTGGAGTACTGGAGGGGCCCTAGCGAGTAGATTAGCTAGTAGATCAGCGACTGAGCCGCAAGCGTGATAAGGCAGTGTTGTTGTGGCTATTTGTGGCTGAAGCTGTTGATTCGTTGATGACCCAACAATTATTCACGCGGTCACGGGACCGAGCCAGATTATCGATGCTATTACAAAAGCTCGGGATCTGGGAACCCGGGGATACCCAGCCTGGGACAAAGGCTGAATCTTACCAAGATTCACCTGTCATGTTGCGAGGTTAAGTATGACACTTAGGTGCTATTTGGACCTGCATGGCCTGTATCAACCCCGTCTGGGTAATGTACAGGAGATTCTGGATATCGGGTGAATATCATCTTTCCCCCTCAAGGAGAACAGCTAAATCAACGAACGACCTTAAAGATAGACTATATATCTGCAGTCTACGAGCAGGGCCGTCAACAGATAGGTTATGTTAGTAGTAGAGAAACAAGGGAAAGGAATAGTGAGAAACAACTAGCCGTACAAGCGTAAAGAAACCCACAGATATGACCCTAGAAGCGTCACAGGAGTGTCAGTGTCAGTGATAGGGGTTATTCGAGTCTCGGTCGCCCTGGTTATCGGTATCGATGACTCGGACTGCCACAGTAGTAATAGGGCGAGCGTAGGTGCGGCTACAGGTAATGGCAAGTGATGGTAAATGGGATATGTGATTACTTCGTGGGTATCGTTGTAGTCTTGGCTCGGCTGCTTGCAGCAGCGCTCGTGGCGATCTCATGGAGGAGCACCTCCATAGACAAGGCGTATGGGATGGCCCGCAATCTGACGCGCATCAATGAACGGAAAGAATAAGTCATCGGCATTGTCTTTCGAGACGTATACGAGCTCGGACAGCTCGGGTAACAGGTCCAAAGGCAGTTCTCCACCGTCCAGTCGAAGAGAACATGAGAGATCCGGGACCAGACTGTGTGGAACGTGAAGTGTCTTTACATGACTGAATGGCCTAAGGAGTTCGCGCCATTGTGTGCGGTTAGGCACATCATCTCGTCCATCCCACTCCGGTGACAGAATGGCCCTCTGATCATCGAGAGTAAGACGCTCCACCTCAGAGAGTGCTGGGCCAAGCGCGTCGAAAATCCGGGCCGCAGCTACCACCTGCCCTTCGAGGTGTTGGCAATCTACACACATATAGAGGACGCACACCTCTCCCTCTCCACGGGGATACGCAGTCACGACGACCTCGTCAAAACCGAAGCTGAACTTGACACTACGGAGCTTGAGGCCCTTGGTTTTGCCCATAAATTGCAGAAGCTGTGAGACCGCGATGGTAACGGTTGGCTGATCGACGAATCTGATTTGAAGCCTCTTGAGGAGAGGTGTGCTGATCCGAGACAACAAGGCTTCTAGATAGGCACTCACACCTCCAAACGCAAACCAGCGTAGGCTGGGAAGTGTGACGTACATCATTGTTGGATTATCCAACAGTTGTGTCATAACTTCGTGACTGGGAACAGGAGAATGAAAGCTAATTCCCAGTGTCTCCAACCGGGGCATGAGAGAAAGATGGGGGAGAAAATCGCTTGGGTGGAAGTAGGCCAACGGATGGATCATTTGAAGTGAGAGAGTGACGAGGCCCGTGGTGGTCGTGGGGGGTGAACATCGCATTTGGATGGCAAAGTTTATAAGGACGAAGTGGCGAAGATGTGGTGCTCGAAATGACTTGGGGAATATCAAGCCCGTGCTGTGCTTGCTTGGAGGGGCAATGTACAGGAATTCTAGTTGTGGAAAGGAGCCGTCCATGGCTGCGAGAAGCTTCTGTAATTGTAGGACTGGTGCCAAAAGGCGGATGCGCTGCACTCGGTGACGATGCTTGAGGGCGAGCAATATTCCACTTTCGTCTTTGGTAGTTATCTGGCAGTTCTCGTCCACATAATCGATAATCAGTGGGAGAGGGCGTGGATGCGTAAGAATTTTTGATATCGGCGTGTGATACGTGCAGACAAGGTGAAGACCCAGATGAGACGGCGAGGTGAGTATGAGGTACCGCCATCTTCGGCAAACCTTCACGAGCCTGTACCACCAACGCTCGTTGCCCCATCTCCCGCCCTGCAGGACCCGGCCACCGTTCTCGCAAAACTCCTCTTCATCCACGAGTTCGGGTCGATGGAGATAAAATATGTAAAGAAGAGCGTCATTGTCGAGCGTGTGGATGGGCGTGTGGCCACTGCTGATATAGTAACATATTCACTTGTGGAACGGCAAGCATGATGAGCGCAGAAAACATACCTCTGACCCACATTCGGATTGGCTATAGCACAGTGGAGCCCTCCAGTGTTCAGACGGAGACGAGAAAAGGCGGTGGACAGGTAACAGGGCATACTAGCATGCAGGAGGTCAAAGCATGGGTTTGTTTATGTCAATTTCACGGCGTTTCCCGACTTGACTTCAAATTCATGATCTCCGTACGTTATCTTATCTTATCTTCCAACAGTCAGACGCTACGCTACCTTGTGCTATTCTATTCTTGATATCAATTTGTATTAGTTTACCTGCTCGCAACGCCTTCCGGGTTGCACCGCAGGCCTCTTCAACACGGGAGTATCGCGCAATTTTGCTGCTCTTACGAGCTTCAGTGGCCCTTTATACGACCATGGAATCTAGATTTCGACTGACACTGGGAGAACTGGTCGATAAAGACGGAATATGTTGAGAAGGGAGTCGTCATCGAGGATGTGGATAGATGGACTGGGTGTGCTGCTGGCCCGCTTCCCAAGGGGCGTGTTATCTCATGACCTGATGAGACATCGCAAGAATGGGGAGCGCAGTGGAGTTGGTAATCACGACTTGGTGTGCTTGTGCTGCCTACCTTCTGACTGATTGAGCATCGGTGCCGGTAGACAAGTTACTATGAGACTCGTGAGGGGTGTAAAAATTAATGACCGTGACGCGGTGGGAAGCATGACGTAGGAACAATTTAATGTGATAGCAGAAGATGTAGTGGGGCGTACGGGAATAAAACAAGCTCATCTTAAGCTGAAGCTAAGTGGCGCTCCGGGAACAGGACGCAGATCAGCCACGATGAGAACCAATGGGTGTCCGCAACTGTACAGTAACTGCAATAATCATACATAGACTGGCCTGGAAATGACATTGCAACAACAGAAATCCCGAATTCCCAGGCCCGGACAAAAGTTTCCCCAAAGGCAGTCGATGCCGCGCGGCAGATGTTATGAGAATGACCCCCAATATAGCCAGGTCCTAGGAGTTGGATGTGGGCAGTGGAGTGGAGGATGGGGTAGATGCGCATGGGAGACTGTACGGGATGACATACTTCCCACGACGAGAACGTGATGTGGGGAAAGTATAGCAAACTATACGAGTAACAAATCGGGAGTCAGGAGATAGTGACGGAAGATACAGGGCATAACGCGGTGATGAAGCCCGACAGAGCAAACATACGTCCATGAACGCGCTGTATGCGTGGGTTGTGAAGATAATACACCGTAAATTGTTATAAGAATTTGAAGGCTCAGTCATGATGACAGAATGGGAATGGGAGATGGCGTTTCACAACGATAGTCGAGAGTTGGGATCAGGACGCACGGGACGGGGACATGACAGTACTTGCTGAAGGACGGTCAGGGGCGGCCGCTTGAACTAGGCGTACTGGGCGGCCTGCAACTTCGCGTGCATTGATAAACGCATTGAGCGCGCCGCCGGCATCGCTTGTCACAGGACATTCAAGCTCCTTCAGTTTTGGTAGTAATTCCAGGGGTGGTTCTTCTTCCAGTTGAAGTGAACGAGAAATATCACCAACGAGGCCACTATGCACACGGAGGGTTTCCACATTGTGAAACGACTTTAGAAGTTTGCGCCATTGTGAGCGGCTGGCCTCTGACGACAAAGTGTGCTTTTTGTAGTCGATGGTGAGGACTTCTACCGAAGAGAAGGCCGGGCTGAGGGAATTAAAAAGTTGCGCCACGAAAAATAGTTGTTGATCAAGCCGTCCACCTCTTGCCTCGATGTAGAAGGTATACTTCCTCTCCTCATCACGTGGATATATCGTCACGGAAACAGCCCTATCATAGAACAAGAACCTAGCACGGCCGAAGGTGAGATTCTCTGCAATTCTCAAATACTGTAGGAGATTTGGAACAGGGTGGTTTATCTGGTCAAAGAACGTAATCTGAAGGTTGTCGATGAGAGGGGCGTTCATCCCAGGAAGCAGTGCTTCCAAGTACGCGCTGGTTCCTTTAAACCAAAACCAGCGAAGGTTTGGAATGGTGACTTCTGTAATAGACAGGGTATACAACAATCGCTCTTGAGCACCATGGTTAGGGACAGGAGAAAGAAAGGCAATCCTCAGCATTTCTAGCTGAGGCAAGTGTGCGAGCCGTTCGAGTAAATCATTGGGGTGGAAGTAACCATCAATTCCCAGCGAGAGTGTTACAAGGCAGACTGTGGCACTTAGCAATGGTAACACCTTTGGAAAGGTAGTGGGCGACAACACGAGATGGCGGAGGTTTGGCGCTTTGAATGTTTGGGGAAGTGAGTCTAGGGGTCTTTGCCAGTTGCCTAAGTCCACAAGACAATACCAGAGAAACAAGTATTCCAACATCGGAAATTCCTTATTCATAAGCGCGACCGATCCCCGTAGCCCGAGCAAGCAGATGCGGCGCACACGATCACGGCGTTGGAGCGCAAAGCGTATCCCCTCCTTATCTTCCGCACTCAGCCCGCGGCTGTCGTTGACGTAGTCCACGATGAGAGGAAAAGGGGGGGAATGTTTCAGCATGTCTGCTACGGGAGTTCCGCATGTGCAAACAAAACAAAGTTCCAGATGGGATGCCGATGCGAGGATCAGCCTTCGCCATCTTTGGCAGACGTGGACAAGCTTGTACCACCAGCGTTCGCGGGCCCATATTCTCCCCTGAGTCCCTCAAAGACACGGGGATCGTGGATCGCGACCCCAACTGGGAGAACCGGTCGACAGAGACGAAATATGTTGAGAAGGGAATCGTCATCGAGGATGTGGATTGATGGACCAATAGATTGGCTGTTGCCCGAGGGCCGTATTTATTCACATTCACGATCTGATGAGACATCGCAAGAACGGGGAAGCGTACCTGCAGTGTCGGGAGTCACGACTAGGTGGTCTCCGGTCGAGCCTGCTGGAGGGTGGAGAATGGATGACGGTAGAGAAAGGATGCGACATGTGAGGGGAAGAAATATTTACGATCCTGTGTCAGTGTGGTTGACGGAGGGAACCAATACGTGGGAACAATTCAATGTTTTAGTACTTTTAGTCACAGCGCCAAAATTACAATCGATCAAAATTGAAGTTAGCGCTCTGGGCACAGGGCATAGATCAACTCTGACTACGTACGAGGTCGACCACTGGCAAAGTCTGTCCCGAACAATAACCCCAATACTTAATCTTCTGCTATGTCAAGCCTGTTGCCTACCACCATCGAACCTTCAAATGCACTGAATTGTGATTCCGAACGCTTGGAGTACGCCCCCACTTTTTATCACTGCTATGCCTTATCAGATCGTGAATTAACGCGGCGCACTGGCAACAGATCACATACATTTATCAACATCCTCGACGATGACTCGCTTCTCAACATATTTTATCTCTGTCGACCACTTCTTTTAGACGAAGGCGAAGAAAACCCTTCCCATTTTTTAGAAGGGGGAAATTGGGACCGCGAGCGCTGGTGGTACAAGTTTACGCAGGTTTGCCGAAGGTGGCGCTATCTCATACTTGGGTCAGCATCCCACCTGGGCCTTTCCCTTGTCTGTACACGTGGCACACCAGTAGCAATGATGCTGGTAAATTCACCCCCTCTTCCAATCATTATCGATCATCTCGGCAAGGATCGCGATATTACATCAGAGGACAATGCGGGAGTGATGCTGGCACTCCAATGCCGTCATCGCGTGCGCCGCATCCGCCTTCGGTTCCCATTTGCGAGTCTGCAGAAGCTCATCGCGGCAATAGATTGGGAATTTCCGAAGCTGGAATACTTGTATATTGGGCCTACTCCATCTACGCATGATTCAGGGCTGAAACTTCTCGACACATTTCGTGCACCACATCTCCGCCACCTCGTCCTGAGAGGCTTCGCCTTGCCGATATCGTGTCGGTTCTTTACAACATCCGTGAATCATGATCTTGTCACACTCTCCCTCCAAGACGTTCATAAATCTGCCTACTTCTCTCCGAGCCATCTACTCGAACGACTTTTCGACATGTCCCAACTCGAGACGTTGGGCATCACCTTTCAGCGCCGTGATTTCGGGACCCAACTGCCGCATATGCCAGTCATGGCAGATGTCACGCTACCGAAACTTCGCTGGTTTGCGTTTGGCGGTGGTAGCGCTTACTTGGAAGCTCTCCTCCCTCGCATGAGGGCCCCCATCCTTGAAAAGCTCCAGCTACTTTTCATCCATCAGCCCTTCTTCTCCGTTCCGTGCCTCCACAATTTTATGAGAACAACAGAGACTATCGGGTTAACCAGCGTTAAGTTTTGTTTCCATCTCAGTGGAGTTTCCGTGTGGGGATACCCTCATGAAGGGGCCAGGTCGGAAACATTTTATCTTCGTGTTGGGTGCGAAGACCTCAGCAAGCAGGTAGCATCCGTAGTGCAAATTTTCAGGGTGCTCGGGACAGTCATCTCTGTGGTGGACCACCTAACCCTCGAGTTTATGAGGTATCCATTATCGCCAACGGCAAACAACCGCGCCGATGCCGCCGAGTGGCGCAACCTTCTTAGGTTGTTCAACAATGTCAAGACCCTCCACATCGACGACGATTTTCGCGAGCAGATCTCTGGTGCCCTAGTACTAGACGACGGAGAATCACCCATGGACCTGCTCCCCGAGCTGAAGGTGCTCAAATACACTACAATTCGGGTTCCTTGCTACAATTTCCATGCATTCACCGATGCTCGCAGGAGCACAGGTCGCCCCGTGAACCTGGTCCACTGTTGATTTCGTGTCATTCGCCGACAGTCATAAGACGCAGTGCCCGACAAGCGCCGGAGAAATGGACTGGGCTTGGTACGCCCACGTTAAAAGGAACGGCTAGCCTCCCATATTTAGTCACCGAAATGTCCTTCTACCGCAGACTACCCACACATGGGCTGGATTTGATACCCACCGCCATGCCCTTTCGATGACTCTGTAACGCCCTCATATTCGTTACGTCGCTTCGATTTGAGTTTTCTATCTAATACGCGATTATCTTCTAACCTCATGTATATAACACTGTCACCCCATCACTACGGTGCCTATATACAGAGTGTAACCCTGTGGCTTTGAAGATGGCGCTCTCTAAGGTACTTCACTTCTGGCCTGGTTTTCATTAGTATGCGAATAGCACTCAATTGGCGGACGTTTTGTGGTATGACTTTTATCATTGATAAGGATTCACGAGAGGAAGACTGACCAAGGCTAACGCTATAGCTCGGCGCGGTGCAAAGGAGCAGATAACTAAGAATGATTTGGATAACGATCGTCGTGGGCGTGGACGAGAGCACGCAACATATGTGATGTAAGCAAGGCAAAATCGGAGAGAGTTTTCCGAACTCACGAGAGCCAGCTGAGCCACGTCAAGGACGCGAACGGGATTGCCTGTCCTATTGCCGCTTCGCAGAGTGCCACAATTCGCCTTGCACAAGAACAGGGCAAATGAAGTTTGCGTTCGGTTGTCATTCCCGTTAGCGCTCAGCACCAGCGTCAGTCCAACTTTTTAACATCCGACGGAAGTTTCCGAGGGTACTGCAGACATGTCACCTGACCGTCTCGTTCAGGGCCACTGTTGTTGGCCGAATTTACTACTGTAGTGCTGTTGACTGTTGACCTTGACGCCAGTAGTGATGAGAATGTGACTGAGATGCAAGGGTACTTCCTTAAACGTGCCCGGGAATTGCACCTCTTTCTCAAGATCACTAATTCCATTTGTAAATCTCATCACGTTAGGGTGACATTATAGTGCAGAACTGAAAAAAGCCCTTGTACACACTTATCATGAAGTGTGATTACAATGGTGTTTCAGGTAATGTTGACGAATGACACATAGTACAAGGCGATGATGATGGGAGAATGTGAGAATTCCTCTCCATAAACGTGCTGACAATGTGAGGATATCACACTTGAAATTTGAAATGGTCATACTAATTGGAAAGGCTTGGTCCCGGCGACGACATAGGAATGGATGTAGAGAATTTGTGGGTTGACGTGAGAGGTCCGAAGTTAGAGTCAAAAGGGAATTTGAGTAGGGAAAGAGAAGGTGCCGAACGATACAATGTATGGGACAGAAATGAAAATGTACGCATGTTATCCTTCTTATGCGGCCTACGAGGGGAGTCGCAGTGAGAATTACCATATATATTTAGCCCGATGACTGCGCAGGATGGGGAGACAGCATAGGAAAGGAATGGATCGTCCTGTATAAGGGACATTTGGGCTATCCCCTGGGTGTCAGGATAGGCCAGGTCACCTGCTAACTGATGGAGACTCATGATCATGGCTGAGAGAAATGACCAGGATGCATGTCACAGGTCAGTGCTGGTCGGAGAACATCCTGGAGGGTCCACAAGGATCAGGCACATGGGGTGGCCTGCGGCATTGCGCGCATGGACAAAGGTGGTGAACGCAGCACTGGCATCGCATCCCACCGGACATTCGAGCACCTGTAACTCTGGAAGTACTTCTGGGAGTGGTTCTCTGTCGGATAAAAGAGAACGAGAGAAGTTCTCGGCGAAGACGCCATGCACATGGAGGGTCTTCGCGTGATTAAAAGATCTAAGCAAATCGCGCCACTGCACAGGCCTGGGCCCCTCATTCATCGGGTTATGGCCTCTGTAGTCAATGGTGAGGTCATCCACCGTAGAGAATGCTGGGCTGAGGTCTTCGAAAATGCTAGCCATGTCAGATACTTGAAGGCCAAACGGTCCGCAGACAATGCACAAGTAGAAGACATACACCCTGGCACCCTCTCTGGGATATACCCACACAGTAGCCCTGCCGACGTTGAACAAGAACTTGGCACTGCTAAAGCCAAGGACATCTGCTTTCCTCATAAATTGCAGGAGGGATGGAAAAGTATAGGTCGGGAGGGGACCAGTCAGGGTACTCAGGTAGGGTAGAAAGGTAATTTGGAGTTTCTCGAGGAGAGGTGTTGTCATCCAAGGAAGGAGTGTTTCCAAGTAGTTGATTTCACCATCGAACTCAAAAAGGCAGAGGTTCGGAAGGGTGAGGTGTGTATATGGGATATCCAACTGTTGCCCCTCCAATTCGTGGGCCAAAAGAGTATAGGTAACGCCAATCCTGAGTACAACCAGTTGGCTCAGGAGTGAGAGTCCATCAGGAAAAACCTACTTTGATAATTTCCACAAATTAGTGATAATTTTGTGTTGCTAGCAGAAATTATCCATAATTTAGTGATCTCTTATATTATCACTTGTTAGCTTACCCCCCATAAACTAGTGCTAATTATTCATCAATATTCATAATAATGTCTGAATAAGTTTATGATAATGATTTTCTGATGTTCTGAGA
>Ga0307510_10003264_pt1 | contig 18868 bp, 20 predicted proteins | sample 12_EM_MG_FD_207224 | JGI IMG/M metagenome (GOLD analysis project Ga0307510, IMG submission 207224) | Populus trichocarpa ectomycorrhiza microbial communities from riparian zone in the Pacific Northwest, United States - 12_EM | ecosystem: Host-associated > Plants > Roots > Unclassified | place...
ATACTTCTCGTATCTTGCGCGCTTATCAAACCAAATCCAACACAAAGCTCAGCCGGACAGCGCCCACGGGACTAGTAATCGATTTCCCCTTCCTCTCTGGCAACTCCCACGAAATCCGCCATCATCCTCTCAACTCTCTCAGCAGGAATTAGCATCCCCTTCGCACAATTATGTCCCAATCTCATCCTGCCGGCCTCTCATCACCAAACTTCCAACTTATTCTTAATAACGCCCTGAAAGCATACGAAAAGCAAACAAAGCACGACCTTCTTGCCCATCCACTCGCAGCCCAGCTCCAGGCCTGCCAATCTCCCAGCTCCATTCTCGTCGTGCTTCAACAGCAAGTACAACAACTCGATCGATCTCGGGCCACCGATGATAGGTTAACAAAATGGCTTGACCCGACAGTCAACGTTCTCTATGCCTTCTCCGAGGCTATTGGAGAAGGTGTCAGCCTGGTATGTTTCAAGACGTGAACTCAACTGATATCTGTACTCTTATACATATATTTTCAGGTATTTTCTCCTGCGAAGGTGATCTTTGCCGGTTTCGGCGTCCTCCTTTCGGTGTGTATCCTATTCTTTCATATCGGACGAGCGATTTTAACGTCTACATGCCTCAGGCCGCTAGGGATATTCGTTCAAGCCAAGAAACTCTCATTGACATATTCGAACGGATTGAAAACTTTTTCCGGCGTCTCGAAGTCTACACGGAGGTGCCACCGACGCCCGAAATGATGGATATGATGGTAAAAATCATGGTGGAGATCCTTTCTATTCTTGGGACTGCGACGAAGGAGATCAAGCAAGGCCGGACAAGTGAGTGATATCTGTACGAATGTGGCATCATTGACTGAATGTTCTTCAGAGAAATATCTGAAGAGATTGGCTGGAAGGACCGACATGGAAGATGCGCTGAAGAGACTGGACAAACTGACGCACGAAGAGGCGCGAATGGCTATTGCAGAAAATCTGAAGGTGACGCATGCTGTCGATGACAGAGTGAAGAGAGTTGTGGATGAGGTACTTGACGTCGGCGATGTAGTGAGGGGTGTCGACGCTAGGGTCACTGTGGTCATTGATGGTGCGCAAACTGTGTTTAGTTTATCCAAAAAACTGATGAATCTTGATACTCTAGATGGAAGAGAGACGAGGGCAGCTGTAGACCAAGTCAAACGTTCGTGATCCCGTAGCCACATTGATGCTGGATGTTCAAGCTCAATCTTCCTTTCAGGGAGCCAATTGCAACAGGACCTTCATAGATGGCTCTCTCCACCAGATCCGTCTACGAATCACAATATTGCATGTGGTACTCGTCATAAGGGAACAGCGGATTGGTTTTTTGAAGGTAGTATCTTTAGGGAGTGGAAATCAGCGGGTTCCTTGTTGTGGGTTCACGGAAAGCGTGCGTTCCCTTTACCATTTCCACCTACTCCTACCGACCACCATGACTCGTAGCGGGCTCTGGCAAAAGTGTACTCTGGTTCGTCATTCTTGAACGATGTAGATCTTTGAAGTACTTACATCGAGATCAGCTCCACGATTATTGAGGACGTCATTTCCCTACGTGACAGTGGACTGGCTGTAATGGCCTTCTTTTACTGCGACTTTAGGGACACCAGCAAGCAAAAGCGCCGTGACCTACTTCCCTCTCTTGTCATCCAGCTTTCTGCTCGATCCGATCCTTGTTGCGATGTACTTTCCCGTCTCTATCTCGCACACGACAGTGGCACGCAAAAGCCTAGTGAAGACAAATTGATGAAGTGCCTGCAGGAGATGGTCACACTCCCCGGTCATCCTCCATTCTACCTTATCATAGACGCACTGGACGAATGCCCCGACACGTCTGGCATGCCATCTCCGCGGGAGCAGGCCCTCGACCTCCTAAAAGAGCTCATCGAACTTTCGTTACCAAATCTTCATATATGCGTCACCAGTCGACCCGAGGTCGACATCCGTACTGCTCTTGAGCCTTTAACATCTTTCCAAGTGTCTCTTCATAATCAAAGTGGACAAAAGAAGGATATCATCCAATATATCACCTCGGTCGTTCACTCAGACCCAAAGATGCGAAGATGGCGAGATGAAGACAAGAAGTTGGTAATTGATACGCTCTCTGAAAGAGCCGATGGGATGTGAGGACTTTCCCTGCCGCCATACGATCATCGTGCTCACTCTTCTAAACAGGTTTCGTTGGGTATATTGCCAATTAGAAGCCCTTCGGCACTGTCTTCCACCAAGCGTGCGACAAATGCTTGACGAATTACCTGAAACATTGGATGAGACGTACGAACGTGTATTGAGGGAGATCAACAAAGCGAAGCAGGAACACGCCCATCGACTCCTACAATGCCTCACCGTAGCCGTCCGTCCTCTTCGCATCGCAGAGCTTGCGGAAGTCCTCGCTGTTGACTTCGGGACGACCTCCGGTGGAAAGACGTCGAAGCTGAACCCAGATTGGCGGTGGGAGGATCAAGAACAAGCGGTTCTGTTGACGTGTTCGAGTTTGATCACCGTAGTGGATGAAGATGGGGATCAAGTCATACAATTCTCTCACTTCTCTGTCAAAGAGTTCCTGACCTCGCCTCGGCTGGCTGGTGCAAGTGTGGACGTCTCGCGTTTTCACATTCTCCTAGAGCCTGCGCACACGATCCTTGCAAAGGCTTGCCTGAGCACTCTTCTGCGCTTGGATGATGACATTGACGAGTACAACGCCAAAGATAGATTCCCCCTGGCGCGATATGCCGCTGAACATTGGGCGAACCATGCACAATTCGAGGGCGTTTCGTCACAATTACGGGAAGCAATGGGAATTCTGTTTGACCCGGATCAAGCATACTTTTCTGCATGGATACGGGTGTACGACATCGATATAGAGCCCGACCACGATTCGGCTTTTTTCTGGTTCACCCCTATGTCTAGTGACATGACAGCGGCAGCTCCCCTATATTATTCGGCACTCATCGGTCTTCGTGACATCGCAGAGCACCTCATCGACAATTACCCCCAAGAAGTAAACGCTCATGGTGGCTACTATATGTCACCATTAGGGGCAGCACTAGGGATGGGTCACTTTGAAATGGCACAGCTACTCTATCAGCGCGGTGCAGACATGCTTGTCCGGGGCTTTGAGCAACGGACTCTACTACATGTCATGTCGATGAAGGGACAGATAAAAATCGCTCAATGGTTGCTTGGTCATGATGCGGATCCAAATGTCCGGGAAGTCGACGGCTGGACCTGCCTCCATTTGGCGGCTGTCTACGGAGAACTCGAGGTCGTCCAGATGCTACTCCAGCACAATGCAGATATCAATGCGCGGGATAAGGATGGTAGGCTTCCGTTGCACCGAGCATCAGAAAAAGGGTACCCCGAGGTCACTCGATTCTTACTCGAACATGGCGTCCATGTCAATGCCTGCGACAAGGACGGCTCCACACCGTTACATCTAGCATCAAAGAACGGAAAGCTCGAGGTCGCGCGCCTACTGATCGAGCATGGTGCAGATGTAGGTGCAGAAGATAACGAAGGCAAGCAGTCATTTCAGGTTGCGGAGGGAAGTGATATGGAAATGTTGTTGTCAGACCATGGTTCCAAGTGAGTGAATATGGTGTCATTAAAGTATCTACGCGTGGAAAATCCATTGTTCGATATCATACGTCACGATCCCATACGTCACGATCCATGTCGTTTTATACGTCCCTGCGCCTGTCGTTATATCAGGGATAGCTTGAGGGTAGCCCACCTTACACTGTGCACCTGCTGAATATAGGCGAAGGTTGATACCACGGTGCGGGCAGACTACAGTAGTGAACTTGTGAACTTAGACGTCGATGCGAAGGGCTCTACGGTAGAGCCGCGAGTACAGTCAGAGTAATCGAAGGAATCGAGGACACGGGAGTTCAAGTCGAGGTCATCAAGGACAGGTCTCAGAGAGTCAGAGGCGGCACACGTCGAGTCTTCGAGAACTGCAAAATGGTTCATCGCGTTTGATCACCATGTGCTGATGGACGTATAAATGATGTGAGAAAAATCAAAGGGCATAGGGCACACCTGATGAAAGGAAAACGCCAAAGGACAGAGGGGGAGAGGAACTGTATCTGACGAGCGTCGCACGCAAGTATCGCGGGAAAGAAAGCCGTCTTGGAGACATAAACCATAGTATGCTATGGTATCGGGATGGCTCTGTACAATGACTAGGAACCTGAAGACAAAAGAGGAATCGATTCGGTGAAGATCATATTCATTTTATATTGAGACGCAAGAGCCTTCATGCTAGTGGCGTGCAATTCGCAATCCTTTTCTATCACTCAATCTCTCTTGACCATTGGGCTGAACGGTAAGAGTTCGACTCCGTCGACCACGTGGGTGTTGGAGGCGTTCCGTACCGGGCAGAATCCATAGTACGGCTTGAGATGAGCGCATAGAAAGTGAAGGCAGAGGCTCGAAAAACGGTCGAGAAAGCGCCAACACTGACCCAGTGAAAAGATGGGATTGTTGTTGGGGTTGACGGGGTGACCCACTCATGCGGACTCAACTCACGAGCAGCAACTGCTATACGGCACAAAAAGATCAACAAGAGAAACACAAGTAGGTATTCGATCTTGGTTGACTCAAACATGGTAGGGAGTCACCGTAACGAACGTAGATGATATCTCACATGGTCGGAGCTTGAGTATTTTTGAGTGGCCGACTCGGAGAGTGACGCGTCCAAGTCAGGAAGGTGGATGGAAGATCATGCGCCAAAGGATGCAAGTACGCACGCAACTTATATGCTGGCTCTCGACATAGAGGAGGCATAATACCTCCGACGATGACCTCACGCAGAAATCCGAGAAACTCAGATGCGGCAGTGTTGCAAAAGAAAGTGGCGCTGATACTCGGACGTGCTTAGGGTTAAAGTGTTCGCGGTGACCTATTCGGCAAGACAGACGATAGGCATTGATCGAGATCGCTGCGATACTCAGTGGAAGAGAAGCGAAAGACAATAAAAGCACAGAGCCTAGTATCCGCGAGTGTGAGGACACAGGTAACAACACTGGATGTTACTGTGTGACGATTCACGGGAACCAGGTATCACGTACTCGCGTCTGTATAAATTTCGTTGGTCACGGTGAACGATCCCATCTTTGCAGAGTCAGGCAGAGGGATTCAAACAAGGTTAAAGGATCGGAAGAGACCGCGACACATGCACGTGTGAGATCATGTGATAGAGAAATGATTCGCCAGCGCCTCGCTGGCCGTATCGATCGATGTGCCGCACTGGCACGCCGTAGCGCCCTAGTCTCGAATGTCCCGCTGTTTCGTCTAGCCACGAAGCAGATTGTGATCATGCCATTCTTGGCGAACACCCTGGTCACCTGCCTTCGGTTAACTTATCGACAGGAACACAAGGCACAACTCGTTATTGGCACTCAAAGTCGTTCAACTTGCCAAAGTCAACGACTCAATTCGCTTTCACCTTACAACTCTCTTCCAGTACTACCCTATCCTCCATCTTGAACTCCTATGTCTTCGATATCTCCCACAGCCACACCCCCTTCATCCAATTTTCAGCTGATTTTCGATGCCGCCTTGGAAGCCTACGAGAGGGAGACCAAAAAATCCCTTCGCTCACATCCCCTCTTCACCCATTTACAAGGCTGCCAATCTCCCGAAACTATTCTGGAGCTACTGAAAAGACAATTCCAAGGGTTAGACCGATCTCAAATCCGCAATGAAGGGTCGACACATTGGCTGAGTGTAACCGTGAATGTTCTTTATGCGTTCTCTGCCACACTTGGCGAAGGCATTGGCTTGGTAAGTCCCGAGACGTTCACTCTCGGGATTTGTGCCCTGATCCTATTGTTACCAGTTGTTTTCTCCAGCAAGAGCGGTATTTGCTGGCATTAGCGTTCTTCTTATCGCGAGTATCTCCTTTGATCTTTTGCGCGGACTACGTTTTTCTTACTTTGCCTTCAATTAGGTTGCCAAGGATGTGAACGCTAGTCAAGATATACTCGTCGATCTGTTCGAGCGCATCGAGAGCTTTCTTAAACGACTCGAGTCCTACACTACGATCACGCTAAGTGACGCGATGATGAGAATAGTCGTTAAGATAATGACTGAAGTACTCTCAATCATCGCGATCGCCACAAAAGAGCTCAAGCAGGGACGGACAAGTGAGTAATAGAGCCAGACGTCCCATTACCCTTTTGTTCACCCCCTCCAGAAAAATATCTTAAGAAATTGGTGGGAGAGAGAGAGATCGAGGATGCACTAAAGAGGCTGGGTCAACTGACACAGGAAGAGGCCTGGATCGGATACGCCCAAATTTTGAAGACCACGCACAGGGTCGATGAAAATCTGAACAAAATTGGCGACAAAGTTGACGAAGCCGTCGCGATGGAAAGGCAGACAACTATAGTCGCGCAACAAATAGCGAACTCCGTCCTCCAGATCCAGCGTTCGTGTTCTCCGAATTTCAGTGCTGTTTTATGTGTATACCCAAATACCGTCGTAGGAAACCAGCTCCGAGACAACCTTCGAAGATGGCTTTCCCCACCAGATCCGTCCACAAATCACAACATTGCGCAAAGCGTTCAGCAGAAGGGGACGACAACGTGGTTCATGGATGGTAGTATTTTCGCAAATTGGAAGTCCACAGGGTCGTTGTTGTGGATCCATGGGAAGCGTACGTGTCCATAAGCATTTTTAATCTGGTTGCTCCCTGAGCCCCCATTTTCGCAGCCGGCTCTGGGAAGAGCGTTCTCTGGTTCGTCATTCACCTTCTTTATTGCGCTTCGGAGTCTTATTTAGCTGATTAGTTCGGCAATCATACATGAGATCATGACTTTACGCGAGGCTGGGCTAGTCTCCCTGGGGTACTTTTATTGTGATTTTAGGGACACCGATAAGCAAAACCGCTACAACCTCCTCTGCTCCCTTCTCACCCAACTTTCGTCCCGGTCTGATCATTTTTGCGATGTCATCTCTCACCTTTATTCGGCTCATGATGATGGTGCACACAAGCCAAACGATCCCGGTTTCACCAAATGTCTTCGAGACATGCTCTCACTTCCCAATCAAGGCCCAATCTATATTATCATTGACGCGCTCGACGAGTGTCCCAATGCCTCTGGCATTCCATCTGCGAGGGAACAAGTCCTCCAACTTGTACGAGATCTCGCGCACCTACGGCTTACAAATCTTTATTTGTGTGTCACAAGTCGCCCAGAAGTCGACATCCGAACCATCCTCGAGCCGTTGGTCCCTCTCCCTGTATCCCTTCATGACCAAAACGGACAAAAGGAGGACATCATCGAATATATCCGATCCATCGTCGAGAACGACTCGAGGATGAAGAAATGGCGTGAAGAAGAGAGGAGCCTGGTTGTCGAGACGCTCTCTAGAAGAGCGGACGGCATGTGAGATTACCATTGTACACTTAACACACAAGCTTAACCCATAAAACAGGTTCCGCTGGGTATATTGCCAACTCGAAACTCTCCGTCACTGTCTCCCGTCAAGTGTTCGGCCCATGCTCGACAAACTTCCCGAAACCTTGGATGAGACCTACGAGCGCGTGTTGCGAGATATCAACATGGCAAACCGAGACCATGCGCTTCATCTCCTCCAATGTCTCACTGTGGCCGTTCGACCTCTGCGTGTTGAAGAGCTTGCCGAAGTCCTTGCGGTCGACTTCGACGTACTCGAGGGAGGGAACCCCAAGTTGAACCTGAACTGGCGTTGGGAGGACCAGGAACAAGCTGTGCTGTCCGTCTGCTCCAGTTTGATCTCTATTGTGAACGACGATGGGAACCAATTCGTCCAGTTCTCTCATTTCTCGGTCAAAGAATTCTTGACCTCGAAGCGCTTAGCCCAGTCAGCCAATGATCTCTCACGCCACTATCACATCTATCTTGAGCCTGCGCACACAATACTCGCGCAATCTTGCCTCGCTACCCTTCTGCGACTGGGTGATCACGCCGATGAAAATAATGCGAAGAGTCTTCCCCTCGCACAATATGCCGCCGAGAATTGGGTCACTCATGCTCAATTCCTGGATGTTTCATCGCGCATACAAGATGGGATGCAATGTCTTTTTGACCCCGACAAACCTCATTTTGCCGCATGGGTCAAGGTCCACGACATCGACGGCGATTCCTTCGGATTATCCTCATATGGATTTCCCCCATCGCTCGGAAATGCAGCGCCACTATACTATGCCGCGTTGTGCGGATTCCGTGGTTTGACAAAACATCTCCTTGTCAAATATCCGACGCATATAAACGATATGGGGGGTAACCAAGGGGCGGCACTGCACGCTGCGTCGCTCAGGAACCATCCCGAGGTGGTGCAGTTACTACTCGAGGAAGGTCGTGGAAACGTAAATGTCCGGGACCCGGAAGGCTGGACTCCGCTACATACGGCATCGCAATACGGACACCATGATATCGGGCGACTACTACTGGAGCATGGCGCAGACGTGAACGCAGAGCGGGACGATCACGCGACGCCACTACATCTAGCGACGATCGATGGCCATTTCGAGGTCGTGAAGAACCTGCTGGAACACAACGCAAGCGTCAACGTCCGAGATAGTGGCGGCAGAACTCCGTTGCACAAAGCCTCGGAAAATGGGTATGCCGGCGTGGCGCGGTTGTTGCTGGAGCATGGTGCAGACCTGAACGTACGGGATGAAGATGGCTTAACCCCGCTACATCTGGCTTGTTATAGGGGCAAGCTCAAAGTGGTAGGTCTCCTGCTTGAAAAAGGTGCGAACGTAGATGCCGAGGACAACAATCACAAGACCCCGATCGAAATGGCATCAGGGGGAGGGCGTTGCGGGATCGAAAAGTTGATTTCAGAGCGTGGTGCGGGGTCTATGGTGTAGCAACTACTGAACTCGTTGATTATACCAGATGATGTATTGACCTACTTCATAGTTCTTCGTAGCGATACGATGTGAGGTCTGTACTTCTCCGCAATGTTTTGACATTAAACATGCCTGACCTGAGGCTCCTAGTGGTGAGATTGTCTGATTGGGTCACGATCAACGTTCCCATCCTAGTGAGCATGAATATACACATATCGGCATTACACCGTGACGCAGAATTGCCCTGGGTGTGAAGTCACCAATGAAGCAAGGTTAGAGGACTGTATGTGAGAACATAAGGCGGAAATGTTCGATTATTGAGTAACGAGACCACGACCCAGCTTATATACATGCAGGCCAAGTAGAAACCCCAGGTGACCGTCCGAAACATAGAGTAAGCAAATGAACAATCCAGAGATGAGGGAGCACAGGAGGGGCACAGGACACGGCTAAGGATGAAAGGGAAAACGATGAGAGAGTATAGGACGAGTATGAAATCCGAGAACTAATAAGAAAATGTATGCCAAAATCAGTATAGTATAGTGGCCAGAAACGGGGAACAATAGAGATGAGTACACCGAGGCCGCATGAAATCCGAAATCCATTGCTGTGAACGGAAGTGAGGCCGCGTCGGATGAGAGATCGGGTCGACCAAGGCTGAGGGCAAGTGGCAACGACGAGGAGGGAGAAGTTTCCGTGGGCAACGTCGCGGTTCGCCTTTCACCAAGAGCACGGCAAAATTCTTGCGTCGTATAGAGCTGTTGTATATATCTCCGCGATGTGGGGCCGAGGGGAGCATCCCTGGCGGCCCCTAAGGCATTGCGCAACGCGCGCGCCCGCGTCTTCACCCTCGTAATATGCACCATGCAAGAACCCTATCGGCGTCAATTATCAATGCTCGTCGCATCACCGGGAAAAAAAAAATACTGAAAACTTTGACTAAACACATACCAAAGTACTTTTCGCTCAGCGCTTCGCCTGCGAACCAAAGATGGCCAAGAGACGCGCGTAGATTGGCGTGATGCCGCGGGGTGAAAGTGGGCGGCCAGTTGCTGTAGCTGCCACGATAGAGCGGGTCGCTTGACCATCGTGGAAAGAAGAACGCCGTCGGGTCCGGGATCGTCACGTTGGGGAACATTGCCCGTAGTAGGCCCAAGACTTCGGATTTTACCTGAGCGTCCGATAGCAATTCGACGCGTTTGGCAAAATTACCCTGATGGGCCAGTCATTAGCCTGGGTGAAGCTGGGTCTATGAGAGGTATGGTTGTTACCGTAACTGTAGCAAAGACGACGCCTGATTCAGGTAAGAATCCATCAATATCGAGGCCTTGCCAGACAGGATATCGACCACGCTCGATGTCGGCATACAGGCCAAACTGCAGACAAAGAGATCATCTACTGGGCTTGTGACTGAACATTCGTGTACTTGCCTGCGTGTCAAACCAGAACTTCTGAGAGAACTGAAGGAAGATCTTGGTGTACGTTCCCTGATAGTCGTCGCTGTCAATGGCAAATGCGAATAGAATGTCATGGGTCATACCATCGTCATGCTTTGTATAGCTTCCGTTTTCCATGCCGGAAACACGGGCTCGAACCGGACGTCGCCGCTTTGCAATACGCCGAGACTGAACGTACAGATCGCATACTGTGCGCTGAGCTTTCTTCCATCCGTGAGTGTGATTGAGACGCCAGAATCAGAGTACGCAATCGTCGCGACGGTTGCATTGAGGAGAACTTGTGAAGGCTGGAGGAATTCGGCTGCCTCTGCCTGAATGAGATGCTTGAACCCACGTTGGTCGGTGGAGAGGAGAATGTCATTTGAGAAGCCTCCTTGGTTGACGTCATACGTAAAGTTGTTGCCCTGGTGACAGGTTGACGAGAAGGTGTCAATCACCACAGCGCCGGTCCGGGTCAAGCGTTATCACGTGCGACGTACCCAAGATGAAGCAAGGAGAGATGACTGGTCCGGTGTTTGGGAATACTCCAGGTCAAACTGGAAGTACTCGGCAGCATTTTCGTGAGGTGTCTTGGGTCTGTGGTTGACCAAGACATACCCTGCACGCGCCGTCAGATCGACGAGACCTTGGGATACCCGGGCACCAGCCATAATGGTAAGGTTGGTAAATGCATGGGCTGAGTTGTCGAGTTCGCCCAGATAATCTACCGCTCCGGTCTCATCATAAGTCGCTATACAACGCGATAAATACGGCTATACTAATCCAAGCCAAGTTAAAACGGACGTACTCACGCTCGTGGGTTCAGACTTGACTGTACGGAGGTTGTGCTTGCGGGCAAGCTTGAGGATAGGGTTTGCCGGACCATTTACTTCTTGCGTCCCCTGGATCCAACTCGCGCCGAGCTCAACAGTGACCTGGCGTCCTGGTGCACCAAAGGAGGTACTTCGCATGCGACCGCCGAGCTCGTCGCGCGCCTCGACGATGACGAAGTCTGTGATTCCCTGTTCTGTCAGCTTGCGGGCAGCGAGAATGCCTGCGACCCCGGCGCCGAGGATGAGCACCTGACTGCAGGGCTTCGGCGGCCGGGCGCTGGCGTTATCGCTGTCACATGGAGGAGGAAACGGTACTTGGGAAGGCCCTGACAGGGCCAGCGCGGTGATGACGACGGAACAGAGAGCCATGATACGAAGTTGGGTGGCGAATGTCATATCGCGTTCGCGTCGTATGAAGCAGATTAAGGGCTATCGCCGAGAAGCTCCTGGGGAGAAGAGAGACACCAGGGACTTTTTATACGCGTCTGCGGTCAGATTTCCTCCTACATATTCTGAATATGTGCGGTGAGCAGTGGCCCCAGGGATGCTTTGGGCCAGCCCCGGTGTGAAAACGCCACAGAATGAATTCTGGTGTGTTGATCTCCCGATTCTCGGATGGTCTTGTGTAAGAACTGAGAAGCGCTTCGGCGGAGTCCATCAAAATGCATCGGTAAACCAGTGCCGCGGCATGTTTCGTGTTTCAAAGACTAGCACATCGGAGAACAGAGACTCGCTCGTCTACGGACAGCGTCAAAGATTTCGACTTCGACTGGGGAGGCGCCGTGGTACCAAAGTCACCACCGCGGATAACCGGTCGGCCCCCGAGCCCCCCACGCCCCATTATTGACCATCATGCCCATTTTTTGTGGACCGCGGGCATTAGCCGCTGTGAGCGCCTTCGCTACAATGCTCTAGAAGGCATAGGGTCGGGGTGGCATATGATATGTGATGTGATCATGGATACGATCAACTCCGCGCCGCGATGTAATACAGCTCAATAAGGACTTAGACTATAACCGGAATTGGGGCAGTAGCAATTAGGTGGCCCACCTAAGTTTAAGCCGTAGCCTTCAAAACCACCACACCTCAGGCCTCAGCAGTCACAGAAGTCTACTAGTATGCGCGGTATGCGTGCCAGTGGTGTCGATTCATCGGCCTACTAGTACCCTGGTAAATCGCTTCGGGGCTTGTAGAATGCGCATTCTGAATCCGCGTGCCGTATTGATACAACCGAGGGATTTACGAGATATTTAGTTTCTTTGTTGAATCATGACGTGGTGCGACGAGAATGACGGTATCTGGTGCAAATGAAGTCGGCGTGAGGATCCGGAGCGGGATAGCCGGTCGGGAAGGTGAGCCGAAAGTCACGGTACTGGTACCGTACGGTTAGCGATGAGGTGCGAGTGGTTTGCGACGACAAAAGGAGGGCGATGACGGTGCACACGAACAGAGAGGGAACAGACTGAGCAGGATGCTTTATTCTCGCTACAAAGGAGCCCATTCATACATGTTTTCTACATTGTCAAGAAAAGCAAAATAGAAAGGGGGCTGGAGTATTCAGAAGCGACTCGGAGTCGAATGCTGAGACTGTAGGGTTCCGGGGCAATCGGGGATTTGGGATTTAGAATGGAAGGACGAAAGGGGCGCGCGGTGGAGACGGACCTGATGGAGAATGGACGTGCTGTGTGCTTTACTAGCAGGAGCCCCGTAAACTAAGATAAAAATAAAAGTAAAATGCATTTACACTTCCGAACATAAAGCCCCATTTCTTCGGATTTTGGGAGCGGCGGAGATCCTGGGCGTTGATGCAACCTACAGTACGACGCTCCGGCGGTACCTACCATACGGCGCTTAGCGCAGTCCTGACGTCAATGGCCAGAACAACGGACGCGGGCTCGAGTGCGGGGAGGATGCGCAAAGGTTATGGCAATCCAGTGAGCCCTTCCTTCATGGCTTGCTCCGCTAAAAGGCATGGTTTCTTGTGCGTATGCGTTCTTCGGTTTGATCGGGTCGGGCTTGTCGCATGCAGCAGCACAGTATCGTGGAGAAGTGTGAAAACCTGTCTAGCGCCGAGACCCCGTGTTTCACGTGACGGAGAAAAGCTGGGCAGCAGAATTTCAAATTGTTTCTTAGCACCAAACTGTATCGTACGAACAAACTGCTTTAAACCTACCTACATAGAAGAGATGTCGATACGGTACGATATTGTCTTTTCCACCGAATCACAAGACCTTAGACCTTCCACGACCAACAAGCAGGCCAGGGAAGCGAGCGACGGCTTTCTCGACAGATTAACGTTCGATTAACTGCCGAAGTCGTAGACTTGACTTGACTAGAGAATGAGAGAATCCCATCTCTACCGCTGAAGAGGGAGCGCACAGGAACATGTCCCTCGAACCTCTCGATCAGAGGGCTTGCTATTTGCAGCGTCTTCCGCGACGAGTCTATGAATCATCAACTTGAACGGGGCGGGGCCCTATAAAGACCGTTCCGGTGCTATCCCCATAACCACTCACACCGCCGAAATCAACCCAAGTCACCAATCCTTGCCAATAACATGGGGACATGCCACGTGGCTGATGTCATCTTTGTTGCCATTGTTGATGTATGGAGTGAATGTGGATAGGAACATCAAGACGGCGATGTCCTAAAAAGATGTTAGAACTTAGACCTCATGTGGTCTCAAGCCTGCAGGAGTTTTTCAGTGAAGCCCGAGCCCGAAGCGATGGTAGTGGGCACGATTCAGGAAACAGTCCCTGGAAACCAGTGGCGTGGAGGGGCTGTAAACAGGATACTTTAAGAGTGAGCAGGGATGTCCTAACAGCACAAAGTGTGGAACACACATCGCGTTAGTAAGAGTCGTCACGGAGTCGGATGAGGTAATTGAGGTTTCAAATTGAAAGCCTGGTGATCGAAACTGACACCCGGTGCCGCGCGAGCTTTATCTTGAACGATGCCTGTTCCTATCCCGATAGATTGGTTGGCGTCTGCCTCAGGCTGTGGGCCCCCACATGCTGGTATACACCAGATCCGCGGAGCGCCGGAGGAACGAATCCCGAGCTGGTACCTGCCGCAGTGTGGCCGCTCGGGTGTGGAGAAGGGGGAAAAAATGATTGTTGGAGATGCTGTGGCGCGGAGGCGCGGGGCTAAAGCACAATCAGCTGGGGTATTCTGGATGCAAATAGTAATAACCACTGACCTCAGTCTCCGAGATGAAAAGTTGAGGTCTTTGCCTACGAAAAGCTACGGTATATAAGTGTTTTCTGTGCATGCCAAACGAAGCGTTGGGTGAGAGAAAACAGTGATAGTGTGACCACAATTAGTCCTTTGTGTCCGAACTCTGAATCGCCTGCCAACGCCCTCTGCTGCGTTCGGAATGCACCCCATTGCACGCGTTAACCGCGCGCTGTCTGCCTTCCAACAGGGATACACCGACAAATACGGGGATTATTCGAGGGCCGTTGCTAACGTCGTTACGCCGAGCCGTTGAACCGCCACTGACTCGATGTGTGCTGGCCTGCCTTGCTGGCAGGCGTGGATTAGGTGTTTTCCGGGTTAGTGACAAACTCATTCGTGTCTCTAGAGTCGCAGTCTTCGATGCGATATATATGTTTCGATAATCCTGTAATCCCGCAAGGTATTCGCTTGGGAATGATGACCCCCTTTTAACGACAAAGGACGCTTCAAAGCGGTGAAACAGTAGAGTACTTGCAACTGAACCCGTGAGGGAGGACTACTGATTGACTCAGAAGGCTCAGCCTTCACGTAAGTAAATATATTGGGTTGAATTCGAGGATAGAGGGAGGGTCAGGTTGTGACGAACCGATGTCGGCATAGCCTTTCCGGCATACCACTATATTCATTAATGCCGAGATCAGGGGAAGGATGAGAATACCAGCGCTCACTGACCTGCTTCTCTCGTCATTGACTGCGCCGCATCAGGTCGGGTTTGGGAAGAGACGGAAGTGATCGGGTTTGATGAACGTCCTCTCCCAGACACCCCATTTCTATCGCAGAAGCCAGGATTAATTTAAGGCGTTTAAGGCGGAGGATCAGTAAAATGGCATCTCTTTCATCCTTTCACAGCCCTCAAAGGATTGAACAATAAGCTGGAAAAATGAGATGTGTAAATAGGAAAGCACTAACAAACAGCCCTTTCACCATTATCACAATAGAGCTACTGTCATCATCTAATCCTCATTTTCTCGGCTCCATCCACGCCGTTCATGAAATCGATGGCTGCTTCTCGCTGCTAAGGGAATGCAGACTGTATAAGAAGAAACGCTGTCACCTCGGATAAAACCCATTTCGCAGCAAAGAATACTCCATTCGCCGATAATCTATTTTGTTCCTTGAACCACGGACGAGGTAGCCAGAGGGTGCGCACCTTTCAAACCATCGTCCTCATAGACGTGGAGCAGACAAAGTGCTACATTCGAAAGAAGAATAACTTGCCTGGGGAGAATGCTCACCTGGACCTTGGCGTTGACCCGTGCGTACTCCACAAGTTTTGTCAGCCCTGAGCTAATGTACCGTTACTACCGTTATGGTTGATACGCGTTTCAGAACATTGATCCCTTATCGACGATGGTTAGAAACGCTTCAGCAGATCGTGGGCTTCCTGGACACATGGGCATCTTGATGACGTATCGTTTCCTTCCCGAATCAATCGGGCTCGTGCAGATAGAAGAATAGAGACCAAACCGTGATTATTCGCGAAGAGATGGCCCTTCCTTCTGTCTGAGTTCTGTGATAAGGATGGAAGGAGACAACTTGGAGAAACATCAAGGGGGGGTTGTGGAGGGGATCGCTTTCTGATGCTGTCAATGTCAAAAGATGGTGGCCGCGAGTACGAACACGGACATTCACGAAAGGAAAGGCATTACGAGAGTGTTAATCCCCCGACCCTTGAGGCACTGTGCCAGCGCGCGCGCCTGTTCCTTCGCTTTCGTAATACGCGCCATGCAAAAAACCCTGTCATCATCGGCAATCATCAAAGCCCATCGCATCAGCAAAAAACCCCTGAAAACTCGAAGGAAACACATTTTCACCTACAAACTGAATTCCTGAGCGTATGTTAACCTCACGATTCACGACTTGCCTTTGAGTGAGAGTTGTCTCGGCGGAATATATCGAAGTGTGTTGGCAAATCGTTATATTTCCCGTGTTTCGGTGCCAAGAAATCGAGGGGACAAAGACCGACTCGTCCACAAAGGTTTCGACTTGAACTACATAGGGTGGCGGGTCATGCCAAAATGATCCACCGCGGGCAAAGGTCGACCTCCGACGCCCCCGACAGCCTATTATTGACCCGCCATCGAGTGTTCGTCAGAATATACCGATTCTGCAAGGACCGCGGACATCAGTCGTTGCGGCCGTGGTCGTTAGGCGCTCTCGAATGGCTAGAGTGGGTGTGGCGTGCGATAGGAACTCCGAAGGACGATCCTCTGATTGACTCGCGAGCTTTAGAGGGATTTGTATTTGTGACACGAGCAGAATAGGAAATGCCGCCCAAGTTAAAGCCGTAGTTTTCAATGACATCATTTCAACGGCCACACGAGTCTACGCATGGTGAGCGTGGTGTCGAGTTATCAGTCTATCCTCGCATGCCGATTCGGAGTTTCAGAGTGCTAAATCAGCCATGGTAGCATACATTCCGAAACCCGCATTTCGTCTTGATGGATAGTCAAAGTGCCTGGAGAGTTTACGAGAAGACATTCCGTGTGAGTAGGTCCACAAATTATCGAAAACATACGTACATATACGCGGAAATTTTGAGCCAGTATCTTGGTGAAGCATGTCATGGTGCGACAATATCGCGAAGAAGTGTTAACTGGCCGTGGTTGAGTCAGTTACCGTGTTGGTCTCCGACAGTTACATTAGCGCGACTGTCTCCGACTTCCCTGGGGCACGTGACCGATACCACACCTCGTCGTCCTCGCAACGCCCACTGATCGGAAATTGGTACAGGGTACTGGTAGTTCCAGATTTGAACGATGTGCAACCCCTTCATCTTTTGCCCAACCAAGGGCATTGCAGTCACACCATGCACTGCCTCCCTGGCCCTGGGCCATATGAACTACATGTCCGCCGAATCCTACGTATTATACATATACACGAGACAGAACAGATATGAGTCTTCGACCAACTCGGAGCCCCCTAGACTTCTTCCACATCCGACAGCAGGAGAACTCAGACAGATTGTCACTGCCGCCAGATACCTGATAGGAGAATGGGAGAATGTCACATCGACACCCGGATCTTGTTCCCTGACTTCCGTCAGGCTCATGGCCTCAATCAGAAGCATTGCTATTTGGAGTGTTTTTCGCGATAGACCTCTGAATACTTCAACTTAGGGCGTGGTCGGGCCCAATAACGACCATTCCGGAGCCATCTCCAAAACCACTCGCACCGCCAAAATTGACCCCAGTTGTTGTGGCCCTGTCGCTACATTCGCAGTGTGGAACGGCGTGGGTGAACAGAACAGTAAGACAATGTTGCCCTCGAAAGATGCAAGGAGGTACGAACCTGGACTGGTTTCTCAGGCAAGTCGGAACCCGAAGTGGTGGCAGTATGCATGTAAGGAGATAATAGTTCCGTAGAATCGGATGGCTGAGGGGCGCCATAAACAGGCTGATTCTCTGAGCGAGCGGGGATGTCCTAATAACACAAAAGTGTGGACGTGAAATAGGTTGGGTCAATAAAATCTGTCACTGAGTCGGATAGGTTCGCCGCACACTAAACTCGAGAGCTTGATCGGGGTGGCCAAAGTTGGGAGCCGAATCCTGTGCAGGTACCAGTAGTTTCTCGAATGCGGAGATGGGGGGAGGAGATACTGGTGGCACCGAGGCAGAAATGGGCCCGGCCGGGAGAGTGAATGCAGGCGCAGGTGCAACGTTACTTGATGAAATGTTGCACGCCTTGCTTGCAGCTAAAGCTAGGATCTTTTCCCGGTCTTCAGGGTAGTATAAGATAAACTTATCCGTGTCTATGTCTGTGACTGTAAGGAATATAGTGCCCCCGTCTTTAATGTGTGATTCGATGGTCCAGTGATCTCTCAAGGTCCTTGCTTAAGATCGATGACTCTGTTTTAGACCAAAACAGTTTTAGAGGGGTGAAATATTAGAGTACTTGCAGCTGAGCCTGCTTGGGAGGAGCATCTGACGTTTGACGGGGTGGCCATGTACAGCGTTGATCTTCAACTTCAGCTCGCCGAAGGTTTCGGATGGCTCAGCCTCGACCTAAGCAAAAGGGGTTCAAATTAGCACAAGAATAGACCGAGGCAGGCCACGACAAACCACAAAGTCCGCATGACCCCATCGGCATACAGTTATCTTCATTGATGCTGAAGTCAGGAGAGGATGAGACCATCAGCGCCTACTTTGGTCGTTGACTGCGCTGCGCCGCATCAGGTCGGAGTTAGGAAGGGACCCTTTTCTGGACATCTCATTTCTATTGCAGAAGCCTAACCCCCTAGGTGCCGAACAATGTGAGATATGTAAACAGAGAAGCACTGACAACAGTGCTTTTCTTATAGTTGTAACCGCTCGCGGCCCTCATTCTATCAGGCCATGCACGCTGTGTATGACATCGATGGCTGCGCGCCAAGAACATGTGGACTACCAAAGAAAGGTTGATGTTGTAGCGATGAACGCTGGTTGACAAACTCGGTCATCGTTTTCAGATGACCTTGTGAAAAAGCAATTCACAAAGTGTCCTCAATTCGCCGACAATCCATTATTC
>Ga0307510_10003267_pt1 | contig 18862 bp, 11 predicted proteins | sample 12_EM_MG_FD_207224 | JGI IMG/M metagenome (GOLD analysis project Ga0307510, IMG submission 207224) | Populus trichocarpa ectomycorrhiza microbial communities from riparian zone in the Pacific Northwest, United States - 12_EM | ecosystem: Host-associated > Plants > Roots > Unclassified | place...
CAAAAAAAAAGATTCAATTTTATTAATTTATAAAAATTGGAGCTTTATGGACCAATTTTGAAGCTTAAACAAATACTAAGTCCCTTATTTTGCTAACATCAAGGACTAATTTGCACGGTCAAACGAAGGTTTTTTTTCAATCACTCCATTTTTTTTTTCTAATTTGATCTTTCAAATTAAATTTATTTGATATTTGACTTGGTAGTTTATTTTAAATGCCTAGATATGAGGTTCTTACAATGTCAATGATAAATTTTAGTGTACGGTTTGATAAAATAAAATATATTATATTTATGTTAAGCAATTAAGAGGGACCAAAATTGAAGCCCAAACAAATATGGTAGACTAGGATAAACGGGTAAGGTAACTTGGTTGGTGCATGCATATGCTAGCGCAGGGGGATTATCCACCACAAACAAGTGGTGTGTGAGGTTTATTTTGGTGGCCGAATACAACTATTCACCAATGAGTTTGATTCGTCATGGCACAAACTTCATAATGAGGTAGCGCATGTAACATCTTGAATGGTGGCCTATTTGTTTTCGTTCATCCTCCCTCTTTTCTCTCTCATCTACTCGGAACTCACACTACTCTAAAAAACATAAAAGTGTCCTGACATTTTATTTTTTTCATTCTTTTGATTGATTTTATTTTTTAATTTCTCCCCTCAGTATTTGGTTTTATTTATTTCTTATATTAATTTTGGATCTTATTCTTTTGATTGCTATTTTTTATTTGAATTATTTTCTTAATTGATTTTTTTTTTAATTTCATCCCTTAACATTAAGTACTTTTTTTTTTGTTAAATTTGGTCTCTATTTTTTATTGCTATTTGTTTTATTTTAATTTTTTTTCTTGAATTTGTTTTTTTTTTTTTTACCCATCAGTATTTGGTTGAATGAGAATTTGACTTTATTATTTTTGCAGGTTTACCTTTCAAGAGATAATTGTAGCCTTATGCCTAAGTTACGTGTTTGAAAGATTACTCGAGTTGACTATCAACAAGAAATTAGACATCATGCATCTCATTTTTAATTAATTAATACTTTTTTTCGAGTTTTCCCCAAATTAACACAGTGAGAAAACTTATTTCTCAAATCAATACAATTGAGAAAATAATTCTCACTCTAGCACACAAATAATAGTTGCACTTGCACATGTATTAAATGGGCAAACTTATAGGACACACATATACCACATGTGCGTTAAAATACTAGCCACTCTCGTCTCAACCATTTCAGCTCCCTATCCAGCAAACACACAATTTAACATAGACACGAAAACAACAACAATAGTTGAAGCCAACATTTCACAGAATCATAAAAACAACAACAACAGCCAATAACCAACATAAACACCTAATTTCTATAGCAAGTAAATTTATAATTAAAAAAATTAATCTCAACATCAAAATAATTCATTGCAATAAAGAATATCAATTAAATTACATGGTTAAACATCTGACAAATTAACATGTCGATGGGCTTACACCATCAAAATCACGAGCATGACATCACGATGTATGAACACGGTCATCCTCTTCTACTGTATTGTCGAAATGATGAGCCTCCACAACCTCGTCAAGTGAAGAACAACACGATGAGAACCAAGTATTGAAAACATTGTGCACATCATCGTCGGTATCGTCATGAAATGTGGTTGCAGCTCTCTGGCCCTCGTGTATTAAAAAAGTCACCTAATATATTAGAAAAGAGCATTTTATCATTTTTAAGATGTAAATAAGAATTTTATTACATGTTAAAAAAATTAATCCATACATACCAATCTATTATATCTTGGTGCAAGAGGCTTATAATTCTCCGGATTATGTGTTGGTTGACACGCAGTGTCAGATGGACTTCTAGTAACACGCTCATATGATGATGTTATGAATCATTTTGTTATGTTCATATACCAAGACATGTAAAGATATAACTCAATAAGAAGATACAACTCTGTAAATATGTGATATCTCATTGCATGCCACAAATTGATATATTGTGCATGAACCACTGACCAATCATCTTCCTCTTTACCCCAATGACTAACAACATGCAAGTCATCAAGTGTGTCAACATCATTAGGTATGTGTTGATGTAATCCAAACTAACGCATTACCCGATTAGGATAATGCACCTTAACTTTGATAAAATAATGTATAGGGACCATTGATAGCCATAAATCACTTCCCTCCATGTATAATAGAGATGCTCTTCCAATCAAATTATCAGTTTAAGGTGTCTATATCACCTATGAAACCATAAAAAATATTTATCAAAAACATTCACACAAAAAATAAAGTTAAATAAGAAATGAATAATTGACTTTAAACATACCCGGTGAGGCTCATGTGAATCCAACTCGTCCTGATAAAACTCAAGAATATGAGTGAGATTTTGTGTAAAACTCTTAGACTTCTCTTAACCTAAGTAACATGTTCAAGACAATTAAGATAGATAATTTTTTTATAGAAAACTTAAATTTAATAATGTGTTTATTATTATTATTATTATTATTATTATCAAGCTCCAATTAACATTCATCTTCCTGTAATCGTGTCAAGCATCTAATTTCTTCAAAAATCAGGATGACCAATATGAAGATGCTTTCACGATCATAACTTTATATTAACAATAAAAAAAAATTAGTAAATATGTAAATTAACTATATTTAATTAATATAATATCAAATTATACCTATAGAAATAGTAAATATCCGCCGATTTGTTTCCTTTCTGACATGCATGCATGGTAAAGCTAACGATACAAATATGCAACTATCGTTGATCCCCAACTATAGTTACAGATGCCAAAAACATTTTCTAAAAGTGGTAGAAAGTAACATGAAACTGCATTACCTATCAAACCGGTGAAGATCATGGCCCGAAGCATATGCATTATGCATGCTCTAGTATAATAATGCATTACAATCTCTATAGTGCCCTCTGGTGGGGTCTTAAGACTCTCATTTGACCATGTCAACCTAATATAATTCCCTTTATATCCTTCAGAAGGAGGCACTTTTCCAAATAGAGGAAGACATAAATCTTCATATAACAGGAGTTCCATTTATCAGAAGGTTAAATAACATGACAACATCTTGTAATGTCGGTGTCATCTTTCTAACATAAAAATAAAATGCGTGGGTCTCTCGTTTTCACTGCTACACTAATGCTACAATCAAATTGTGATCAATATTTATACCTCATAGGTGGTTGATCTATAAAAATCCAGCCTTGATGACATATAGATGAACACAGTCATCTAGATCCATCAAGGCATGATGACGAGGTTTCATCAGACCACCCTGAGATTCTCATGAAACAAATATGAACATAAGTATTAACAACATTTATAATTTATTATATGACCATGTTATATATATAAAAAATTAACTTACTTGTTGAGCCCAAATACCCTCAGATCAATGCTTATGTTGCAATCGCATAATAAAAAAATCATCAGGACCTGAAAATAATAAGGGCTCCTTCTCTCATATGCTACGACATTTTGTCATAGATCTACCTCCCCTAGTTCATACCATGACATGTACTTGTGTCGAAATGTTAAAAGATATGGAGTTAAAGGATAAAAAAAATAACTTAACATGGAGATATAAAATAAAAGTCTCAATTCAAAACAAAAGTTTTCATTTACGTTATCCACTTTGACATGTTTTTCTATTATGATCAATTACATCGCACAAGACAAATCTATTTTATGTATGCCACTCTCTGACATCCATCTCGTTATACAAATGAGTGGATATGCGTTAACCCTTTTCAACTCTCCATCTAGTTAGACATCCTTCTACTTGTGGCCTAATATAACCAGACGTTGATGGAATATCAAGTAAGGGTTCAAAATAAAAACCATACGAATTTTTATAAATGGTGTTAGAAAATAAAAGGTTAATAAATTTTTCAAAGTCAACATGTCGCATTGTACAACATGCAATGAACTGTGAACATGGTCAATGATACAACTGTCATTTACCACAATTACACGTTCTTTGATTAAATCAAACCATTCATCGAAACTTTCTTTGACTACCAATTATTATGGGCGTCTCAACTTCAAAAACACCATCTCAAATATTAAATATACCTGGATCATGTGATCTTGATTTTAATGCATTAACAATAAGTTCAACAAGCACTTATAGAGGCCACAGTACATCACAACTAATGAAATCATTAACTATAGCTCTTCGATCAACAAAATAGGTATTGGTAATAAAAAAAAGTTATTTGCATTATAACCATTGCAAGCAAACCATGAACAATTTTCAAGACAATTTTGAAAATCTTTGACAAATTAATGGTCATATATTCATAATGATAACCACCATCATATAAGAGAGCCAATCTTTTTGGTTCAATAAGCCATTCTTTGATTTGATTATTTCTGTCAACCATATCATCACACATAGTAACAAATTTCCATCTTGACGGCTCTTGACACATATTATTTAATAGTTTTTTCAATGCCACACCTTGAATCTTTTGTTGAAATTACTCATAAAGTGGTGAGAACAATAATGATACTACCCATCTGGCTTGGTTCATATTCGTGACATAGCATTCTTAATTGCCACATGTCTATCTAAAATTATACATATTCCAATACATCTACCCATGACATGTCGGTGAATTAAATCTAAAAACCATGTCTAGTTACTATCATTTCTTCTTCAACCAAAGCATAACACAACAAAAAAAAAATCCTATTATTTGCATCATAAGAAACTGCAATCAAGATTTTTGCCTTATACTTTCCATATAAATGAGTCTCGTTAATATTTACTAGTGGATGAAAATATTGAAACACTTGAATTAAAGGTCAAAATGCCCAGAATACTCTCTCAAATATTGTTGTATCATCATTAACCATCTTATGATCTCATTCAACAACTGTACCAGGATTTGATTCTTTCAAAGCTAATAGCATCCTGGGCAATATTTGAAAAGAATCCTCATTTGATCCAAACAACCTCTCAAATATTTTCTATTTAACCAACCAAGCTTTTTCATACGATATATCACACAAAAATTCTCTATGGATAGTTGCTTGAATGGTTGCAATTTTAATATTTATTTCATCTTTGACAATGTTTAACATCATATTAGCAGCAAAATTAGAGTCAATCTGAAGGTGGGCTTGCATAACTATTGGATTGTAACATGTGTGGGGCTCTTTCAATTTTTAAATATCAAATGAATCATAATTCTTGTGATATCCCCCACACAAATACCATTGATATGATGGTTTATGCTTACGCTATAACTACACATAAGTGATGGTTGAACGTTGCATTTTGTATTGAAATGAATTTTTTACATGCTACCGCTTAACTGCATTGGTTAAATCAACCTTGGTTTTGAACATTTGTCTAACCTCCAACTTAGTACTTAATCCTGAATTCCTACAACTTAAAGCCCAATCAAAGTTAATCATATGAGCAGACCCATTAACATCTTTAAATTAAAAAACAAAGGGTCTCATTGTTTAGTTTATTGACTCACCTTGCTTATTTTCCTCAACTACATAATCGATATGACCATCATTTTTCTCATCACTCAATTCAAATTCATCATAATAATATGGAGTTGCTACCATACCCAACCGAGGTTCATTACATCACCAATTGTCCTAGACGGACAAGCTGCATGTGATGATTTTGTGGTCCTTTGACTATAACCTAGGACCCGAGTCAACTCCGAACACAAAGGGTTTTCTACTCAAATAGAACTCTATCATTTGCAACCCTTTTACAGTGATCAACCTAATTATTGCATTAAAACTCATATCACTAGTAATGGCCACATCGACATAACGTTTTGGATGACCCCCACCCAACATCCTTCAAGTAACATCAATATCAAATTCGGCCAAATTTGTCAAATGAACTGTCTAATCTCAAACTACATAATTTGATACTTTCTCCATGATAAATGATACTATTATCACTATTAATAATTTTACCACCGTAACTAACATAAAATTTCCACAATAGAGGATATGATTTGTGAAAATCACAACAAAACACAATGCTGATTTATCAATATAGAAAATTATTCAAGTTACATTAAAAAATTCAAAATTAACAAAAATCATAAACTAAACCCTAAACAACATAATCAACACAACATAATTCATTGATTTTTCTTACTAAATAAAATAATGTATACACTTACTAAATTAGTATTTACGTAATTATTGTTTGTGTGCTTAGAATAAGAATTATTTTTAAAATTATAATAATTTTAAAAATAAGTTTTTTCACTGTAATAACTTTGGGAATTTTTTTTTTCTTGATCTGTTTCCAAAACAACGTTCGTTATGTTTTCTATAAATGAACAAATTGTCACTGCTGATGTCTCTACCGCGCGCCCGCCTGCAGAAGAGGTTAAAGCGAGTGCACTTTCGAAGCTGTTGATATTTTCAGTGAATGATGACTGATTTGGAACTTTTAAGTCCAAATCCACAGAATTTTACTTGGCCAATATCTATTTGCCCTCTCTGTTAAGACAGTATTTGTCTCGAATCTCGAAAAGTCTAAAATCATAGTCCGACAACATTGTTTTGACCTCATAATATTATCGTGTCGGCATCCTTGACATTCTTGGAATTAGACTCGTACGAAGCATCCTTAAATGCATCGAATATGTATATTTCCTCGGTGAAAAGAAATTGACCTCTTTTGTTTTCTTCAAAATCCATCCTATCATCATAATTAGCTCGAAATTAAGCTCAGATTGAACTTCGTGCTATTTTGCAAAGGAAAACAATTCTCGATTGGTTACCTCACTGTTAAGGCTTTCAAACCACATAAACAAAGGGAAAAAATATTAGTCATTGGACAAAGGAAATAAGTTATTGACATCAAATTGAAGGTGGTCTGGGATTGAAAATCATTTCTTTTAAACGGGCAGTGTCGTTCAACTTTGAATTGAATAATTGGTATAAAAGTATAAACTTTAACTAACTTCCCCAGAGAGTTATTGATAAAAAAATAAAATTAAGAAAATAGTTCTATTATTTTGGGTAAGATCTAACAAAAATATCTTTCCATTTGATGTTCATTAAAAGATCCAGGCTGACAGAAATTGATGTTCAACAACGGTGTCCAACAGCAAGTCAAAACTCTACAAACAGCTAGGAGAAATTGCTTTAGACGTCACTCCAAATTCCACAGCCAAATTGACCGGTAGAGCAGCATATATTCGTTTCCGTCATAGCATACACCTGTAGTCATGTGGACAAACCATAATTTGAACTTAGTTTTCCTAAACAACAAAGATGGGATTTTTCAAAATTATCCATACACAGAAAAATCCCACCGAACCTTGAAACCAGGAAAGTGAATGTGTAATTTCCTTGCAAAGACAATACACCTGTAGTCACGCTCAAATAATTTTTATTTATTTATTTGAATCTATCCATTAAGCACTTTTTGGGTTTGCTGGACATGCTTTCACGTAACTCCTGCGTATTAATCCCTCAAATTCATATATCCTTGTGATGTGAATAAATATAGAAAACTGGTAAGCATAATGATTATATATGACGTAAAATCTGAATGAAGTTGAAATTCCAAGTCCTATGCCCTCTCCTCTGCATCGCAGGAATGAATAGTGAGTATTAACAGGCTTAATACTGCTTTTTTAAAATAATAATACATGTTTATTTTTATTAACGTGGATGTCCGGGCAGTTTGTGCGTATCTCGACTAATTTCACGAGTCCTGAAGTTAACGATCATATAAGTTTCCAGTGACCTTAAGATTTGTGAAAGTCGAACTAATAACTTCTAAAAAATAAATTTATAGAATTTGATCAATTAAACTACACCTATCAAGATTAATAATACTCATTTATTAGAAATATGTACTGTGCCGTCTGATGTGAATAACATAGCATGAAAAGAGATTAAAGGGATGCTCCAAATATATAAGCACCACAACAATCAGTCCATCACAATCGCGGAAAGGGTATGATATGCTCGGTGTCATGATCACAACAATAAGTCATCACAGTTTTAAGCCTCATAACGTTTCGTTTTGCATGCTATTTCATATTTATAATGTCAAAAAAAAAAAAATCTGATATGATTTGACTCTCAATTTCATTCAACAATGTTTAATTTTATCAATTAAAAAAATAAAAGGAACAAGATTTAACAGAAAAACAAAAAAAAAACTATCTTTTTTATTGTCCATGAGATATGAAAAACTACAATTTAATCCTTAAAGTTTTTTTTTAATTATTATCTTTATATTTTGAGAGTTTCACGTTTCAATTCTAAACTTTATTTACTCTATGTTTTAGTCTCTAAAACTTAAAAAATTTAAAGATAGTGTAAAAAAAGGGGAGATACAAAATAGTTAGTTGGCCACGTTTTTATTATCAAAAAGGTTAATATTGATCACAATAAATTCCTCTTAAAAAGAAAAGTTGCATTGAGGTGATTTTTTTTTTATGATTCATGTCACCAAAAAAAGTATATTAAGACTAGGGAGATTCTGTCTGACTTACTTTAATTTTGGAATTTTTTTTAAATATTTAAGGGTGTTTTGATGTTGAAAATGACTTTAGTGAGAAGTTTATAATGCTTTATTAGTGTTTTTAGGTGAAAATATGGTTGAAAATAAATTTTTGATGTCAAAAAACTGAAACATTTTTTCGACACCCTCTAGTGATTGGAAACTTTAGCAATAGCAGATGTATCATATGCTACTTCAAATGTCATCTTCCCTATTAAGAAAAAAAAAAAAGAAGAACAGAAAGCTAGGTGCACGGGCTTGGACTTGCAAGACCATGCGGGCTTGCCTTTCTTTCTATTGGGCCTAGCATCTAGATCTAGGCGCCTAGCCTCTTTCTATATTCCTTTAGTCTTTTTTTTCCTTAGGTTTCTATTGAAATGCACTATAAATAAAATAATTAAATTTTTATTTTTATTTATTTTTTCATTGTTTTTAAATAATATCGTAGGTTTTTATGGTAATACTAGCAATTGTTTAATTATTATATACCTGAAAAGCAACAAAATTCAAAAATTCGCTTATTAATATCCATGAAAATAAAGTTTCTTTCTTTCTTTTTTTTAATACATTTTCTTGCATGATTTTATAAGATTAATTAATTCTTTTTCTTTAATCATGTACAAAAAATCGAGGCATGATTTTAATGCTTTTAAAAAAAATTTCTTTTCAAATTAGTGTAACTTTTTATTTAAACAATTGGTGCTTCTGATTATAAAACAAGCTTTTATTAAAAAATTTTAAAAATACATTCATAAATAAATGGGGTTTAGATAGAAGAATTACATATTTCCTACCATTTTTTTGGAGCTAATAAAAATATAATTTTATTCAAACAAAATTTTTTTTTATCATTCATAAAAAATCATTCATATAATAAATAAATAAAATTCTAAAAAATACCATCGTGCATACACATGTCTATTTTAATTCTAAAAAATCATTCATATAATAAATAAAATTTTTTATCATTCATAAAAAATCATTCATATAATAAATAAATAAAATTCTAAAAAATACCATCGTGATAAGTAAAGAATCATTCATATAATAATTTTTTTTTTATTTAGTGTTTAAATTATTGTCTTCATACACATGTCTATTTTAATTCTAAAAAAAACTAAATGAAAAGATATCTGATTATACCATCGTGCGAGAAAATAAAAGGTTAAAAAAAAACTAATTCTAGAGAGTTTAAAAGGTGTATGATTATAATGAGCTGCTTAGTGTGTTTCTTGAGAATTTTAAAGTAAAAAACAAGTTGAAATATGGGTTTTTAGATTCTAAAAAAAGTCAGACACCAACTTGTTGGCTAGAATCTTAACCAGTCAATGGCACGTCATATTTTTTTTTCTTTAGAAAAATAGGGCAAGTGATATATTGTTTGCCTATTTTTTTTTAAAAAAAGAAAAAAGTCAAGTGTATAGACCTAACCTTCTACGTGCATCTAACTTCTTTGTCTTGGCTCAAAAATGCTCGAAAAAAAAACATTTGCTAGCCAACAACTTTTAAGCCCATACACCTTATGTCTCTTTATATTGCCTTTAAGTATTTTTTTTTAATTTGTTTTTTTCTTTAGACTTTGAATAAAATTCACTATAAGTAAAATAATAAAAATTATATTTAAAATATTATTCAATTAAATATCATTCTTTTTTTTCATGGTTTCCATATAAGATTATAAACTTTTTTTTGGTAATAGTAGCAATCATTTTGCTAGTTGATTGTTATATGTGAATTTATAAAAAAATTTAAAATATGATAATGAATATTCAATGAAAGTGAAATTTCAATTTTGTTATTTTAATTTTTTTACATAGTTTTCTTAGATTAATTATTATTCTTTTCCCTTCAATTAAATACAAAATATCTTCACATAATTTTTTATTTTTTAATTAAGATTTGCTTTCATGATCGTTTTATTTTTTCTTAAACTAATTTTTCACAAAAAAAAACATGTTTTTTCATAAAACAATCATGAATAATAAAATTAGATATTTTAATTAAAAATACACATTTTATTTTTTTAGTTCAAATCATTATAATCTTTGTGGTATTACTTTTTATTCAATAAACTATGCTATTAATAAAAAACTATTTTTGATCTAAAATAAAGATAAAAATTATATAAATTAAAAAAGACAATTTTAACTAAAGAAATTCTTCCTAATTTTATTTGTTGTCCTATCTATAAATATCTATTTTTATTATTAAATAATTAAATAAAAAAATAAATTCTAAAATTTTCCCACAAAAACAAGCAAGCAATGATGCTATCTTGATCTATAATCTAAATGTCTCTAACAAACCCTGAATTTCACTCTCAATTTAAATTTCAGATAAAAAAACATTTTTTCATCAAAGAAGAAAAGAAAGAGGAAGATCAATAGCAACAAAAACATATCATGTTTTGATCCGATGCAGGTTTATCAAATACAACGGCTTGTGTGATGTGAAACTGTGGTAATCAGAGTTGAATAAGAAAGGTTTGGACTCAGGTACTAATCCAGGCCAACTATCAAGGTTGAGATCTAACAGATTTTATTATTGAGTGATCATTCTTAATATCACCTATACTAGAATAACACATACCAATCAAGTCAAACTTGAATTCAAAGCCTTATATAGATGAATCCTCAAACATCAATGGGAGTGAAGCAGGAATTGTGTTGACAAGCCTTAAAGGGTAGATTTTTTATTATGGGTTTTTTTATTTTGGTTTAATTCCTCCAATAATATGGTAGATTATGAGGCATTATTGGTTGGTATCAGCTTGATTTAAAGTATTACCATTTACCCTCATTATATATTTAGTGATTCCTAAATAGTGGTGGGGTAATTTAAGGAATAATTTGAAGACAATGAACTTTTAATGATTAAATACCAACATAAAATGTTAGCACATCTAAACTTAAAAAAGGAAATAAGACAAAGAAATTTTCATAAAAAAATTACACTAAAAAAAAAAAGGTTCAGCTCCTCTCTAGGGTTTCTAGCAATAACCCAATAGAATCACCTCATGAAGTTTGGATTGAGGTATTAGAGAGGTTAAACATAAAAGATAAGAAAACGAATATAGTAATTGTTATATAAGTTATATCTAGGAAAGATTAGAGGACTCTAATTAAACAATATCTGCTTATATGAGAACTACCATGAGACATGATATAAGCTATTAGATTAGTAGGACGTGCAATACGATATTGTCTCATAAATTGTGAATTGTATAGAAAGTCAACCACTGCTCATCTATTTAAATATATATGTTCACAAGAAAATTGACATGTGTCGAAGGAGATTCATAAAGGGATTTATGGAATCTATATGGGAGCTAAGGTTCTAGCTACCCAAATTAAATAGACAGACTTGTGTTGGCCTACTATATTAAAGGGTGCCACTGACTTGATAATGAAATGTGATAAAATTCAGATATTTGTTGTTGTGCCCCACTAACCTTCAATTGAACTGATTATCATTGCATCTTCATTGCCTTTTACTCTATGAAGAATGGACATATTATAACCATTCCCTAAAACCTCAATAAAAAGATAAATTATATTGGTAGATGTTGAGTATTTTATAATATGGATAGAAGCATAAGCTCTAACATAGATAAATATAAACAAGGTCTTTTTATTCCTAAAATAAATAATATTTTCAGGTTTGACCTCCCTAGAGTTTTGATCATAGACAATGAAACCCAATTTAATAATAGAAATATGAGAGAAAAGTGTTAGAAGCTCAACATTGAACACCAATTCTCCTTAGTGTCACACCTAGACTAATAGACAGGTAGAGCTTATTGTTGAACAAGAGGATAAAATAAACTAAATGTGAATGGGCCAACTCATTGACAAAAATTTATGGGCCTGTAGGACCATAAAATTTTTTTTTACAAAAAAACACAATTTATTCTCATATATGATATTGAAGTCATCATTCACATAGAGATAGAATGCCCTAGCTTTAGGATATTACACTTCTCCCTCGAAAAAAATTGAGAAAGAACTAAGAATTAACCTGGATCTACTAGAAAAAATCTTGGTTCATAGCAGAAATAAGGAATGAAGACTTTAGATATAATGTAATCCAGTACCATAATATCAAGGTTAAAAAAAGAAGTTGAAATTGAGAGACCTGGTATTAAGAAAAATAGAAGCAACATTTAATGCTAAAGCGAAAGGGAAATTAGCTCCAAAATAGGATGGTAATTTCAAGGTACTAAAAGTGATAAAAATCAACATTACCACCTACAAGAAAATGAAGGGAAAAAATCTCCCTTGAGCCTGACAATCTGATCACTTCAAGATATACTTCTAATGAAATATTTGTACTTTTTGAATGATTTAAATGAATAAATTTTCTTTGTGTTTTCATTGTTGTTTATCTTGAGTTTTATCTCAATTGGAACCGGTTTTTATCCATTTAATGCCTTTATTAAATTTTCTCCATCAAGTAACAATGAAAATGTTTTCACAAAATATTATAAGATGAACAATCCATAGTTCATTTTGTTACAATAAAAACATAAAGTTCAATAAGATAAATACAAGCATAAGATAAAATGCAAACATTAAGAAAATCTAGGCTCTACCATCCTCCTTGTTGGGCTTTTAAAAAATATTTTCCCTATAAACACTAGCCTTTGCATGCCGATGAAACAACCCATTGAAATTAAAAGGATCATTTGGAAGAAAACCTTGACTAAAATTAACATTAATGTTCTTAATTAGCCCTATTATTGAAATAGAGGTCACTCAATAAATCTACAATCTCATCATCTACAACTACTTGAAAGGTAGTAGAGTTTCTATATAATGCCTAAAGCTCATGCGACCCCATTCAGTATACCTTTGCTTGAGTAGCTTCAAAAGTAAATCATATGCGACCCCATTCAGTTTGGGTATTAACCAAGGTGGATTCCAATTCCTCAGTATTTCTCCGATAAAAAAAAAACTATCTATTGTTTAACAAAGCAATAATAAGTCAAAAAAATATGAATCTTTTTCTCTAACCACAGACTAGTACAATGTTCTGGCCTCGTAAAGTTGAGCCTCAACACTTATATGGACATATCTAAAATTCTCTAGTTCTTTTAACTGCTAAGGGCCCCTTTCAGCCTCACATCTTTTTGTTAATAATGTTTGCATTTAAAAGGACTAAAAATGTATATATAAAAAAAAAGAAGAAGATCTTCTCATTTCAAAAGATAGTTTTTATGAGGTATTAAAATATCTAGTAAAGTTATTTCTCTGTATAGTACCCATGTCTTTTAGGAATTGAGACATTCATGATATGACACTCATGGTCACCATATTGTCATCTCTAGTAAAAATAGGTTACCACCAAGTAACACTCTCATGGCTTCACTTTCTCCCTTCTTTATATAAGGTCTGCAAAACCAACTAATAGTAGGTATTCTTGAGATGGAATACCTGAACTAGAACCAATCCGAGTATAAAAAGGTGGGAGGCAAAGACAGAGCTGAGAATTTTTTCTACCCTAGGCTACTAAACAAATTCACATAATTTTTTTTTTAAGATCAATCATTAACTCATGTACATGAATTTTTCAAGTTAACAATAAAGTTTCAATCCAAATACACAACCTAAAATATTAAAATATAAAGTTCAAAGTATATAAAACTAAAGTGAAAGTGAAAATAAACTACAATATTGAAGTTGCGCCATTTGATGTTTTGTAGAATAGAATTCATCTATAATCAAATCTGAATCGATATCTTTAGTAAGCTCTCATTCAATATAAATCATTATAGAATATGCTAAGAACTCTTCTTTTATTTTATTACAAAGCACAATTTTAACATGCTTCATGGCTAAAAATGATTGCTTTGTGGTGGCAGTGGAAACAAGCAAAGTCAAAATAAGACGAATCAACCTGTCAATCAAATAATAGTGTTGTAACTTATTTATTACTACTAATCCTCGATATAATTTGGAAATGATAGACATATTTTGAAAGCTCTAATGATGAGTCACGTCAATCTGATAATGCTATCGCTAAAATCTTAAATAATGCATCTCTTATTTGTTGAAATCTTTAGGATAAAAATTCTCAACAAACTTGCAAATAACATCAACTTTAAATTATTTAATGTTGTCCTTAGGTTTTGAAGTAGAGCTAAGTGCAAGGAGTTCCATTATCTCATCACTAAATCTAGAATTTGACTCTTCCCACTGAAAATTTATTACTAGGTTAAATATATCATAATGATAATGCTGGTAAACGGTCACCAATCCTTGTTGCTTACATGAACGACCTGTAGTATTTTTATATAAAGCATTCATATGTTGTATGTCAATCTTATATTATATGCAAACAGATTGCACATGTGCAAAGAGAAGATCAAATCTAACATCTTTTAAAGTTTAAAACAATGCTTTAGTAGTTGAAATAAAATTAGATGGAATTTGTGTGTTAGGTAGTACTATATGATAAATGGAACAAGGAAAGGTGTGTTGCTTTTCTTAAATTTTATAAGTTGAGTATATAAGGAAACAAGATGTGATCTAACATGAGGGGGGATATGATTTTTTACTTTAGCTTTCTTAGCTTAGGAAGATAAATATTTTAATGAAAAAAAAGGGTGGCTAATTTGGTGGAAAAAACATGTTTTTGTGGGCTAATTTAGTTAAGTGTAACTTGAATTGATTTAATATTAGTACAAATTTTTTTTTACAATAATTTTACTTGGGTTACAACCCACCCAAGCCTTCAATGTGGCTCCGCCCTTGGGTGGGGGGTGGCAATCAACCACAACAGTGTTTGAGGGAGAAGTGGTCATTACAGGAAAGCGTGAAGCCTCAAATACACTTCTATAAAATGTCATTCTAGAAGTGACAAATCTAAAGTCTCGTTGGTGTCGACATTCCATCTCCTCAAAATCTTCTTTTGTTTCCTTAATTATCTCCTCGATTGATTCAGATTCTTTTTTCTCGTGCTCGTCTACTAATGATTTCTCTTCGACTATCTGATAGAGCCTGGTCTACCTAACATAACAATAAAGCATGATGTCAATAATGAGAAAATGGCAAAAAATGTATATAAAAAAGAGATATCTCCCTACCTCATTGTCTTTCTTGAAAGGAATACCTCTCAACTAATAATGTAACATTATATCTAACAGTGCTACTTCTATATAATAGTTTTTCTTGTATTAGTAAGGGAAGATATCGCATTACTCTTAGAAAAAGAACCTCTCTAAGAGGTAGTACACCTCTATTTTTTGCATTCTCTATTAACAATGTGGGTTTAGTGTATTTAAAAATGACCCATTCTTTTCTCCACCCGTGGATGGTTTCTAGTCTCCCCTTAAACATTTCTTTAAGAGGACTGTTATGACGATGTTGAAAAGTAAAAAACCAAGCAATATCCTAACACCCTTATATGTATTATGTCAACTCAAAACAATTTTTTTAAAATCTAATTAAAGGAATCTCTCCAAGAAGTCTCATAAATTTATCAAAAACAAAGAGTCACACCACCAACCATTTAGGTGAAGCAGGCTCAAACATATTTCATGTATAAGGAATATGTCCCTGACAAAATCATAAATAGGAACCCTATACCTATATCTAAACAAACATATAAGAACAATAATCTTTGATTTTTTTATAAAGGGTGCTCCTAAGAGGTTTGTTGATTCTATTGTATGGAATACAGAGTCTTGTATGTTAACCCACTCATACCATTCTATTTAAGCCCTATTTGTTTGCTGAAAAGTAGTTTTCTTTTGGAAAGTGATTTCTTTAGAAAATATATTCCTGAAAAGTGAATTATTTTTCAATTTTTGGTAGTATCATGGAAAATAAGTTGGAAAACACTTTCGAATGTTTGGCTATGTCATGGAAAATGAGCTGGAAATAAATTGTTAATATTTTTTTCAAGTTTATTAAAATAACGAGGAACAAATCTTACAAATTAAAAAGTTGAACGAGATAAAATTAAAAAAATATAATTTCATAAATTATCTCAAATAAAATAAATAATAATCAAAATAATAGAGATCAAATCTAACAGATAAAAAAGTTGAAAGATGATGAAATTAAAAAAAATTACAATTTCATAAATTATTTCAAATAAAATAAATAACAATGAAACGAATGAGGATCAAATATGATAGATAAACAATTTCAATTAAGAAAATGATAAGAGAAAAGCAAATAACAATCATTAAAATGAGGATCAAAGTTGATATAAAAATAAAATTAAATCAAATTCTAAGGGATGAAATTGAAAAAAAAATATTCAAAACAAAATATATAGCAATTAAATGTTTGAGGACCAAATTTGATATAATTAGTAAATAACATGACATTTCTAAATTTTTCACAACTTCTGAAAAATGTTTTCCATCCAAAATAAAATGAAAACACTTTTCTGGAAACTAAAAAAAAAATTCTTTGACTGGAAAGTGTTTTCTATTGACCAACTTTTCTAATGACAAACAAACATAGAAAAGTTTAAAAAATAGTTTTCAAGAAACCACTTTTCGTGAAACAAACGGGGCCTTAGTCTATTAACCATTGATATTGTCACTATGCCAGGACAATTACTTTCCCTACCACCGCTCCTCTCACTATTAAGGTAGTGTTTGAAATTATGATAATGATTGTTTTTCAAAGTGTTTTTTTATATTGAAATGCATTAAAATGGTATTTTAAAAAAAAAATTAATTTTGATGTCAGCACATATAAATGATCTAAAAACATCAAAAAAAATAATTGAAAGCAAAAAAATTCATGTTATTTTAAAAGCACGGTCATGCTACGATAACAACTAAGTGTCATATTGAAAAGCATAAAAAATAGTAATTTTTTTAAAAAAAATATTTTTAATATAAACACATCAAAATGACACAAAAATACTAAAAAAATTAATTAAAAGGAAAACAATTAATGTTGTTTTAAAAACATGTTCACGCCACGATAACACGAGTATATATGTTTAGGAATGTAGTAGCGGTTGCGGTTTAAAGTGTTTTTTTTAATACATTAAAATAATATTTTTTTATTTTTGAAAAAAATATTTTTGAAATCAGCACATCAAAAAAATATAAAAATATAAAAAATAAATTTTAAAAAAAATAAATTTTAAGAGAATGTGGTTTGCACTGCGTTTCTAAACACACCTGCTTATGAACCACTCAGCTTCTATAAAAATTAATGAAAAGTTTTTCTACCTTCTAACCTCGATAAAATCAAATTCGCTAGTCGGAATGGTCACAGAAAAATGGAGGAGTGGTCATTGGAAACGAAGAGACTTGGAAGGTTAATAAGCTGGAAGATAAATACTCCAGCTGATACAAGTAGAGGGGTAGATTTGGCATACAAACTAGCCTTGAAGAGTGACTGAAGCTGGGAATGCGTAAGCATATACACCCACTTACACGCCTTTAAAAAAAAATCTCTGTCAATGTGCATGCATGTAATTTCATATCACTCCTCACCTCAAGCCATGCGTTCGCCACTCTACCACACCTCTTCTCACCTTACACCACGTGGCAGCCAACCATGCCTTTCGATAAATCAAATGAAATATCAACTGACAACCAGTGGCGGAGCCAGGATTTTTTAAATGAGGGAGCAAACTATTAACAAATACTTGATATTATATATTATATAGATATGCATTATATAGAGAAATTAATTTGAAATATATGTACCAACTCATATAAAATAAAATTAATGTAAGAATACTTTCAAAATGAAAAAACTAACTTGGGTTAATTGGTTTTTTTCACAGTTTTGTTTTTTCGGTTAATTTTTTTTTATTTTTTAGATTTAATTAGTTTTTTTATTTTTTTCTCACCTCTAAAGTTAACAATAGCTAATTTAGATTAATTGATAACCAACAAAAAAAAATCTGCTAGATATTATTAATATTAATATAAAAGGAATTAAAGAAAAAAAAAAGATTAAGGGGGCAATTGCCCCCTCATTACCCTACGTGGCTCCGCCCCTGGTTGCACAACCCTTGGATGAATTATTTTTATTGAAAATAAAATACACTGCTGTTGTCATAAATATTCTAACAAACTCACAATCATCTATTGCCCAACTATATGGAATGGCTAGACAGCTCTTGCAAAATAAATAAGTTTCACTCTCTACTCACTTCACACCATCACTTTCCAGATTGAAGAAAGAAGGTAAAATGAAGAGCACAAAAAAAGAAAGGAACAAAAGAAAACAATAACCAATTTCTTGTATAAGGATTTGGAATTAACCTGAATGACAATCACAGCTCTCATCTGCTTCCTGAAACAAACCTCATAACAAGCAGCCATTCCACGTATACC
>Ga0307510_10003268_pt1 | contig 18862 bp, 14 predicted proteins | sample 12_EM_MG_FD_207224 | JGI IMG/M metagenome (GOLD analysis project Ga0307510, IMG submission 207224) | Populus trichocarpa ectomycorrhiza microbial communities from riparian zone in the Pacific Northwest, United States - 12_EM | ecosystem: Host-associated > Plants > Roots > Unclassified | place...
CGAGCGGCTACGCCACCCGCTACACGATCGTCCCGTTCCTCAACAGCGACGACGGCACCGTCAACGTCTACCAGTCCGACGACGCCACCGACTTCCGCCTCGTCCAGGCCTCCGCGTACACGCCGCCGAGCAACCGCATCCGCGACGCGAGCGTGTTCAAGCACACCGACGGCTACTACTACCTGACGTACACCACCCACACCTGGGAGGACGTCAGCACCACCATCGGCTTCGCCCGCAGCGCCGACCGGGTCGACTGGACGTTCCTGTACGACTACACGGTCCCGATCACCAACCTGTCGCGTGCGTGGGCGCCCGAGTGGTTCGTCGACGGCGACGGCAGTGTCAACGTCATCGTGTCGTGCTCGACCACCGACGACGAGTGGATCTTCACGCCGTACCGGCTGAAGGCGTCCAACTCCGCGCTGACGGCGTGGAGTTCACCGGTAGCCCTGTCCGGCATCGGCTCGAACCACATCGACACGTACATCGTGCGGATCGGCTCGACCTACCACGCCTTCACCAAGAACGAGACGGCGAAGTACATCGAGTACGGCACCGCGACCAGCCTCACCGGCCCCTACACGATCTCCAAGACCGGCGACTGGGCCGGCTGGGGCAGCTACCGCGAGGGCCCCTCGGTGGTGCGGCTCGACAACGGCGGCTGGCGGATCTTCTTCGACGGCTACGGCGACGGCACCTACTACTACAGCGACAGCTACGACACCTTCGCCACCTGGTCCGCGCCGACCGCGCTCACCACCCTCTCCGGTACGGCACGCCACTTCACGGTCGTCAAGGAGACGGTGTCCGGCGGTCCGAGCCTCGCGACCGGTGTCACCCGCTCCTTCCAGTCCGCGAACTACACCACCCGCTACTGGCAGGAGGTGTCCTCCCTGCTCAACCTGCCGGTGGTGACCAGCTCCAGCACCACAGCGCTGAAGCAGGCGTCCACGTTCACCGTCGTCGCCGGCCTCGCCGACGCGACCGGCTTCTCCTTCCGGGACTCGGCCGGCAACTACCTGCGCCACTACGACTTCCGGGGCCGCTTCGACGTCAACGACGGCACGGCGACCTTCGCCGGGGACGCCACGTTCTACGCGAGGACGGGCACCACCACCGGCGCGCTGCGCTTCGAGTCGTACAACTACCCCGGCCACTACCTGCGCCACTACAACTACCAACTGCGGGTGGACCCGACGGACGGTACGGCCCTCTTCCGGACGGACAGTTCGTTCGTGCCGGTGACGGCCTGGGCCTGAGCCGTGACTGGGGTTCGCCGGAACGGGGCAGGATGCCTGCGAAAGTGATCGACCATGGCCTGGAGGCGCTGGGCGCATGAGCAGTACGGCAGGAACACGGATCCGCGAACTGATCGTCACCCCGATCGCCTTCCGCGACCCGCCTCTCCTCAACTCGAACGGCGTCCACGAGCCGCTGGCCCTGCGATGCGTCCTCCAACTCGTGCTGGAGGACGGCACCGTGGGCCTCGGCGAGTCCACGGGCGGTGCGGTCCGGCTGGCGCGACTTGAGGCGGCGGCGAAGGTCGTCGTGGGGCTGGACGTCTTCGACACGACGGCACTCGTCGCCGCGATCGACACCGCCCTGCTGCCGACCGTCCCCAGCTCCCACGAACGCGGCTGGACCACCTCGGCGGTGGAGGTGGCCTGCCTCGACGCACAGGGCAAGCTGCTCGGACGGCCGGTCAGCGACCTGCTCGGCGGCAAGGTCCGCGACGCCGTGCCCTTCGCCGCGTACCTCTTCTACAAGTGGGCCGAGCATCCCGCCCTCGACGGCAGGCCCGCGGTCGGCGACGACTGGGGCGAGGCGCTGGACCCCGCCGGGATCGTCGAACAGGCCCGGCTGATGCAACAGCGGTACGGTTTCAGGTCGTTCAAGCTCAAGGGCGGTGTCTTCCCGCCCGACGAGGAGATCGCCGCGATCAGGGCGCTGGCCGAGGCGTTCCCGGGGCAGCCGCTGCGGCTGGACCCCAACACGGCCTGGACGGCGGAGACCTCGACGTACGTGGCCCGCCAACTGGACGGCGTACTGGAGTACTTGGAGGACCCGACCGCCACCATTCCCGGCATGGCACGGGTCGCGAAGGAGTCGCCGCTCCCGCTCGCCACCAACATGTGCGTGGTCGCCTGGGAGCATCTGCGGCCCGCGATCGAGCAGCGCGCGATCCAGGTCCTCCTCACCGACCACCACTACTGGGGCGGGCTGCGCCGGACCCGTGAACTGGCCGTCGTCTGCGAGGTGTTCGGGCTCGGGCTGTCCATGCACTCCAACTCGCACCTGGGCATCAGCCTCGCCGCCATGACCCATGTAGCGGCGGCCATCCCCAACCTCGACCACTCCTGCGACACGCACTACCCGTGGAACTCGGCCGACGACGTCATCGTCCCCGGGGTGCTGGAAGTGCGGGACGGTGCGGTCAAAGTGCCCACCGGCCCCGGCCTCGGCGTGGAACTCGACCACGACGCCCTCGACCGGCTGCACCGGCTCTACGTCGACTCGGGTGTGCGCGGCCGGGACGACACCGCGTACATGCGGCGCGTCCAACCCGACTACGAACTGAGACTCCCGCGCTGGTGAGGGGACCGGCTCCGACCAGGGAGCAGGTCACCACAGGGGTTGTGCAAAACGTTTTGGATCCTTAGCGTCCGGTTCGAACGGAAGGATCCGCATCATGCGCCGACTCATGGTGACCTCCTGCTCGGTGCTCGTCGTGCCTGAGCGGGGCCCCTGCCGAGTGGAGACGGACCAGGACATCCTGGTCGAGGACGGCATCATCGCCTGGCTCGGTCCGGCGGGCTCCGGGCCGGACCACGCCGGCGCGGAGACCGTGGACGGTACGGGACTGGTCGCCGTACCGGGGCTGGTGAACGCCCACACGCACGGCCCGATGACCCTGATGCGCGGGGCCGCCGAGGACGTGAGCGTGGAGGCCTGGTTCAACGAGCGGGTGTGGCCCATGGAGGTCAACCTCACCCCCGCCGACATCGGCCTGGGCGCTGCGCTCGCCTGCGCGGAGATGCTGCTCAGCGGGGTGACCACCTTCGCCGACCACTACTTCCACGCCGAGCGGATCGCCGAGGCCGTCGTACGCACCGGAATCCGGGCCGACATCGCGCCGACGTACTTCAGCAGCCGAGGCCGAGCCGCACTGGAGGCGAGCGCCGAGGTCGCGGCGGCATTGCACGGCACCGGCGACGGACGGATCACCGCGTCGCTGGGCCCGCACGCGCCGTACACCGTCGAGGACGCGGACCTGGTCCGGCTCGCGGAACTGGCCAAGGAGACGGGCCTGCGCATCCACATCCACGCCGCCGAGCACCTGGAGCAGACCGAGTCGAGCCTCGCCCGGCGCGGCATCACCCCCATCACCGTGCTGGAGCGGACCGGTGTGCTGGACGCGGGCGCGCTGATCGCGCACGGCTGCGGCATCGTCCCCGAAGACCTGCCGACGCTGGCGGCGCACCGGGACCGTACCGGAGTGGCCTGCTGTCCGAAGGTCTATCTGAAGCACGCGCTGTCCCCGCTCACTCCGGTAAGGAGCCTGCTGGGCGCGGGAGTTGCCGTCGGGGCGGGGACGGACGGGGCGGCCGGGCACAACACGCTGGACGTGTGGGAGGCCATGCGGCTGGTCGCGCTGACCCAGAAGCAGGCGGAGCGGGACGCCACCTGGATGACCGTCTCCGACACGGTCCGGCTGGCCACGCGCGGTGGGGCCAGGGCCCTCGGACTCGGCGACCGGATCGGCGCACTCGAACCGGGCCGGGCCGGGGACATCGTCCTGGTCGACCTGGGCGGGGCGCACTGCCGGCCGGTGCACGACCCGGTGGCGGCCCTGGTCTACAGCGCCCGGGCGAGCGACGTGCGCACGGTCGTGGTGGACGGCCGGGTCGTGGTCCGGGACGGCCGACTGCTGACCCTGGACCTGCCGGAACTGCTGGCCGAGATCGAGGCGCGCGTGCCCGCGCTCCTGGACACCTCGCACGGCAGAGCGGTGCAGCACTATGACCCGTGAGCCGGACGAGCGCAGCCGCCGGGTGCGGCGGCCCGCGTCGATCAAGGACGTGGCGGCCGCCGCCCGGGTCAGTCCGACCACGGTGTCGCACGTGCTGAGCGGCAACCGGCCGGTCGCCGAGGAGACCGCCGAACGCGTCCGCGCCGTCGTCAGCCGACTCGGCTACGTACCGGCCTCAACTGCCCGGAATCTCCAGGCCGGTTCCACCAACGTCATCGGTCTGCTGGTGCCGGACATCACCAACCAGTTCTTCGCCGAACTCGCCAAGGGCGTCGACGACGCCGCCCACGACCTGGGCTACGGGGTCATCCTGTGCAACACCGAGTTCGACCCCGACCGCGAGGACCGCTACCTGGAGATGCTGCGCGGCCGGTTCATCGACGGCATGGTGTACGCCTCCGGTTCGCCGCCCTCCCGCGGCCGGCTGGCGTCGCTGCTCGGCCGGTTCCCCATCGCGCTGGCCGACGAGGTCGTCCCCGGACTGCTTGAGCAGACCATCCTCGTCACCGCCGACCACCGCGCGGGCGGCCGGCTCATCGGGCAGCACCTGCGGGAGCTGGGCCACCGCCGGGTCCTCGCGATCAGCGGCCCGGTGGACCTGGTCAGCAGCCTGGAACGGATCGCCGGTTTCCGGGAGGCGTTCGGCGACACCGGAGTCACCGAGGTCGAGGGCGCCTTCGTCGAACGGTCCGGCTACGACCTGGTCGCCACAGCCCTGGAGAACGGCGGCCGGCGCCGCTTCACCGCGGTGTTCGCCGCCAACGACCTGATGGCACTCGGCGCGATCGCCGCCCTGGAGGACGCGGGCCTGCGCGTCCCCGACGACGTCTCGGTGGCGGGCTTCGACGACATCATGCTCGCCTCCCGCGTCCACCCCCGCCTTACCACCGTTCACCAGCCCGCCTACGACGTCGGCCGCACGGCGGGTGCCCAACTCCTCAGCTACGTCCACCGGGACGAGGTGCCCCCCGCCTCCCGGCACATCCTGCCGGTCCGGCTGAAAGTGCGCGCCAGCACGGCTCCCGTGCGCCCGGCCCGCTGACCACCTCGCACACAAACCACCGCACACATCACAGGAAGGCCGTGCCGCGATGCCCCATGTCCTCGTCGTGGGTGAGTCCTGGTTCACCCACTCCGTCCACCAGAAGGGGTTCGACTCCTTCTTCACCTCCGAGTACGTCGAGGGCGCACACGTCTTCCTCGACGCGCTGCGCGAACGCGGCCACACGGTGACGTACGTCCCGGCCCACGAGATCCCGAGCAGACTGCCCACCACGGCCGAGGGCCTGCGGTCGTACGACGTCGTCGTGATCAGCGACGTCGGGGCCAACAGTTTCCAGCTCACACCGGAGACCTTCGCCCGCTCGGTGCCCTCGCCGGACCGCACCGAACTGCTGCGCGCCTACGTCGAGTTGGGCGGCGGCCTGCTGATGGTGGGCGGCTATCTCACCTTCACCGGCATCGACGCGAAGGCCCGCTGGGGCCGCACCCCGCTGGCCGCCGCGCTGCCCGTCGGCATGCATGACCGGGACGACCGGGTGGAGTTGCCCGCCGGGGCCGCACCGCGAGTCGTCGCCCGGCATCAGGTCGTCGACGGGATGGACGCGACCTGGCCTGATCTGCTCGGCCTCAACGAGGTGACGGTACGGGACGGGTCGGACCTGCTCGTCGAGTGCGCGGGCCATCCACTCCTGGCCGTGGGCGGCTACGGCGCGGGAAGATCGGCGGCCTTCACCTCCGACCTGGCGCCGCACTGGGCCCCGCCCGCGTTTCTCGACTGGAAGGGCTACCCCGAGCTGTGGGACCGACTGGTCCGCTGGCTGGCCCGGACCCCGGTGGGGGAGGAAGCCTGATGGTCACGCCCCACATCTCCGCCGCTGCCGGCGACTTCGCGCCGGACGTGCTGATGCCCGGCGACCCACGCCGGGCCCGCCGTATCGCCGAAACGGTCCTTCAGGACGCCCGGCTGGTCACCGACGTGCGCGGCATCGAGGGATACACCGGAACGTACAAAGGCGTGCCGCTCTCCGTGCTGGCCTCCGGCATGGGGATGCCGTCGGTCACGATCTACGCCACCGAACTGTTCCGTTTCTACGGCGTGCGCCGCGTCGTGCGAGTGGGCACCGCGGGCGGCATCCCCGCATCGGTGGGTCTGCGGGACGTCGTCGTGGCCACCGCCGCGCACACCGACTCGGCGATGAGCAGCCGTCGTATCGACGGAGTGCACCTGAGCCATTCCGCCTCCTTCGGTCTGGCCGCGTCCGCCGTGCGGGCCGCGGGGACCGGACCGCACATCCACGTCGGGCCCGTGTTCACCACCGACCACTTCTATCTCGAACGGCCTTTGCTGTTCGAGCGGTTGGAGGCGCACGGCACCCTCGCCGTGGAGATGGAGGCAGCGGGAATGTACGCGACAGCCGCCGCCGAGGGCGGTCACGCGCTCGCCGTCCTGACGGTCAGCGATCACGTGCGCCACGCGGAGGCACTCACCGCGGCCGAGCGCGAGAGCGACTTCGACCGTGCCGTCACCATCGCGGCCGACGCACTGATCACGGAAACAATCTCCTAACACGAGAGACCAAAAAGACCCGTAGCCAAAACGTTTTGCCTTGCATACCTTTCGACCAATGGCGAAGGACTGCCCCCGCTAGAGAAAGAGAATCCAGGCGATGAACAAGATCAGAATTCTGGGGGCCGTCGCGGCGCTCTCCCTCACCCTCGCCGCATGCGGTGCCTCGACGGACTCGGACTCCGCCGAGTCCGGGAAATCCGGAAAGCTGCGCATCAAGTTCGTCATCAACGGAAACCTCGGCGACCGTTCTTTCTTCGACTCGGCGTACGCGGGCCTGAAGAAGACGGAGAAGGACCTCGGGTACAGCCTGAAGGTCGTCGAGCTGGGCAGCGACCGCACCAAGTGGTCCTCCGGCTTCGAGGACGCGGCCTCCGGCGACGACTACGACGTGCTCGCCGCGGGCACGGTCGACACCGTCGGCTTCATCTCCAAGCTGGCACCGGAGTACCCGGACAAGAAGTTCTGGCTCTTCGACGGATCCGTCGACTACACGGGCAAGAGCGGCTGTTCCAACAAGTGCGCGAACGTCTACTCCGTCACCTTCAAGCAGAATGAGGCCGCCTATCTGGCCGGATTCCTCGCCGACAAACTCGTCGCCGCCAAGGCCCTTCCCGGAAGTGGTGGAAACGGGAAGGTGGGAGTGATCGGCGGAGTTCAGATACCGGTCATCGAGGACTTCGTCATCGGTTTCAAGGCAGGCTTCAAGGCGGCGGGCGGAAATCCGTCCTCCGGGGTTCTCGTGCAGTACGTCGGCGGCGACAACCCGTTCGGCGACCCGGCCAAGGGCAAGCAGATCGCCTCGGCGATGTACGGGCAGGGCGCCGAACTGGTGTGGCCCGTCGCCGGATCCTCCGGCCTCGGGGCCTTCGAATCGGCCGTCGCCGCCAAGCGGTACACCTTCGGCGTCGACTCCGACCAGTTCAAGACGCTCACCGACGCGTCCCAGCGGCAGACCGTCGTCACCTCCATCCTGAAGAACGCCGGCAACGCCCTCTACCTGGCGGCCAAGGCGAACAAGGCCGGCACGCTCGCCTACGGCAAGCCGGCCGCCGTGGGTCTGGCCGAGAACGGCGTCGGTTACGTCGACAACGCCAACTTCGACAAGCTCGTCCCCGCCGCCGTGCGCACCGAGCTCGAAGCGCAGGCCGCGAAGGTCAAGTCCGGTGCCGTCAAGGTCCCTTCGGCCTTCTGACCTCCGAGGAACACTGGTGGAACCCATCGAGGAAACTGACGAGACCGTGGGCACGGCCCCGGCCGCTCCGCCCGCTCTGCAAGCCGTGGGCCTGGGCAAGACCTACCCCAACGGCACCCGCGCCGTCAGCGGCGTCGACCTGTCGGTGCCCCGCGGCGAGATCAGGGCGATCGTCGGCCAGAACGGCGCCGGCAAGTCCACGCTGATGAAGTTGCTGTACGGACTCGAACAGCCCTCGGCCGGCCAACTGGGCGTGCACGGGCGGCGGGTCAGGTTCGCCGGGCCGCAGGACGCCATCGCCCTCGGTGTGGGCATGGTCCACCAGAACCTCATGCTGGTCCCGTCGTTCACCGTCGCCGAGAACGTCGTCCTCGGTGTCGAGCCGGGCCGTGCGGGCCGCGTAGACCGTGCGGCGGCCGTCGAACGCACCGCGGCGCTGGCCGAGCAGTCGGGGCTCGCCGTCGACCCGGAGGCCAGGGTCGACGCGGTGTCCGTCGGAATGCGCCAGCGCGCCGAGATCCTCAAGGCCCTGCACCGCGGCGCCCGCATCCTGATCCTCGACGAGCCCACCGCCGTCCTCACGCCCCAGGAGACCACCGACCTCTTCACGGCGATCCGCCGACTGCGCGACGCGGGCATGACCGTGCTGTTCATCTCGCACAAGCTCAAGGAGGTACGGGAGATCAGTGACCGGGTCACCGTCATGCGCGCCGGTTCGGTGATCGACACCGTACGCACCGAGGAGTCCACACCCGCGCAACTGGCGTCCATGATGGTCGGCCGGGAGATGTCCCTCGACGTGCCGAGGCACCCGGCCCGCCCCGGGGCCAACACCCTCCGGGTACGCGAACTTTCGGGTCCCGCCGTGCACGGCGTCTCCCTCGACATCGCGGCCGGGGAGATCGTCGGCCTCGCCGGAGTCGAGGGCAACGGCCAGACCGAACTCGTCGAACTCCTCGCCGGACTGCGCCGCCCCACCGCCGGAACGGTCACTGTCGACGACACTGACGTCACCCATCTCGACGCGGCAGGCCACCGCAGGGCCGGCGTCGCCCACGTACCCGAGGACCGGCTGACCAACGGGGCCGCCCTGGACCGCTCGATCGCCGACAACCTGATCGTCGACCGCCACGACCGGCCCCCCGTCGCCCGCCGAGGCATCCTGCGCACCCGCCGCATACGAGAACTCGCCGAGGACCTCATCAGCCGCTACGCGATCCGCGCCCCGCACCCCGACGCGGCGGCCGGAGCACTGTCCGGCGGCAACCTGCAAAAAGTCGTCGTCGCCCGCGAACTCTCCGCCGAGCCACGTCTGTTGCTCGCCGCACAGCTGACCCGCGGCGTCGACATCGGCGCCATGCACTTCATGTACGAGCGGCTCGTCGAGGCCCGTGACGCGGGTGCGGCGGTGCTGCTGGTCTCCGCCGACCTCGGTGAACTCCTCGCGCTCTCCGACCGGTTGCTGGTCATCAAGGACGGCCGTCTCGTCGCCCGCTTCGACGACCCGGCCGAACTCACCGAGGAGACCACCGGTTTGTACATGCTCGGTGTCGAACGGCATCCGGACGAGCGGATCACGGCAGGTGTCCGATGACCTCGACCATGGAACCGGCCGCGGAACAGCGGGAGTTGCCCGAGACGCGGGACCGCCGGGAGTTCCTGGCGACCCGACGCCGTACGGTGGCCGTCGAGTTGACGATGACCGTACTGACCGTCGCCGTCGCCGTCCTCATCGCCTTCCTGGTGGTCCTGGCCACCGGCAAGGACGCCGGCGGAGCACTGGACGCCCTGCTCACCGGCCCGTTGGAGCGCACCCCGAGGATCGGCCGCTGGCTCGCCGACGCCACCACGCTCTCGCTGCTCGGCCTGTCCGTCGCCATCCCCTTCCGGGCCCGGCAGATCAGCCTCGGTGCGGAGGGCCAGGTGTACGCCGGTGCCCTGGCGAGCGCCCTGGTGGCGATCAACCTCCATCTCCCGCCCGTCGCCGCCGTGTTGGTGCCGCTCGGCGCCGCCGCCCTCGCCGGGGGCGCGCTGGGCGCCGTACCCGGAGTGATGAAGGCCCGCCTCGGCGCCAACGAGATCGTCGCCACGCTGATGCTGAACGCCGTCGTCGTGCGCGTCTTCGACTATCTCCTCACCGACCACCTCAAGGCCCCCGGCAGCAGCGCCGTACAGTCCGCCCCGGTCCGCCCCGACTCGGCGCTGCCCCTCCTCTCGAACTTCTTCGAAGTCCCCCTGGACCAGGCGAACATCGGCCTGTTCGGCATGCTCGCGGTCGCCGCGGCCGTCTGGTTCCTGCTCGCCAGAACCCCGCTCGGCTACCGCATCCGCGTCACCGGCTCCAACCCGGACTTCGCCCGCTACGGCGGTCTCGACGTGCCGCGCACCATCGAGTGGAGCTTCGTCATCGGCGGCGCGCTGGCCGGCCTCGCCGGAGCCCACCTCGCGCTCGGGATCTACGGCGGACTCCAGCCCGACATGGCCGGCGGCCTGGCCTTCGAGGGCATCGTCGTCGCCCTGCTGGGCCGCAACAACCCGGTCGGCGTGGTCGCCGCCGCGCTCCTCTACTCGTATCTGCGGGTCGGCGGTGACGTCATGGAGCAGCAGACCGACGTCGGCTCCGACGCCGTGACCATCATCCAGGCGGTCATCGTGCTGCTCGTGACCGCCCGGGCGCTGCCCGAACTCGTCAAGCGGTACCTCGCCCGAAGGGAGGCCCGCTGATGGGCTCCGTCCTCGATGTCGTGCTCAGCACGGCTTTCTTCGCGGCGATTCTCGGGGTGTCCACGCCGTACGTCCTCGCCGCCCTCGGCGGACTGCTCGCCGAGCGGGCCGGGGTGCCCAACATCGCGCTGGAGGGCTCGATGCTGAGCGCCGCCTGCGCGGGCGCGCTGGTCGCCGGGTACAGCGGCTCGGTGTGGGCCGGAGCCGTCTGCGGGATCGCGGCCGGTTCGCTGCTCGCGCTGCTGCTCGGCGTACTGCACCTCTACCTCGGCGCGGACGCCATCATCGCGGGCATCGGCCTCAACCTCCTTGCGGCGGGCGCGACTTCGTACACCGTGTTCGCGCTCCTCGGCGACAAGGGCGGCACCAGTCGGCTGCACAGCGGCGCGCTGCCCTCGCTCCGACTGCCGCTGATCGAGGACATCCCGGGCGTCGGCGCGGTGCTCAGCGGGCAGAACGTGCTGACCTGGGCCGCCCTCGCCGCCACCCCGGTGGTCGCGTGGCTGCTGTACCGGACCAGGTTCGGTTTCCACCTGCGCGCGGTCGGGGAGCACCCGGAGGCGGCCCGCTCGGTCGGCATCCACGTTCACCGGGTCCAGTTCCGCGCCCTCGCGCTGAGCGGTGCGCTGGCCGGGGCGGCCGGCGTGTTCCTGAGCATGGGCGCTGTTTCCTTCTTCGTCACCGGCATGACGGCGGGCCGCGGATACATTGCTCTGGCCGCGGTCTTCCTCGGCGCGCTCCGCCCCTGGGGCGTCTTCCTGGCCGCCCTCGGCTTCGGTACCGCCGAGGCCCTCGCCGTCCAACTCGGCAACCTCGATGTTCCGGGTCAGCTGGTGTCCGCGATTCCCTACGTCTTCACGCTGCTGGCTCTCGCGTTCTTCGCCTGGCGCCGCCGCCGCGCGTCACGCACCGACGCCGCTCCCGCACCACTCACCGGCCCGCCCGTCCTGGAGTCCCCATGACGAAGTACGGCCGCCCGCGCGAACGCGACCGAGGCGGTCGGTGCGGGACGTAACACCCGTCCGCCGCCCCGGAGTTGCTCACGGAATCCCTGATCCCGCGTCCGGCCTCCCGAGCCACCCGGCCGCCCGAGCCACCCGGCCGCCCGAGCCACCCGGCCTCACGGAGCCTCATGCCGATGCGCGGCCGCCCGCCCGAGCGTGGCTGAGACGGGCGACGCAGAGCCCAACACCCGCCCGTCGCACCCGAGGTGCCCACGCAACCGCACAACACACACCTGGCCCTCCCGGCCCACCCAACACCTCACGGAGCCTCCATGTCCGCCCGCACCGCCCGCGCCCGGATCATCGCCACCACCGTTGCCCTCGCCTCCCTGCCCGCCCTCGTCGGCACCCCGGCCGCCGCCCAGGACAGCCGCCTACGACTGGACTTCCTCGGTGAGCGGGAGCTGCCGTACGCGATGCCCTTTCAGGGAACGACCGTCGGCGGGCTGTCCGCCATCAGCTACGACGCGAAGACGGGCACGTACTACCTGATCAGCGACGACCGGTCGCAGACCGGTCCCGCCCGCTTCTACACCGCACGTGTCGACTTCACCCAGGGCGCCCTCAAGAGAGTCGAACTCACCGGCACCCACCCGTGGTTGCGCCCGGACGGCAGTACCTTTCCGCCCACCTCAACCGCCACCTCCACCGTGGCGCCCGACCCGGAGGGCATCGCCGTGGACCCGCGCAGGGGCGGCCTGGTCTGGACGAGCGAGGGCGAGCGGATCGTCCCGTCCGACGGGCCGGCTCTCCTCGGCGATCCATGGATCCGCCGCGCCACCACCACGGGCGCCTACACCGGGCAGCTCCCCCTGCCCCCGCAACTGCACATGAACTCCCAGGAGTTCGGCCCCCGCCAGAACCAGACCCTGGAAGGAGTCACCTTCACCCCGGACGGACGGCGGATCGTCACCGCCATGGAGGACCCCCTCTACCAGGACGGCGCCGACCCCACCCCGGAGCACGGTGCCCTGACCCGCATCACCGTCCACGACGCGAACACCGGGCTACCCCTGGCGCAGTACGCCTACCCCCTGGAACCGCTGTTCGCCACACCGCCGACGGGCAGCACCGACACCAACGGCGTCAGCGACATCGTCTCCCTCGGCCACGACCGCTTCCTGGTCCTGGAGCGCGCCTCGATCTACAGCGACAACAACTGGAAGGCCCGCATCTACCTGGTCGACCTCCATGGCGCGACCGACGTGCTCGGCCGTGACTCCCTCGCCGCCGCGTCGGGGCGCGCGATCAAGCCGGTCCGCAAGACGCTCGTGACGGATCTGTCCGACGTCCCCGGGCTGTCCCGGGTCGACAACGTCGAGGGCATCACCCTCGGCCCGCGCCTTGCCGACGGCCGCCGTACCGTCGTCCTGGTCTCCGACAACAACTTCGCCGCCCGCCAGGTGACCCAGCTCCTTGCCTTCGCCGCCCACGGCATCTGACGGCCACTCAGCGCGGCGCGCCTCCCGTCAACGCGGCCTGGTCGACGGCTCGTTGGGGAGCATGACGTGCGGCGGAGGGTTGGCGGACGCCCGTAGCGTTGGTTCGTTGCGCAGGTGGATGAACGTGATGAGCAGGGCGACCGCCTGTACGGCGGCGCAGCACAGGACGACCGTGTCGAGGTGGGTCGGCGGGGTGACGGCGACGAGGATGCCGGCCACCGGGAACGGCAGCAGCAGGAGCAGCATCGTCAGCGAGAGCGTGGTGCCGAAGGCCGTGGCGGGGATGACCAGCGAGCGCAGTGTGCGCAGGACGACGGTGAGGCCGCCGTCGCCCGCCATGAACAGCGCGATGAGGACCATGTAGGCGGCGTAGGACGGGGCTTGGGGCAGGGCCAGGCAGGCCGCGGAGGCGAACGTCGCGCAGACCACGCCCACGCCCCAGAGGTCGACGCGGCTCAGGGCGAGCCGGCAGCAGGTGACCGCGAGCAGGGTCGCGGCCGCGGCGGCGGACCACAGGGTGCCGACGTCGGCGGAGGAGCGGCCGAAGTTCTCCACCACGATGATGGGGCTCGCGGACTGGAGCAGGCCGAGGGCGAGATTGGAACACGCCAGGCCCGCCACCAGCCAGCGCAGGGCGGGCAGTTTGCGCAGCATGCGCAGCCCGGTCCGCAGACTGCCGGGTGCGCGTTCCCCGACCGGCCGTCCGGCCCGCAGCGGGGTGGGCGGGGTCTGGAGTCCGAGCACGGCCGCCAGCAGGGACAGCCCGGTCAGGCAGCCGAGCATCCAGCCGGGACCGACCAGCAGCAGGAAGCCCGCGAGCAGGGGGCCGACGAGCATCGCGGTCTGGTCGATGCCGATGAGGACCGACTGCACTCCGTGGGGCCGGTTCTCCGCCCGCCGGGTGACGATCGCGCCCACGGCCTCGTTCGCGACGAAGCTGAACTGGGTCAGGGTTCCGGTCACCGCGGCCAGCACCAGCACGGTCACCGTCTCCGCGGTGCCGCGCGGCAGCATCACCAGCGCCACGGCCGCCCCCGCCAGCACCAGGGCCCGCAGGAACGAGGCGAGGAAACACACGATCGCCGCGCCGCGCCGGTCCACCACATTGCCCGCCAGCACGAACGCGGCGATCCGCGGCGTCCACTCCAGGGCGAACGCCAGGCCCGTCAGTGACGAGGACCGGGTGATCGCCAGGACCAGCAGCGGCATGGCGTACGTCGACATGGAGAACGCCAGGGCGTCGCTGGTGCGTGGTGCGTAGATCCGTCGGAACAGGCTGCCGGACGGAACGGCTGCATGGCGACCGGCCGGCGGCCGGTCCTCGTGCAGAGTGATGGCCACGGAATGGAAAGCTTTCGGTGAGGCGTATCACGGAGGGGGAAACGGTTGGTACCGACCAAGGGCGAAAAGAATTCGCAGGAGGCGGGGAGAGGGGGAAAGCCCCTATGGGCAAGGGGAGTTGAGGCGTGAAATATAGCGCAGTCAATTGAGATTTGGCATATCCGGTGCGGACATCCCCTCAGGGCGTACGCCACACCTCCCCGCACCCGGAAGGCAGAAGGCGAAAAGAAAGCCACTTTGTCGCAAATAGGGCACGAGGGGGCGAGCAATCACGGCATTTCCCGTCACCTCTTCGGATCCCGTCTTCGGGTCACATCTTCGTGGCGCCCGCCGCGAGGTCCCGCAGGAAGTGCCGGGCGCCGATGAGGAACACCACGATCAGCGGGATCACGCTCATCAGGGCGCCGGCCATCACCACCGCGTAGTCGGTGTTGTAGGCCACGTTGAGGTTGGCCAGGGCGACCTGGAGGGTGAGCCGGTCGGGGTTGACCAGCACGACCAGGGGCCAGATGTAGTCGTTCCAGAGCTGGATGAACGTGAAGATTCCGAGGAAGGCGAGCGCCGGGCGGAACAGCGGCAGGGCCACCTGCCGGTACAGGCGGAAGAAGCCGGCCCCGTCGATCCGGCCGGCGTCCAGGAGTTCGTCGGGCAGTGAGTTCTGGGCGTACTGCCGCATCCAGAAGATTCCGAACGCGTTGGCCGCGCCGGGTATCACGAGGGCCTTGAGGGAACCGGCCCAGCCGAAGTCGGCCATGGTGACGAACTGGGGCACGAGCGAGAGTTGGCCGGGAATCATGTACGTCGCCAACAGGATGCCGAACAGCAGCTTCCGCGCCGGGAACTCGTACTTGGCGAAGGCGAACGCGGCAAGGGAGTCGAAGAACAGCACCAGTACCGTGCCCGCCACCGAGACGACGACGGTGTTGAACAGCGAACCGAAGAAATCGATCCGGTGGATCACCTCCCGCATGTTCTCCAGGAGATGGGTGCCCGGCACCAGCCGGGGCGGGAACTGGAGGATCTCCTGGGTGGTGATCGAGGCCATCACCACGAGCCAGTAGAAGGGGAACAGCGACACCAGCACACCCAACAGCAGCAGCACCCGGACACCGACACGGGAGCGCCTGCTGCCGGAACCGATGGCGAGTCCCGCGCCGACGGGGGTCGTCCGGTCAGCGGCCATTGCGGGCTCCCTTGCGCCAGGCGATACGGGGACGGTCGTCACGCTCGGAGCCGGACACCAGCCGCCAGTTGATGATCGCGAACAGCGCGATCAGAGCGAACAGGGACCAGCCGATCGCCGCGCCGTACCCGAACTGGTGGTCGTTGAAGGCCTTCTGCCAGAGATAGAGCACGATGGTCAGACCCTCCTGCCCCGGTCCGCCGGTGGTGCCGGGGTCGTCCGAGTAGAAGAGCACCTGCGACTCGGTGAAGATCTGTAGGCCGTTGATGGTGGACGTGATGACCGCGAAGAGGATCACCGGCCTCAACTGCGGTACCAGGACCCGGAAGAGGGTCTGCCGGCTGCTCGCCCCGTCCACCCGCGCCGCCTCGAACAACTCGGTGGGGATGGCCTGGAGACCCGCCAGGAAGATCAGCGCGTTGTAGCCGACCCAGCGCCAGATGATCATGATGGAGATCGCCGACTTGATGCCGAGGGAGGACGTCAGCCAGTTGACCCCGTCCACCCCGATCGCCTTCAACAGCGAGTTGGCCAGGCCCGCCTGTGCGAAGACCGAGCCGAAGACGATGGTCATGGCGACCATCGAGGTGACGTTCGGGATGAAGTACGCGACCCGGTAGGCGGTGGCGTGGCGCACCTGCGCGTTCAGCAGGAACGCGATGACCAGGGCCAGGAACAGCATCGGCACCGTCGACATGAACCAGATCTCGAAGGTGTTCAGGATCGAGTGCCAGAACACCGAGTCGCGCAGCAGCCAGCGGTACTGCTGGAGCCCGACGAACCGCATGTCACCGATGCCGTCCCAGTCCTGGAAGGACAGATACAGCGAGAACCCCACCGGGAACGCGCCGAAGGCGGCGAACAGCACGTAGTACGGCGAGATGGCGAGATATGGCGGCACGTGCCGGCGCCAACGGCCGCGCGGTGCACGATTGTTGGCGCCACGGGCGGTCCTGGCGTCGCTTCCGGCCGCGGGCGCCGGGTCCGCTCCGACGACGGTCGCCATCTCAGCTCACCCCCTGCTGGGACAGCGTCCGCTCACAGGCGTTCATGGCGTCCCGCCAGGCCTTGTCGGGGTTCTTGCCGAGGGTTTCCACGTTGGTCAGCTCCTGGAAGACGGGGGTGCTACAGATGTCCTCGTAGGGGCTGAAGAAGATGACCGGGGCCTTCTCCGCGGCCGGGCCGAAGACGTCGACGGGTATCTGTCCGCCGAAGAAGGGGTCGGGCCTGCGCATCGCCGGCTTGCCGTACGCGGCCGGGGTGGTGGGGAACAGGGCCATCTCCTGATAGGCCTTCAGCTGGTTCTCCGGCCCGAGCAGCCACTTCAGATAGGCGAAGGCGCCCTCGGGGTCACGGCAGTAGCGGGTGATGGTCACGTACGACCCGCCGTAGTTCGTCGGACCGCCGGGCAGCGCCGTCAGCCGCCAGGCCCCGGAGGTCTTCGGCGCCACGTCCTTGAGTCCGCCGATGGCCCACACCGCCGTGATCATCGAGGCGACCCTGCCGCGGCCCATGGCCGCGTTGTAGTCGGGCGTGCTGTCCAACACCCGGGCGCTGAGCCCCTGTCGGTAGGTCTCCACCGCCAAGTCCCAGGCGCGTCTGACGTGTTGCTGGTCGCCGATGAAGCGGTTGTCGGCGTCCACGAACTGCTTCGGGCTCTGGTACAGGGCCATCCGGAAGACGTAGCTGATCTGGGAGACCAGGAACGGCTTGCCGGGCGCCCTGGACTTGAGCGTCCGGCCGAGCGCGAGGTACTTGTCCCAGGTGGCGGCCGCCGCCGCGACGTCCGCCGGTTCGGTGGGCAGGCCCGCCTTCTCGAACAGGTCCCGGCGGTAGTAGAGCGCGGTCGGACCGGCGTCGAGCGGGAAGCCGACCATACGCCCGGTCGGGCTGATGCCGCTCTTCCACTTCCAGTCCAGGTACTGGTCCTCCAGAGCGTCGGCGCCGAGCTTCCTCAGGTCGAGGAACTCCTCCTCGTCCGGGAAGAACACCGAGACGTCGGAGTTCGCGCAGGCCAGGTCCGGCACGTACGCCCGCGCCGCCATGCTGGTCCGCAGCTTCGACTTGTAGTCGCCGGCGATCGGCGAACCCTTCACCTTCAGCCCCGGTACGCCGGGCACACCGCGGGCGGAGACGGCGAGGAGCTTGTCGCTCAGCGCACCGTTCCAGTACCAGATGCTCAGGTGGTCGGTGCCCGCGGAGACGGAGCCGTCGGAACTCCCGCACCCCGACAGGCCGAGCAGGGCGGCACCCGCGCCACCGAGGGAGGCCCCCAGTAGTCGTCTGCGGGACATCGTTCGGATTTCCATGGGCGCGCACTCACTTTCCGGACATGCCACGGCCGGGGAGCAGGGGGGAGGGGCGAGGACGTCGACGACGGTCGGTGAGGTGGGGGTGGTCCGACATCGGGCGGCGCGAAACCGGGCGGTTACGTGGGGGGCGTGAACGTTCACGTGAACGTTGCCGTCGAGTATCGAGGCGGCCGAAAACCAGTGTCAAGGGACGTGCACGGTAGTTGTGTTGGCGCTTTCTACGGATGGCGGGAGGCGGCGGCCGAAGCAGGCGGCAGCACACCCGCGGCGGCGCTACGCCGAGGCCCGCACCACGAGTTGGGGAATCACCCAGGCGTCGGCGCCGCTCAACGGCTCCTGCCCCGCGCTCAGTCGGGCGACCTGCTCGACGGCAAGCCGGCCCAGGCGCCGCTTGTCGATGTGCAGGGTGCTGAGCGCCGGCTCCACCAGCTCGCCCAGGGACAGCCCGTCGAAGCCCAGCACGGCCAGGTCGTCGGGCACCCGCAGCCCACGGCGCCGGGCCGCACGCATCGCGCCGACGGCGATCAGATCGTTGAATCCGAAGACGGCGGTCAACTCGGGCCGCGCGCCGAGCAGTTGAACCATGGCCGCCTCACCGCCGGCGACGCTGTGCTCACGGCTCGGCACCACCCAACTCTCGTCGACGGGCAGACCGTGCTGCCGTACGGCGGACAGAAAGGCCTCTCTGCGAGGACCGGGGGCGTCGATCCGATCTCCGTCGAGCATGCCGATCCTGCGGTGCCCCGCACGCACCAGATGGGTGATGCCCTGCGCGACACCGGCGGCGGCGTCGATGCCGACGGCCCCGAACCGGGTCTGGTGCGGGCCGCGTTCGAGCACCACGGTCGGTACACCGCCGAGGTGCCGGGCGAGTACGTCGTCCGGGTTCTTGAAGTAGCCGACGACCGCGTCCGCCTGGTGGGAGAACTTGTCCAGCGCCTGGAGCTCCCGGTTCTCGTCGGTGCGCGAGTCCCACACCACGACCTGCCAGCCCCGCTCCTCGGCCGCCTCCAGCACACCGGCGGCCACCTCGGGAAAGAATGGGTTCATCAGATCCGG